>SL_3KL_010_SEDDRAFT_10002602_pt1 | contig 16460 bp, 8 predicted proteins | sample SodLakKL_010_SED_2_FD_10381 | JGI IMG/M metagenome (IMG submission 10381) | reverse complement strand
TTGGTAGCTTTTTCTTTGGATGGAAGCCAAAGAAAAAGTACAATACCGCCGAAGGCAAAAAAAGCCCCCAGCCAAGGGGAAACATCAACCTGCGCAGACTGAAGGGGCCGTGGTTTTTAGCAGATGCATCAGAAGCGGTGATCTTTCTTTTTGGTAGCTTTTTCTTTGGATGGAAGCCAAAGAAAAAGTACAATGCCGCCGAAGGGGGCAGAGCGATGAAACGAATCTTTTGGGCATTGGCTGTAAGCTATTGGCTTTTAAACCTTTAAACCCTTAAACTTTTAAACCTTTAAACCCTTCAACCTCTTTGACCTTTCGACAAATGATAAACATTAATAAACAAGCAACAATCGGGTGAAAGACCTTGAGAGGTTTTTCATCCGTCTGTGTGTCAATTGAAAATTGTCGTGTATCTTTGCAGATCATCATCCTGAAGCAAAATGGGAGAGAAATATTCTGAAGACAGCATACGTACACTCGACTGGAAAGAGCATATCCGTTTGCGTCCCGGCATGTATATCGGGAAGCTTGGCGACGGGGCTTCGCAGGACGACGGCATCTATGTGTTGATCAAAGAGGTGATTGACAACGCCATTGACGAGTTCATCATGGGTTTCGGGAAAACGATTGAAGTCCATATTGATGAATCGATGGTCACCGTCAGGGATTATGGACGGGGCATCCCCCTGGGCAAGGTCGTTGACTGTGTTTCCAAAATCAACACCGGGGCAAAGTACGACAGCAAGGTGTTCAAGAAGACCGTGGGCTTGAATGGTGTCGGCACCAAGGCGGTGAACGCACTTTCCAACTCGTTCCGGATAGAATCGATCCGCGAGGGCAGATCCAAAACCGCTGAATTTGCATTGGGGAAACTTGTAAAGGAATATGAGGTGAGTGAAAGCAGGGAACGCACAGGCACGGTGGTAACCTTCACCCCCGATGATACCATCTTCGGTAAGTTCCGCTTCATTGATGAATACATCGAGCAACTGCTCTGGAACTATGTGTTTCTGAACCGTGGGCTTACCATTATCTTCAACGGCAGGCGTTTGCATTCAAAAAACGGCCTGTTGGACCTGCTTTCGCGAAACATTGACACCCCGGTATGTTATCCCATCATCCATATTCAGGAAGATGAGCTCGAGTTCGCTTTTACTCATAGCACCAGCCAGTACAGTGAAGAGTATTATTCCTTTGTTAACGGTCAGCACACCACGCAGGGAGGCACACACCAGGCGGCATTCAGGGAGGCTTTGAACAAAACCATCCGTGAGTTTTATAAAAAGGATTTTGATGCGAATGATATCAAGACATCTTTGATGGTTGCCTTCAGCATCAAGGTGCAGGAGCCGGTATTCGAGTCCCAGACCAAAACCAAACTGGGCTCACAACACCTGGAGCCGGGTGGCCCTACGATCCGGAACTACATTGGCGACATCCTGAAGCGCAGGCTCGACAATTACCTTCATATGCACGGGGTTGTCGCTGAAGATCTGCTGAAAAAGATCCTGCAGTCGGAGAGGGACAGGAAAGACATGGCCAACATCAAGAAGCTTGCCCGGGAGCGTGTTAAAAAGGCTAGCTTACACAACAAAAAACTCCGTGACTGCCGGGTACATTACAACGACAATCACCCGCAACGGCTGGACACGACCCTTTTTATCACCGAGGGAGACTCTGCCAGCGGGTCCATCACCAAGGCCAGGGATGTGAACACCCAGGCCGTGTTCAGTCTGAAGGGCAAGCCACTGAACTGTTATGGGCTTACCAAGAAGATCGTTTACGAGAACGAGGAGTTCAACCTTCTGCAAGCTGCCCTGAATATAGAAGAAAGCTTGGAAAACCTCAGGTACAACAATGTGGTGCTTGCAACGGATGCGGATGTTGACGGCATGCATATCAGGTTGTTGCTGCTTACCTTTTTCCTGCAGTTCTTCCCTGACCTGGTGCGCAACGGACACTTGTACATCCTTCAAACACCGTTGTTCAGGGTGCGCAACAAAAAAACGACCCACTATTGCTATACGGAGCAGGAAAAACAAAAGGCGGTACAATCGTTGAGCGGCAATCCTGAGATCACCCGTTTCAAGGGGCTTGGAGAAATCTCACCGGATGAGTTCAGTCATTTTATCGGTAAAAACATCCGTCTGGATCCTGTGATTCTCAGGAAAGACCTTAGTCTTACTGACATCTTGAAGTTCTACATGGGCAAAAACACCCCTGAGCGGCAACAATTCATCATCGACAACCTCCGCCTGGAGATGGACATGGTATGAGGGGCCCGTCACTCCAGCCTAAAGTTATCCCAGTCTGCCCATACCCTGAATTTATCCCTGAAGCTGTCGAGTTCAGACCGCGACATCACCACAGTCTCTGCCATTTCGCGGGAAGGCATGATGCTGGACAGGTTATCCCCTTTGGGACTGATCACAGCCGAGTCGCCCGAATAAACAATGTTGTTTTTGTCCTCTCCTATCCTGTTCAGACCGATAACATAGGCTTGATTTTCAAGTGCACGCGCCATGAGCAAAATGCGCCATACATGGCTACGGCTACCCGGCCAGTTTGCCACATTCAGGATACAGTCGTAGGCAAATCCCTGATCCGGCTGATAGCTGTTACGGTTCCACACCGGGAAACGCAGGTCATAACAGATCAGCGGCATCACCTTCCACCCCTTGAGCTCAACGATGAGCCTGCCCGACCCGGGAGTGTACTGCTTATCCTCTCCGGCAAAAGTGAACAGGTGTTTTTTATCATAGCATTGATAATCCCCTTCCGGGGGCATCCACACCAAACGGTTGTAATGTCGGCCTTTTTCCCTGATAACAATGCTGCCGGCAACCACACATTGTTTCTCAACGGCTCTCTCCTGCATCCACTGCATGGTTCTACCTTCCATGGGTTCAGCAACATCGTGGGGTTCCTGGGTAAAGCCGGTGGTGAACATCTCGGGCAACACAATGATATCAGGGGATGTTTTTACCTCCCTTATCTTCCCGGAGAACATATCCAGGTTCTTTTCGATCTCTTCCCAATACAGGGGTGACTGAATAAGGTGGACACTTAAATTTTGCATAATATATCGGCCGCTTTTTGCAATGTTTCTTCTGATTTGGCAAAACAAAACCTTAACAACCGGTTGTTGTACGGCTTATTGTAAAAGGAAGACACAGGCACGCCGGCCACTTTGTGCTCTTTTACCAGCCATTCGGCGAAATCCATTTCGTTCTTATCACTGACAGCAGTATAATCAAGCAATTGAAAATAGGTGCCGCCGGCAGGTGTAAAGGTAAAACGCGATCCTTCGAGCGCTTTCAGAAAGAAATCTCTTTTCGCCTGGTAGAAGAGGCCCAGGCCTTCATAATTGCCGGCATTTTGCAGGAAGTCAGCGAGGGCATGCTGCACGGGGGTGTTGGAGCAAAACACCATGAACTGATGTGTTTTCCGGAACTCCTTCATCAGGACAGCCGGAGCAAGGCAGTACCCGGTTTTCCATCCGGTGGCGTGAAAGGTCTTGCCAAATGAACAGGTCACAAGGCTTCTTTCCGCCAGGCCGGGATACCGGCACACACTCTCATGCACTTCCTCACCGAAAATGATATGCTCATAGACTTCATCACTAAGGATCAGGATACCGGTATTTTTGACAAGTTTTTCAAGCGCCAGAAGGTCTTGCTTGCTGAGAATGCTTCCGGTAGGGTTGTGCGGACTGTTGATGATGATCATCTTTGTCCGGTTGCATATCAATCGCCTTACTTCCTCCCAGTCGATCTGAAAGCCGGGTGCTTTCAGTTTGCATGTAATGGGCACGCCACCGCTGAGCTTAATCGCGGGGATATAACTGTCGTACGCGGGTTCAAACACAATCACTTCATCATCATCCCGCACAAATGCCGAGATGGCGGCGAAGATGGCCTGGGTTGCCCCTGCTGTTACAGTAATTTCTGTTTCAGGATGGTATTCTGCACCATATAGGCTGGAGGTCTTCCCGGCGATGACCTCCCGAAGGGCCGGCACACCGGGCATGGGGGCATACTGATTATGCCCTGCACGCATATGTTTGGCAACCAGTTCTATCAAAACCGGCGACACCTCAAAATCAGGAAAACCCTGAGACAGGTTGATGGCATCATGCTCCCCGGCAAGTTGCGTCATCACTGCAAAAATAGAAGTCCCCGTATTGGGCAGCTTGCTGGATACTGTATCGGTAAAAGATCGCATTGGGGTTAAGTTATATGAACATATTCATGCTTAAACAGCGCACACCGGTACCGGGGGGCTGACTGTAAATATAAAACGGTGGCCTGATCTGCTTATGATTTGATTAATATAAAAATTGTAATTTTGTGCCGTGGTAAACAACCGTAAATGTAAGCATTTTTAAGCTGCCGGGTACAGAAAGTATGCAAGGTCCCTGACCTTGAAAATTGCTGACTCTGACCCGTTCAGCATCATGGTCATGATGGTTTGTCCGCATCGCCAAACGGAAAAACTGAACCGAGGTCGTGATGAAACTAATACTGAAGCACCTGTCTTCATTAAAGCACCGGAACAAACAAAAACAAACATAAAACCTTTCATCATATGAAGAACATAGACAACATAAACTTTTCTGACAAACGTGCGTTGATCCGTGTCGATTTCAACGTGCCCCTGAATGATAAAATGCAGATCACCGATGATTCACGCATGCGGGCGGCGGTCCCCACCATCCGGAAGATCCTGGATGACGGGGGGTCCGTTATTCTCATGTCGCACCTGGGTCGTCCGAAAGAAGGCCCGGACGAAAAGTTCTCACTGCGTCATCTGACCGGACATCTGGGCAAGCTGCTTGACACAGAAGTTCAGTTTGCCGATGACTGTATCGGCGGATCTGCGAAAGAAAAGGCAGCCTCATTAAAGCCCGGGGAGGTATTATTACTGGAAAACCTGCGGTTTTACAAAGAAGAGACAAAGGGTGACGAAGCTTTTGCCAAAAAACTGGCTGGGCTGGCTGACATTTACGTAAATGATGCCTTTGGCACTGCCCACCGTGCACATGCTTCCACCACCATTGTGGCAAAATTCTTCCCTGAAGCCAAGGCGTTGGGTTACATCATGGCCAATGAGCTGGCCAATATCGACAAGGTGCTGCATGACACCAAGAAACCTTATGTGGCAATCATAGGAGGCGCCAAAGTCAGCACCAAGATAGACGTTATTGAAAATTTGCTGCAAAAAGCGGATGAGCTCATCATTGGCGGTGGTATGATGTTCACCTTCATCAAGGCACAGGGCGGCAAGATCGGCAAAAGCATGTGTGAAGATGATTACCTCGAAACGGCGCGCAAGATCATCTCTTCCGCCAGGGAAATGGGTGTAAGGATCAACCTGCCGTCAGATGCCATCATTGCGGATGCTTTTTCCAATGATGCCAACAGAAAAGAGGCCATGGCCGACAATATTCCGGATGAGTGGCTGGGACTTGATATTGGCAAGGAGAGCATGAAGAAATTCTCAGCCATCATTGAGGGAGCCAAAACCATCGTGTGGAACGGGCCCATGGGTGTTTTCGAAATGTCAAATTTTGCACAGGGCACAAGGGCCATTGCCGAGGCCCTGGCCAAGGCCACTGCGAAAGGGGCATTCTCATTGGTGGGCGGTGGTGACTCGGTGGCCGCGATCAACCAGTTTGGGCTCGAAGACAAGGTGGGCCATGTGAGCACCGGCGGCGGCGCTTTGCTCGAATACATGGAAGGCAAATCATTACCGGGCATTCAAGCCATTAAAGAATAGCAGAAGAGGCTGTCAGTTCATGGTGGCAAATTCTCATTCCCTGCCACGCTGGCCAACGACCTGGACCCGCTCGGTGTGCCACTCCTCCCCTGTACGCAACTGCAATATGTACAAGCCTCCCCGCATATGGGCCACAGAAAACTGGTGGAAAGGTTGGTTGAGTTCCTTTACTTGATATACCATCTGGCCTGTCAGGTTCACCATGCGGATCTCAGAAATAGCCTGGTCAGCCAGGATGTTTATCCGATCGCCTGCCGGATTGGGATAAACCTTCAGTTCTTTCACACCGGCAGGGTCCTCCAGGAAATATGCGGTAAGCGTTACATCGGCTGCCGGCATCACAAACTCATGCACAGGTTGATCGGCCAATGCATTCATGTTGACATCCAGCCAGCGGTGAAAAATATAACCGGGATGAGGGAGTGCATCAAGCCTGATGGTGCTTCCCTTTTCGTATTCTCCCTGCTGAAAGGTTATCCCGGCCTCCTCCGGCTCTGTTTTCAGCACTAGCATATATTTGGGGGTGCCGGAAAACACGGTCCGTGTGGTGATCTCCGACAGTACGTCAGCGTAAACAGCCTGAACCCCAACCTCGTACCTCCCGTGAGGCAGCCCCTCAAAACGGTATTTGTTGTTTGTGATGCCCTCTGCAACAGGCTCATCAAAATTGTCCAGGTAAATTGCATACTCCAAGGGTTGTTCTTCTTTGACCGACAAGATCTGTTGCCGTGTTGCAGGTTTTTCAGGCTTCATGGCTTGTTGTCCGTCAGCAGTCTGAGGAACCTCCGCCACATTGTTCTCAGGCAAAGCGACTTTTCTTGCAGCCGAGCCGATGGCCCGAATGCCATCACAATCCTCCGAAGGGGGTTTTACCACTCCTTTGTTTTGGCCATCATTTAACCATGGCCCAAAGTCGTAACCACGGGCACGAACAAAAAAATTGTAAGGGAACTCCGTGGCCTGCATGTCCAGGAAACCAAATTGGTGGAAGTCGGAGCTGAAGAAATTTGTTCCGGGTGTGAAGTCCTCTTTATCTGTGGCCATATAAAAGGTGCCGTTTCCCCCCACGCCCACAAAGAAGCCATGTGGCGCATATATTGTTTCCGGCAGCGTGTACTGCATCGGCTGTCCTGGCTCATTATTGATGCCTACTTCATAGTAGATCGGTGCCCTGCTGCGATCGGGGATGCCGTTGGGGGTCAGGGGCAGGATATACAGGTTGGCCTTCTCTTCACTTTCTGCCGATGAGAACCACTCAACGCGATTGATCCATGCATGCCTTTTATGGACCCCGCCAAACAAACTGTTGGGTGCATATTCAAAGCCGATGGCAGCAAAAGGGGGACCGCCACCATCATGTTGGAAGGCCCCAACGAATGTCGGATCGTCCCATGAAACCTCTATGTAGGTGTCGGTCTCTTCCGCCCTGATCTTTTCAACAGGGCGAAAGGCCTTCGACAGGACGACCGGTTCAAGGCTTCCCCCTTCGGTGTCAAGGGTGATTTCCGCATGATAGACTGAATAGCCGGGAAAGGTGATCAACACCTCATAGGGCAAGCCTCCAGGCAGTTCTTCTATCTGGAATGCCCCCTCTTCGGTCCTTGCCAGGAACACCAGGTCTTCCCAGGTGAATCGAACCATCGCGCCGTCCAGTCCAGCCTCAGGTTCTTCTTCTCCGGCGACGAACCCGCTAACAGTAGTGTCTGCCAGGGGTTTCAGTGTAAAAACTTGCTCAAGTGTCTGTCCTGGTATTGGGTCTATTTCGTGTTCAATAGAATAATAGTCTGCTTTGGAGATCTGCAGATCGTGTTTGCCTTCGGGGAGGTATGGTATTGAAAAGCTGCCGTCATGACTGGTGTACAAGGTAATGCCCTGTTCTTTCACCTGGACCCGGGCACCATGGATGGCCTGTTGATTTTCATCCTCAACCAGCCCTTTCATTGTGGGGATCGCGATGGAGCGGTAGTTTGATATGACATGTTTTATCTCTCTCATTGACCGTGCATTATCACCGTCTACGGCATCGCCTGTGGGTACTTCCTGATGCAGCACTTCGGGATTGCTGAAATATGGTTTTCTCAAATGGTCGATGCCATCATCATACATGTCGCCGCTCTGATAGGCCATCACAGACACATAATGCCCCCCGTCAGCTCCTGTCCATCGCCATCCAGCCGACCAGTTGTTCCCCGGCCAGTCGTTCCACTCGGTGGGCCCGGGTGATTCAGACTGCTCCTTGTGGTGGTGGGCTCCCATGTTGTGTCCCAGCTCATGGATATGCGTGTATGTCCATGATGCCTGCTGCACCCGTGTCAGGGAAAAACCAAACCTGGGCCTGCCGCTCCTGTCCTGAAGCTGCCATGCCATCCCTCCCGAGTCATAACGCCTCGGGAAGAAAGCGACAAGGTCCGCGCCATAGGCATTTCGCCAGTCATGTACTTCATCCATGAACCCCTCAATGGTGGCCCCGTTATCCGGTTCTTCAAAGGGGTTAAAGTCGGGCCGGGCGGTGAGGCGCCGCAGGTCGGTGATTGCAGAGTCGCCCTCCGTATAAGGGACCAGTCGCGAATGCACCAGCCGGAAGGAGATGCCCAGCTCACTGTTGTCGGACGACAACCGTGCGAGCTCCATGGCCAGCGCGATGCTGTTCTCGATACCCCCTTCGTTAAGATGAGCCCAGTCGCGGGCAGCAGGGGTATATACAACCATCACATCCACCGGTGCAACATCATGAATGCCCGGTCCCTTTTCCCGAATCGTCTCACGAATCCTTGCCTGCTCCTTTTTTTCGGCGGGAGTAACGGGCGGCGGCACCTGCACCGGACAGTCATTGATTTTTTCCATCAAATCCTTGTTCATCTGAAAGAGATAATGAACACCGGTTTTGGGATGGCTTGTGATCCGGTAGATGATGTTACTGTCCCCGACCATTATGGTGGCCAGGCTGCGCCCCCCGGTGGTCGACATCAACAGGTGACCCTGGACGGGGTGTTTGATGGCCGCACGAACAACGGCTGAACCGTCCACATTGGTGTAATGCCTTTCAATGGATGACTCCAGCTGCATGTCCGGGAAGAGGTTCAACAGCAGCGGGTCACCGGCACTGACGGGATGACGGCCCGTGGCCCCATCTCCCAGTTCGACCTCAACAAAACGCTCCACTGCATCTGCATGGTCAAAAAATTTGAGCACGTCTGAAGCGGCATCCTTGTAAACCGGTCCGTGACCAAGTACCAGCCGGTGAATATTTTCCTGTCCGGTCGCATGAAATGACCAGATCGAAAAAACCATCAAAAATGTCCACTTATAAACAGGAGTAAAATATTTCATCAACAGCATAAGCCGTAAAGTTAAGCCCACTCCAAAACGTTATTCATGACCATCCTGCAACCAAAAATCCAAAAGGGCTTGCCGGCAGCGACCGACTGGGTTTTGATGTTGCTTGATTCTCTGGTTGCTGGAACCTCACGGGCCATATAAAAACAGTCTCTTGTGCAGCTTTGTGATTAACTTTTTAAGTATAAAAATACTAAAAATTCCATTTGAACAGATGTCATATCTTGCAATAACCCGCAGGACCGCCCTCCTGAACCAGCAAAAGTTGGTACAGCGTTTGATGGATAAGTTGTAACTTTGCGACGCATGACAAAACCTGGGGGGCGAACGGGTTCCCAAAAACAGGCACATATGCGTTGGACATCAGCTTTTTTTAACCATGGCATTCTCACCGCGCATGATTAAAAAAGTATATGGGAAAGCGAAGCGGTTCCATCTGTTCAACAACTTTGGGACTGCTTCAAAGACAAATAATTACAAAATATTATACACATGAAACATTTTGCAATAAAGGCTGTGGTGGTTGTATTTTCTTTGTGGGTTCTGTTTTCTTGCGACATTTTGGATACAGACGATCCACCATCACCGGAAGTTGAGTTGGAACAGCTTATGCCTTATACACAATATCTTGTTGCCTACTGGGCAGGCACCGATCATGGTCGTTTTCCGCTACAATGGATGCAGCAGCTGGGGGGTGTCAGGGGCACCTATCTTCAGGTTGACAGGTATTCGCTTCAGCCGGAATTATTGAACCCCATCTGGTATCTTTACTACCATTATATCAATGAAAACCTTATGGTGTTATCAGAGCATGCCATCCAGGCCAACGCCAAAGCTTATCTTGGCATTACGCGTATCCTGAAAGCCTACAGCCTCGGCATGATGACCGATGCCTGGGGAGACATCCCATACAAGGCATATCCTGTTTATGATGAACAACAGTTTTTGATTTTCAGCATTTTTGAGCTTTTGGATCAGGGCATACAGGATTTGGAAGCGGCAGCACAAGGGGACGGCATCAAACCAGGAGCGGAACAGGATCCCTTTTACGGGGGCAACCTGGATCAATGGAAAAGGGCTGCCAACATGATACGGATCAGGTACTTACTGCGCACAGCCAATGTCTCGGACAATTTCCATAACCTGGCGCCTTATTTTGATTCCAACCAGCTGCTTTCAGGAAATCATGACAACATGGTGTTTCATTTTCCCGGAGGTGACCGTGTCAACCCTCATTATTACTTCGACAACCTTTACAATCATACAAGGGTTGGCAAATTCCTGGTAGCGTTGTTAAAAGATACTGAAGATCCGCGTTTGCCCGTTTATGTGCGTACCAGTCTTCATGAATACGTTGGTACCGGCCCCGGTGAGGCAATTTTAACGGCATCCAACATCGGGAATGCATTCAACCAGATCGAGTCGCCCGTTCTGCTGGTATCTTATGCAGAACAGAAGTTCATTGAGGCAGAGGTGCATTTTCGTCTGGGCAACCAGGGGCGGGCGGATCAGGCCTTTGCGGAAGCCGTCATTTCTTCTTTGTTGTATCATGGGGTTCCTGACCCGGAGTGGGAGGCTGAACATGCTTCTGTTGAAAATGTTACGCTTGAACAGATCATCACGGCAAAATACACGGCGCTTTTTCTGAACCCGGAGGTGTGGTCTGATTACAGGCGAACAGGATATCCTGCCTTGCAGCCTTATGGCGTGGATGAAGACCCGGAGGCAGAGATCCCGAGAAGGTTTGTCTATCCCGCTGACGAGTTGTTCTACAACCCCGACAACGTCCCGGAAGATGTTGATGTTTTTACGAGGATGTGGTGGGATGTTGAATAAACATTCTCCTTGCCTTTTACGACTGCTTTTCTAGTGGATACAAACAAAAAGAAAACCGGGTACTCTGTTGAGCACCCGGTTTTCTTTATGATAGGATAATCCCTCAATTACGGATTCTGGTCTCCTCCTGAAATGTTATCGTTGGCATCGATTTCATCCTGGGGAATGTACCATTCCCAACGCGGATCACCGGGATCTACGTTATGGATGTTGGCCAGTCCCATGGCATGACCCTGGGCAGCTGTACGGCGCAGGGGTGTATCGGTGCGTTTGAGGTCAAAATAGCGGAACCCTTCGCCCCACAGTTCTATCCTTCTGTGGAACATGATCTCTTCGATCAGGGCATCACCGGCGTTGGTGGTACCGTCAAAGGCGGGATCCCTGTTGCTTACCAGCTCGTTCAAAGCCAATTGGGCTGTCCCGTCATCGCCACTTCTTGCAGCGGCTTCAGCCTTGATGAGGTACATTTCAGCAAGACGCATGATATGCAGGTCAGAAGCCATTGGGGCGCTCACGTCGGTGGCCAGAAACTTTTTGTTGTTATAGGCCATCAGGTAGTCATCACCCTCTACTGCTTCCTCGGGAGCCACCCAGAGGCCTCTCCTGACATCGGTAGGTGTCATGGCATCATACAGTTCATGATTGAGCATGACCTGGCCACCAAGCGATGCGTACGACATATATCTGGCATCCATGTGGCTGATAAAGGACGCATAGTAGGGTGTCTGCTCTTCATTGATCACAAAGCCCCACATCCATTCAGAGGCACTTGCATTGTTGAACAGCTGGTCCGGGTTCGAAGCAAAGTCGCCGGGGGTGAACAGGCTGCCGGGGGCATATGTTATGGCATTGTCGGCAGCTGAGATAGCCGTTCCAAAATCGTGCATGGTCAGCGCCACCCTTGCCTGCAGGCCATAAGCCACGGCCAGGGTAGAATGCGAGATATGGCGCTGTGCCATGGGATCGGCGGTAGCATTGAAATAGGTGATGGCATCTTCAAGATCCTGTGTGATCCTGTCATACACCTCACCAACGCTGGCCCGTGGATGGCCTTCCTGAGTAGGTTCGGTATAGATGGGCACACCCGGGTTGTCCCGGCCTGTATGATAAGGCTTGGCATGTTTTTGAACCACCCAATGATAACTTAAGGCGCGCATAACCAGAGCCTGCGCTTTCACGTTGGCAATTTCACCCGCGGTGGCATCATCAATTTCATCTGCATAGAACAGGATGATGTTGGCATTGTTGATCAGCTCATAGAAAAAGCTCCACCTGCCGCCGTTCACCCCGCCATCGGGAGTTCGATGGGATATCCAGCCATAGGTAGCGGTATACCAGCCGTATCCGCGGTCCCAGCGGGCCATGTCTTCACCCATCAGGTCAATATCCAGCACATTGCCAAAGTAGCCAGCGCCATGGTGTCCCAAGCGGCCTCCCTGCGTTCCATAGTAGAACATTTTGGCATACATGCCGTTGAGGGCTAACTGGGCACCCGCGTATGAGTCAAACATCACACCTGCTGATAAAGCATCGGTCGGTGCCGTTTCGAGGAAGTCCTTCTCGCAACTGCTCACCATAAAGCTGAGCACCAGAAAACTTAATATTATTTTTTTGATTTTCATAAGAGTCTATTGTTTATGATGGTTAAAACTGCAAATTAACACCGAAAGTGATGGTTCTGATAGGAACGTAGGTGTGGTCTGTAACACCATGAAAAGAATGTTGTGGGTCCATCCCTTCATTCTCATTCCAGATGGCCAGGTTCTCACCGGCAACAAACAACCTTAAGTTGCTGATGCCCACACGATCTGACAAGTTGCGCGGCAAGCTGTAACCCAGCGTAACGTTGCGCAACGCGATGTAGGTCATATCCATGAGATACTGTGTGGACACCCCAGGAAAGAGGTTCCTGTTTTCGTGTTCCACTTTGGGTTTGCCATCAAAGGTTTGATAATCATCACGTCCGACATTTGCCACCGGTGCTCTCCAGCGGTCGTTGATGTCAGTATGCATATGGTATCCCAGGCGCCCTTCGTGCATCAGCCAGCTGTAAATGTTGTCATAGCTCTTGCCNCCAACACCATAGGTAAACATGAATGACATGTCGAAGTTGCGATACACCAGGTTGTTGGTGAAAGCACCAAAGAAATCGGGGATGGACGTTTCGCCGATATAATACCTGTCGGCCCGGGCGATATCACTGGTAGTTCCTCGTCCAATCACTTCGCCTTCGTCATCGGTAATGTCGTAGAAGAACATGGTGCTGCCGGTCACGGGGTCGATGTGCGACACTTCACGCAGGTAATATTCATAGTAGGAACGTCCGGTTTCCCATCTTTTCGTTCCCACGATGGTCCCTTCAAGCCGTTCGGGCATGTCGGTGATCTCATTTTCCAGGCTGGTAATGTTGAAGTCAAAGCTCCAGCGGAAATCCCTGGTCTGGAAAATATCGAACACACTGCGGAACTCAATACCCCTGTTTTGCATGGCACCCACGTTCATGTCAATGGTTGGAACACCTGTTGACAGTGGCAACGGCACAGACATGAGCAGGTTGGTGGATTGACGGATGAAGTAGTCAAGCTCTACAGATACCCTGTCGAAAACCCGTGCATCGAAGCCAATGTTCAAGTTTTCACTGGACTCCCACACCAGTGCCCTGTTTTCGTGTGAAGAATACAGTGCACCGGCGATATTCTCATTATCCCATCCCAGGCCATAAAAGCTTTGCCATGCATAGTATGTTGGCAGCCTGTCATTGCCCTGTTCACCGTAACTGGCCTTCAGGCGCATATTGTCGAGCCAGTCGAGGCCCTGCATGAAGTCCTCCTGGGTGACTCTCCAGGAGAGGCCCAGTGAGTAGAAGTTACCCCAGCGGGCATCTTCATGGAAACGGGACGAGCCGTCGCGACGGAAACTGGCAGATGCATAGTAACGGTTGTCGTAGTCGTAGCTCAAGCGGCTGAAGTAGCCTTCCAGCGTATATTCATGCGCATGAGAGGAGGATGCTGTCGGAACGACGGCAATGCCAATCTCGGTTATGCCGGGCACGGGAAAGCCTGTACGTTGTGCCATGGCATAGTTATAGTTCATGAAATACGCCTCGTGACCCAGCAACAGGTCGAAATTGTGGTCACCGAAGGCACGCTGATAGTTCAACAGCTGGTTAAAGGTGACGCTCAGGTTGCGCGTATGGGATTTTGTTCCACGACCATCAATGGCAGCAGCATCACCAAACTCCGGGTTCTGGAATGTTGTTGCGTACCTGCTGAAGTAGTCACCACTCAGGGTTGTCCGGAAGGTCAGCCCGTCAAGGATGTTAAACTGGGTAAATACCCTGGCACCAAGGTTTTCCTGCTTATAGGAGCGGTCATCCAGTAACAGGGAACCTACCAGGTTGGAGTTGCCCGCATAGGGCCTGGTTGATTGCGGTCCCTGTCCGATGCCCCAGTCAAGCTGCTTGTTGCCATCGTCATCAAGGATGTCATTGCCATCCTCATCCTTCAGGTATACCGGATAAATCGGACCCATCATCCTGGTATAGAAGAAGGGGTTGGTCGTATACGTACCTTCCGCAAGCAGATAGTCAAAATCAGCCAGGGAGGCGTTGAGGTTCACCCCTGTTTCAAACCAGTCAACAGGCTTGGAGTTCAGGTTCACCCTGGTGGATATCCTTTCAAAGCCGGAGGTAATGGCCATCCCTTCCTCGTCGAGGTAGCTGAGTGAGATGTAATAGTCGCTGATGTTGGTGCCGCCCGATACGTTAAACATGTATTCCTGGCGCATGGCGGTACTGAACAATTCATCCTGGAAGTCTTCCTGGTAAAGCAGTTGTGCGTTGGGGTTAAAATCGATCAACCATGGGTTGTCAGGATTGATGATAAACATGTCACGCACACCCATGTTGTAGGGGTTGTAATTGCCAAGGGTAGCTAAAAAGTCCTCGTACGCCTCTTCGTTCGCGTCGGCCAGGGACACCCCGCCACCAAAATGCCTGTGGTTACGGTATGACTCAAACTGTGCCACCATCCAGTCGTTTGTGCTCAGCCTCGGGTATTCGGGTAGCGCGCGGTTCGAAGCCCCGATCCTGGAGGTGAAGTTCATCTCCGGCGGACGGTCTGTGGCACCGCTCTTGGTGGTGATCATCACCACACCGTTGGCACCCCTCGCACCATAAAGTGCGGCTGCAGATGCATCGCGCAGGATGGTGATCGACTCGATGTCGTCCGGGTTCAGGGAGTTGATACTTCCTGCGAACGGAGCGCCGTCGACCACGTATAGCGGCTCATTGGAGGCGGACATAGAGCCAAAACCCCTCAAGCGCACGCTGATGCCTGAGCCCGGCTGGCCTCCGCCGCTGGTTACCTGTACTCCGGGGGCTGTACCTTCCAGCGCCCTGGAAATGTTGGATACCTGACGCCTTTCGATCCGTTCGGTGTCAATAACATCTGCAACACCGGTAAAGGATTCACGACGGGCAGTACCATATGCGATCACCAGGACCTCATCGAGGGCCACCAGTTCGGGGACCATCTCCACGTTAATCACTGTACGGCCATCAACGGGGACCTCCTGGGTGACCATGCCGATAAAGGAAAATACAAGCACATCATCCTCTGCTGCAGTCAATGCGTATGTTCCTTCACCGCAAGTAATGGTACCTATTGTCGTGCCTTGGATCATAACGGTAACACCCGGAAGTGTAAACCCGTCATCGGCGTGGGTAACTGTACCTGAGATTGTCTGTTGCTGCCCCAACGCTTGCATTCCAACCGTTATAAGCAGCAGCAATCCTAAAATAACAATTCGCTTCATGCTGATTTGTTTTAATTGGTTAGTAATTTAATTTGTCTGTTGTTTTTTTCTTGGTTTGCTGTTATCATGATCAGCATGGGATCCCCGCCCGGACGAACCGGGCAGGACCCCTTGCCATTGCTTTATCGTATAACCTGGAATTTATGGTTCTCAATGCCTTGTTCTGTTTGTAACCGCAAGATGTAAATCCCGCGACTGAAACCGGCCACGTTGATCACCGCACTGTTGTCATTGACATTGGCATCGTATACCTTGTGCCCGGTCAGGTTGAACACCTCAACATTGCTGATGTTGCCGGTGCTGCGAACCGTGAGCTGGTCACGTGCGGGGTTGGGGAATATCGAAGAGGTTACCTCCGGAGCAATGTCCGCAACATCAACAGTTCCCGATACGCTGATGGCATCAAGCCTGATCTGGAACCAGTCTACAGAATCCCAATGCCTGAAGGCGATAAAAATCAGTTCACCATAAAACTCAGACAGATCAACGGAGACCTCCTTCCAGTCAGCGTCGTCGGACGTAAGGGTTTCAGTATATATTTCCTGGAAAACACCCGGCACAATGGGTTCTCCGGTAGAGACCATGATGGAGTATTTTTCTGAAGGCCAGGCGGGGTCTTGTGTTTTAATCCAGAACGTCAGCAAATAGTCATCTGCAGCAACATCAATTTGCGGGGTGATGAGCCAGTTGTCGGG
>SL_3KL_010_SEDDRAFT_10002601_pt1 | contig 16471 bp, 14 predicted proteins | sample SodLakKL_010_SED_2_FD_10381 | JGI IMG/M metagenome (IMG submission 10381) | reverse complement strand
CGAGGAGGTCGTGCCCGGCGATATTGTTGTCCTGCAGTCCGGGGACAAGGTGCCCGCCGATCTGCGCCTCACACGCGCGCGCGAACTCAGGGTGGACGAGGCGGTGCTCACCGGCGAATCGGTGCCGGTGGAGAAGATCACGGATGTGGTCGACGAGGACGCAGCGCTGGGCGATCGTCTGAACCTGGCCTTCTCCAGCACTCTGGTGAACTACGGGCAGGGCACCGGGGTTGTCGTCGCCACCGGCGACAGCACCGAGATCGGCCGCATCAGCGCCATGCTCGCCGAGGTGGAAACCATCTCCACGCCGTTGCTGCGCCAGATCGGTGTCTTCGGGCGCTGGCTGGCGGCCAGCATCCTCGCCCTGGCTGGAGCCACCTTCCTGTTCGGCCTGCTGTTGCGGGATTATGCGCCGGCGGAAATGTTCCTCGCCGCCGTCGGCATTGCCGTCGCCGCCATCCCGGAGGGGCTGCCGGCCATCATGACCATCACGCTGGCCATCGGTGTGCAGCGCATGGCGGGTCGCAATGCCATCATCCGCCGCCTGCCCGCGGTGGAGACGCTGGGTGCGGTGACGGTCATCTGCTCCGACAAGACGGGCACGTTGACGCGTAACGAGATGATGGTACGCAGCATCGCGACGGCGGACGGAGCATACGACGTGTCCGGCGCGGGTTACGGGCCGGAGGGTGCGATCAAGAAGGATGACGAAACGGTCGATATCGAGGCGGATTCGGAATCGGTGCTGACCGAACTCTGTCGGGCGGGGTTGCTCTGCAATGACGCCTCGCTGGAGCACTCGGAGGACGAATGGGTTCTCCGTGGCGATCCCACCGAGGGCGCGCTGCTGACGCTGGCGATGAAGGCCGACATGGACCACGCGCAGTTGACTGCCGACATGCCGCGCACGGATGCCATTCCGTTTGAATCGGAACACCGTTTCATGGCCACCCTACACCACGACCATCACGGGGACGCCGTGATCTACGTCAAGGGTGCACCGGAACGGATCCTGGAAATGTGCGAACACCAGCTCTCGGCGGATGGCGAGCAGCGGCTCGATACCGAGCACTGGAACAAGGTTATGGACGACACGGCGGACCAGGGTCAGCGCCTGCTGGCCATCGCCAAGCGCCCGGCTCCTTCGGACCAGGAGACGCTTGAGTTCAAGGACGTGGAAAAGGGGCTGCTGTTGCTCGGACTGGTCGGCATCATGGATCCGCCCCGGGACGAGGCCATCGAAGCCGTGGCGCAGTGCCGCGACGCCGGTATACGGGTGAAGATGATCACCGGTGATCACGCCCGGACCGCACGCGCCATCGGACGGGAACTGGGAATCGGGGACGGCAGCTATGCGCTCGCCGGGCCGGATCTGGAGGACATGGATGATGACGAATTGCGGAGCGTTGTCGCGGACACCGACGTGTTCGCCCGCGCCAGCCCGGAGCACAAGCTGCGCCTGGTCCGGGCCCTGCAGGCCGAGGGCGATGTGGTGGCCATGACCGGCGACGGGGTCAACGATGCGCCGGCGCTCAAGCGGGCCGACGTTGGCGTGGCCATGGGCCAGAAGGGGACGGAGGTGTCGAAGGAGGCCAGCGAAATGGTGCTGGCCGATGACAACTTCGCATCCATCGCCCGCGCCGTGGAGGAGGGTCGCACGGTCTATGACAATTTGCGCAAGGCGCTGCTGTTCATGCTGCCTACCAACGGCGGTCAGGCCAGCGTGATCATCGCTGCGGTACTGCTCGGCCTGGTCATGCCGATCACGCCGGTCCAGATCCTCTGGGTGAACATGGTTACCACCGTGACCCTGGCGCTGGCGCTTTCCTTCGAACCCACCGAACCGGGGGTTATGACACGGCCGCCGCGACCACCGTCCGCACCCATACTGTCCGGGTTCCTGGTCTGGCGTGTCGGCTTCGTGTCGCTGCTCCTGTTATTTGCCAGTTTCGGCATGTTCCTGCTGGTCTGGACAGAGGAGGAGATGATTGATCTGGCACGCACGGTGGCGGTGAACACGCTGGTGATCTGCCAGATCTTCTACCTGCTCAGCGCCCGCTACGTCATGGCGCCGGCCTGGTCGCGCGGTTTGGTGGCCGGCAATCCCTGGGTTCCCTCGGCCATAGCCGGCATCGTGGTGCTGCAGCTGCTGTTCACCTATGCGCCACCGATGCAGTTGCTGTTCGGAACAGAGTCGTTGCCGCTGTCCACCTGGGGCTGGATGGTGGGTGTGGGCCTGCTGGTTTTCGTTGCCGTGGAACTCGAGAAGCACTTCGTCAGCAGGTCGAACCGGAAATCCGCGGCGCCCGCCCGGGTCGATGAGGGCGCCCGGGTTAGTGGGGGCCGCGACAAATAGCGGCGGCCTCGACCCGCGCCAAGGCCGCGGTGGTCAGCCGGGGCCATCCGCCGGTTTCGGCCGGGCAACCCGACTGAATACGTCGCCCAGGCGCTCGGTGAGGGCCTTGCGGATCCATAGCAGCAGCATCAGGCTGGGAATGACCATCAGCGTGGTGAGGAAGAAGAACAGCGCCCAGTCGCCGCCCAGCCCGTCCACCATGAGGCCGCTTCCCGCCGCCAGCGTGGTGCGGCTCAAGTTCCCCAGTGAGGCCATGAGCGCGTACTGGCTTGCCGTATAGACTCGGCTGGTGAGGTAGGAGATGAAGGCGACGAATGTGACGGTCGACAGCGCCGTGGTGAAGTTGTCGGCGATCACTGCCACCGCGAACAGCCACATGTGCGGACCGGCCAGTGCCATGACCGAGAACAGCAGGTTGGTGGAGGCCATGGCGATACCTCCGATCAACAGTCCCTTGAAGATGCCGAAGCGCACGTTGACCAGGCCGCCCAGCAGCGTGAATACCAGCATGGTGGCCCAGCCCATGAACTTGGAAACCATGCCGATATCGGTGTTGCTGAAACCGATTTCACGGTAGAAGACGATCGCCATGCGGCCCATGAAGGCCTCGCCGATCTTGAACAGCAGTATGAAACCGAGAATGGCGAGGGCGAGACCGAGGCCGTTGCGGCGAATGAATTCGGCGAAAGGCTGCAGAACCGTCACCGCAAGCCAGGCAAGGGCCCGCGTTGCACCGTTGGTGTCTGTTCTCCCGGCCAGGGCGGCGCGCATGCGATTCTCGTCTTCCCGCTGGCGCTCCTCGCGGTTGGAGGCCGGCTCCGGAATCATCAGCGTGAACAGCATCAGTGCGACCATCACCAGCGCCAGGAACTGGTAGACGTTGCCCCAGTCCCAGCCGGGAAGGTCGGCCAGCACCAGCGCGACGCCCCCGGGCAGCCCGAACCCTGTCCACCAGCCGGCCGTGGTCATGGCCGACGCCGCCGTGAGCTTGTCGTTCTCACCGACGTCGATGATCTCGATGCGATAGGCATCAATGGCCACATCCTGGGTTGCCGATGCCGTGGCGATTCCAAGGCCGATGGACGCCGTCCACAGGTAGGACAGTGACGGATCCGTGAACGAGATGGCCAGCGTGGTGGCGGCAATCAATAGCTGCGTGGCAAGAATCCATCCGCGGCGCTGTCCCAGGCGACCGCAAAGCAGCGGCAGTCGGACGCGGTCCAGCAAGGGCGCCCACAGGAAATTCATCGCATAGATGATGGCGATGCTGCCGAAGGCGCCGATCGCCGTGCGCGTCAGTCCCGACTCGAACAGCCAGGCGGACAGGGTGGAGCCAATGAGCACCCACGGAAATCCGCTCGCGAAGCCCAGCAGGAAGATGATTCCCAGGCGTCGGTCGTTAAACAGTCGCAGATATGCGCCGATGGTTCCGTTCCCGTGTCGGATCAGGTTGCTGCTCGCATCCTGAGCCAGCTATCGGAATCTGGCAAGTCGGTGACGGCGGTTGACCTTTATCGGCAGATCGCCCCCGGCGGAACTGACGCGGGAGGTCAGCTCAGGGCCAGCCGAGGCAGGTCAAAATTCGTTAATTCAATGACATATGTTGCTGGCACGGTGTCTGCATTGATTAGGCCGCAACGGGCAGGAAGGACCTGCCAATCGGACGAGCAGGAGACAAGTCATGAGTTACGGTCTGGATATTGCCATTGCTGCTTATCAGATTGGGCGCCGCTACGAAATGGGCGAGGGCGTGGCCATGGACATGGAGGCGGCCGCCCGCTTCTACCTGCAGGCCGCCATGCGCGGCCTGGCCGAGGCGCAGCACGCCCTGGGGTTCCTGCATGCCACCGGCCAGGGTGTCCGGCGGGATGAAGTGCTCGCCGTTCGCTGGCTGCGCGAAGCCGCCGACCAGGGTCACGCCGATGCCCAGCATAACCTCGGCGTAATGTATACCGAGGGGCGTGGTGTCGACGTTGACTACGGCGAAGCCGTGAAGTGGTTCTACCGCGCGGCCATGAACGGCAGCCAGTACGCGCGGGAATGGCTGGAGACCCAGACCCACGGCGAGAACAGGGTCACCACCGGGTAGGAACATACGCCCCGCCGGTGACTCCGATCAGGAGTGCGCCAGTTCGGCAATGGCAAATTTGGACGGGCCGGAGCTTCCTCACGCGGGGCTCCGGTTTTTCTTCGCCCTCTTCCCGCTCCGGTCCCGATCATGGCGCCTGCTCCCGGTCAGCCTTCGCCGGTGCCAGTCGTTCCCTGCGTCTGGCCAGCCGCCGCCACAGCAGGCCGTCTGGACGTACCTCGCCCGTGTGGACATAGCGCAGCGAATTCAGGTTGTTCAGCAACTCGCGCATGCCTTTCTGGGCCGGCAGTGCTCCGCAGAAGAGGATGCGATCACCGGATTCGAGCACCATCTCCGGATCCGGCAGCAGCATCCTGTCATCGCCCCGAGCCAGCAACAGCGGCAGGCAGGAAAGCTGCCGGTCGCGGTTTCTTGGATCGCGCAATACACACCCGAGCGGTACGGCCTCACCCAGTTCCAGGGTGCGCGCAAGCGCAGGGGTGCGGTTGTGGCTGATGCGGATGGTCCAGCTCTCCGGTACCAGGCCGCCGGTGACGGCCCGTATGCGTTTCGCAAGTTCGGCGTGCCAGGAGGGCTCGTTCTTGCGGGCGTCCTCCAGGAATTCGCCCAGCAGCGGTGTGTTCAGGACCGAAAGGATGTGGCTCGTGGTGATGTAATTGGGCTCCACGGCGAGGTCGGGCTCTGCGGCCTGGTACAGTACCTTGTTGGCCATGCTGTTGACGCGCGCGGCAATGAAAATGTCCGGGCGCATGGTCCGCGCCGTCATGATGATGGACAGGTTTTCGGCGTCATCCGGTGTTCCCGCCAGCAGCGCGTCGGCGGATTCGATACCGGCCTCGGTGAGCGTCGACGCCTCGGTGCCCCTGCCGCGAACGAAGGTATCCGAGGGTTCGGCGGCATCGACATCTTCCTGCACGATCACGACTCGCACCCCGGCCGCGTTCAGGGTCCGTCGTACCGCCCGACCGAAACGGCCGTAGCCGCAAAGAAGCCAGGTTCCTGACGGAGGTTCTGGGCGCTCCGGAAGCCGCGTATTGGGAACCCCGGAGAGCCAGTCATAAATGCGGTGCATGTCCGGATCGACAATCGCCATCTGCAGCCGGTCGGCGAAGCTCTCGAACGGGTTGATCACCTGGTCGGTGCCGCAGGAGGCCATGTTGGCCGCAGCCTCCGCCGTTTCCGCCCGACACATGACCGTGAGACCCGGGTTCAGCAGTTTGCCGATGATGGCGGTGCGCAGGTTGACGTGGTCGTTATCGGTAATGGCCAGCAGTGACATGCACCAGCGACTCTTGAGCCCCGCGGTCAGCAGGTTCTCCGGGACGCCGCTGTCCATGCGCAGTGCCGGCACGTGCACCGGCAGGTCGAGCAGGTTGAGTTCGTTGATGCGGTCCTCGTTTTCATCCAGTACCACCACGCGGCGACGGCGTGCCGTCAGTGAGCGCACCAGCAGTCTGCCGGTGTCGCCGTAACCGCAGATCAGGTGGAAGGGTTCACGCAACTTGTAAACGCTGCGGCGTACACGGATCCGCTCCAGTGCCGTCTGTAGCGCCGGATCGCGAATCAGCCCGATCAGCGTGCCGATGGCATAAAGCCAGGCGGTGACCGTGAGATAGACGCAGACCACCGCCCACAGGCGCTGGCCGTCAGTGAAGTCATAAGGGATCTCGCCCAGGCCGATGGTGCTGCCGGTGAAGCTGACGAAATAGAAGGCATGAAAAAAGCCCATGTGCCACGGATTGCCCTGCTCGTCCACGCCGGGGATCAGCGCGAATCCAAGAACCGCGATGGCGTAGGCACTGATCAGCACCAGTAGCGGCGGTCGCATCCGGCGAAGGACCAGTGGAATGACGGTGGCGGTCATGGCAGCCTCCCCGGGGCGTGCAGGCCGATCAGCGCTGCAGGCTCACCGTCTCCGCGGTCAGCAGGGCGGCCGAGACCAGGTTTGCCAGCAACGCCCCGCCCGACAGTGAAACGATGCTGGCCATGACCATGGGGGTCAGACCCACCTCCGTGACGTGCACGGCCACTGCCCAGACCACTGCCGCGGCTATCAACTGCAGGTCGGCTACCAGGCTGGCGGCAAGCAGCACCGCGCCGATCTGCGTGCGTTCACCGAACTTCAGCACCGTGGCAATCAGGCTGACCACGATGGCGGCGTACAGCTCGTAAATATTATGGTGGTCGGGATTGTCGATCTCGCCCAGAAAGAAGCCGAAGTTGACGGTTAACGCCAGCAGGATGAAAAAACCGAAAACCACCTTCTCCAGATGCATGCGCGAGCCCCTTCTTGGTGTGATTCGTGAGCCGGCGGGTCCGCATGCAGAGACGGATTTGCCGGTGCGGATTGCTCGTTTACCGATTCGAAAGGAGACGCCGGCTTATTTCTTGTCGCGCCCGGGTCGACTCCGGCGCTCCCGGTCTGTGCCGCCCAGGGCGGCCGCCGGCCCGGATGGCGCATCTTCGCAATGGGCCGCAATCGGCCGAACCCTTCGGCCCAGCGTCGCATGTCCGCGGCTGTGCTGTTGCAGCGCTTGGCCGTAGAATGACTACAGTGCCGCGCACCCCGGCAGGAAATGCGACGCCAACGCGGACGTGCGAGCAAGTCAACGTCTCCTTTAGGCTAGCATGTCGAAAAACAATTCATGATCCGTCATCGGCTGCCCGCGTCGGCGCGTAACAAGGCACGGACCGGATCCAATGCTGGAGACAAGATGGCAATCCACAAAGCACTGGTCGTCGACGATTCGAGGCTTGCCCGGGTGGCGCTCACCAAGCTGCTGGGCAAGCGTGGTGTCGAAGTGGACACCGCCGGCTCCGGGGGAGAGGCGATGGACTATCTCCGGGAGACGCGGCCGGACGTGGTGTTCATCGACTACATGATGCCGGACATGGACGGTTTCGAGGCCGCCGAGGCCATCAACCGCTTGCCGGGCGTGAATGGCGTGCCCCTGGTCATGTATACATCCCAGGATACGGCCGAGGACCGCCAGCGGGCCCAGGAACTCGGAATCTGCGGCTTTCTTCTCAAGCCCACCAGTGACGAGGGTCTGGACAAGGCGCTGGAGCAGGCGTCGACCTGGACAGCCGGCTCCCCGCCGGTAGAGGATTCCGAGGTGGTTTCGGCCAGTGCCGGGGATGAGGTGCCAGAACCTGTCCGTGCCGGTCCTGCCGATGCCGGCCCGACTTCGGCACCGGCATCCGGCGGGGAGTCGATCCCGGACCTGTTTCCGGAATCGCCGGTCGTGGAGCCCGCCGGCCATTCGGCCCCCGCCCTGGTCGCTCGCGGGGGCGACAGGACGGAGCAGCGCATCCGCGAGATAGCGAGCCAGGTTGCGCGGGACATGCTCGACAGCGTGCGTGGCGAGTGGCAGCAGCAGTTCCACGAACTGGCCATCGACCTGCAGGACGGCAGCGGAGAGTCGGCGTCCGATGCCAGTTCTGACAGCATGAAGAAACTTCGTCAGCAGTGGGATCGTTCTCAGCGGGACGCCCAACGCGCCGCCGTTGCCGGCGCGGAGAAAATGGCGCGCGGGCTGGGCGACACCGTTGCCCGTGAGGTTGCCGAACAGGTGGCTGAAACCACGGCCCGGCGTGTCGCCTCCGAAATCCTGGAAGAGACCGCCGCGGACTGGGGCCGCGGAACCGGCGACAATGCCCGGGGGATGGAGTCACGGGTGACCGCCGCTTTGCAGTCCACTGTTGCGCAGCTATCCGCTGACGAAGCGTTCCAGGGGCAGGTGGTCGCGGTGGTGAGTGACCAGGGTGTGCCCGTTCTCAAGAACGCTCTTGACCAGTGGGTGCGGCAGGTAGCGGAGGAAGCCGCCAGGGAAGCCGTGCACGATGCCGTAAGGCGGGGCACGGACGCCCTGGCCAGGGAAGCGGTGGTTGCCAGCGCGGAAGCTGCGGTCAGGGAAGTCCGCAAGCAGGGTCGCCGATCCATGATTCTCGCCATCGCCGGCTGGCTGGTGCTNGCCGCGGGCGTGGCGCTGGCGCTGTTCCTGGCGGTCTGAGGTCGGTGTTTTCCGTTTTCCGTGTTCGGGAAAGACGGCCTGTAGGAGCCGAGCCCCCTCGGCGATACAGCCGCGCAGCGTGCCGATCCCCCCAATCGGCCAGAGGGCTGGCCTCCTACAACCGCTGAACACCCCCGGGCCGCGCCCCTGTAGGAGCCGAGCCCCCTCGGCGATGTTTGTCCGGAAATCAGAAAACAGAAAACGGAAAACGGAAAACGAAAGACAAAATACCCAGCAGCCCCCACCGACACCTACTTGCCTCCTCCTCGCTGCCGTGACGCTACCCTATCCGCCTTTCGGACAGGTTCCGGAAGGCGATAGCGGGTGGTGGTGCGCATTACCCAGTCGACGGCGCCTTCATGACTGACCCGGTGGCCGGGTGACACGTACAGCGGTTTTACTCCCGTACGTGTACGGAGTACCGTCCCGATACGCTCCTTGCCGTCCAGCAACGGTTCCGCCGATCCGCGTGCCAGTCCGGGTGCGCGGGCGCTGCCGATGAGCCGGCTCTTGCCGACGCCGACTGTCGGCATGTCCAGCCAGATGCCGAGATGGGTAGCGATGCCCATNCTGCGCGGATGAGCAATTCCCTGGCCGTCCACGAGCAGCAGATCCGGTAGCGTCGACAGTCGGGAAAGTGCTTCAAGTATGGCCGGCGCTTCCCGGAACGACAGCAATCCGGGCACGTAGGGAAAGCTGGTGGGCCGTCGGGCAATGACGGTGGTTTCCGGTTCCAGTTCCGGGTAGAGGAATACCGAGACCGCCGCCCGGGTCACGCGCCCGCCATCCTCGAAGCCGCAATCCACCCCGGCTATGCGTCGTATCGGGCCATGTTCATTGCACAGGCAAACCCGGGCCCGCAGGTGCGCCTGGATTGCGCGGGCCTCGGCCGGCGTCACGTTCCATGCGTGCCGCGGGGGCCGGGCCCGAGAATCGCCTGCATCCGGGGTTTCGTTCAAACGCGGGACCGCATCAGAAATCGGTATCGAATCTGTCCAGCGGGTTCTTCAGGTCGAACCGCAACGGTTCGTCGGTATCGGCGAAATAGTCTTCGCGCGCCAGGTCCAGGGATCCGGAATAATCCTCGGGCGGTTCGATGGGCATCAGCTCAAGCTCGATCCACGTCTCCATGTCCAGTTCCTCGATCGCGCCGTCGAAATACTGAATTTCGACGGTGCCGTCCTCTGCATCCAGGGCTACCACCTCGAAGCGATCACCGCTGGTGGACTCGTACCAGTCACCGATAATGGGCTGAAACTGCGTCGCCATGCGCTGTGTCTCCGATCTGAAGTGACATCCTGCACGGATCGCTGGCGGCTGTTCGACAGGTCTCGCTCAACGTCGGGGGGCAAGTCACGATACAACAGGTATAGAAGCCTCTTGGCGTCGGGGCAAGCACCAAGGTAATGTCGAATCATTCACGCGCCAGCGTCTGCTCTCACGGGCAGGGGTTGCTGATGCGCCCGTGGATGTAATCGATGCCCGCGAGCAGCGCCTCCCCCAACTCCAACTCGCTGCTGTCGATATCGGTAACGAGTTGTTCCATGGTGGTGGCGCCGATGATGTTGCTGGTCACGAAGGGTCGGCTGGTGACGAAGGCCAGCGCCATCTGCGCCGGGTCGACCCTATGTTCGCGCGCAAGCCTCACGTATTCAGCCGTTGCCTTTCGCCCGCCGTCATTGAGGTAGCGCTGAAACCGGTCGAACAGGGTCAGTCGTCCCTTCTCCGGCCACCGCTCCCCGAGGTATTTGCCGGACAGCGTGCCGAAGGCCAGCGGGGAGTATGCGAGCAGCCCGCAGCGTTCGCGATGACTGACCTCCGCCAGTCCCACCTCGTAGCTGCGGTTCAGCAGGTTGTATGGGTTCTGTACCGACTGCACGCGCGGCCAGCCTCGGGACTCGCCGAGTTCCAGGAACTTCATCACTCCCCAGGGCGTTTCATTGGACAGCCCGAAGTACCGGATCTTGCCGGCGCCGACCAGTGCGTCCAGCGCCTCCAGGCTTTCCTCGATGGGGGTCAGGACATCACTTTCCCGGGGTTCGTAGCCGAGTTTGCCGAAGTAGTTGGCGTTCCGCGCCGGCCAGTGAAGCTGGTAGAGGTCGATGTAGTCCGTCTGCAGGCGTCGCAGCGACTGATCCACGGCCTCGGTCAGGTGTCTGCGGTTGAAGCGTGTCCGGCCGCCGCGGACGGTATCCAGGCCGGGTCCGGCGATCTTGGTGGCGACAACAAGCCGGTCTCGATCGTTCCGGCCCCGCAGCCAGCTGCCGATTATCTCCTCGGTGCGACCCTGCGTTTCCGGCCTGGGCGGTACCGGGTACATCTCGGCGGTATCGATGAAGTTGATTCCACGCGCCACCGCGTAGTCGAGTTGCTCATGGGCCTCGGCCTCGCTGTTCTGCTCGCCCCAGGTCATGGTGCCCAGACAGAGGGCGCTTACCTTGAGGTCGGTGGTGCCCAGTGATCGGTACTCCATGATGGCTCTCCGGTTGTCCGTTGCCCGCAGGGGGCCGGTTCAGCTCTTCCTCGCGTACATGAGATCCCATACGCCGTGCCCGCGGCCGAGCCCGCGGCGTTCGAATTTGGTCTCCGGCCGGTGGCCGCGATCAGGTGCGAACCGCCCAGGGCCGGCGCAATTGGTGAATTCCGGCCGGCTTTCCATCACCTCGAGCATGTGCTGCGCGTAAGGTTCCCAGTCCGTGGCCATGTGGAGGATGCCCCCGGGTGCCAGCTTCCGAGACACGAGAGCGGCCCATGCGGGTTGCACCATGCGCCGCTTGTGATGACGCTTCTTGGGCCAGGGGTCGGGGAAAAAAAGCTGCAGCCTCGTCACGCTGCCGTCCTCCAAACGATCCCTGAGGACCTCGACGGCGTCCTCGCAGCTTACCCGGACGTTGGTCAGCGCCAGCTCCTCGATGCGATTGAGCAGGTGCCCGACGCCGGGCCTGTGCACCTCGATGCCCAGGTAGTCGCGTTCCGGGTCGGCGGCGGCCATGGCGGCAAGGGACTCGCCGTTGCCGAAACCGATCTCCACCACCAGCGGTGCCCTTCGGCCGAACAGGGCTTGCGGGTCGAGCACGTGTCCGTCGCCGGGAACCCCGTAGCGCGCGTACAGTTCATCGAGCGCGCGTTGCTGCGCCTGGGTCATGCGCCCTTCGCGACGCACGTAACTGCGGATGGGGCGCCTTGGCGCCGTATCGGACTGTGCCGGTTTATCCATGCGCTCCGTCATGATCATCGAATCCGACGCTGTGGTTCCCGTTATTCAGTGTCGGCAAAACAATTGCCCCGAATATTTGCGGGAGCGGGCATTCGGCCGCGAATAGCCACGCCCCGCGCTCCGGCATCTCCGCGCTCGGGACCTGTCCCGCAGGAAATTCTAGAAAAACGTTCCGTCCAGAGGCGAAGAGGCGCTGGCATGACGTTTTCTGGGAATGCGTCCGGCCAGGTAGGCGTCCCTGCCCGCCTGGACGGCGAAGCGCATGGCCCGGGCCATGCGAACGGGATCGCGGGCGCCGGCGATGGCAGTGTTCATGAGCACGCCGTCGCAGCCCAGTTCCATGGCCACCGCGGCATCCGATGCGGTGCCGACGCCGGCGTCCACCAGTACCGGAACCCCGGCGTTCTCGATGATGGTGCGGAGGTTGTAACGGTTCTGGATGCCGAGTCCCGAGCCAATGGGCGCGGCCAGCGGCATGACCGCCACGCAGCCGATATCCTCGAGCTGGCGTGCGGCTATGGGGTCGTCGGTCATGTAGACCATGACCTGGAAACCGTCGGCCACCAGCTGTTCGGCCGCCCGGAAGGTTTCGCGCATTTCCGGGTACAGGGTCGTGGTATCGCCAAGCACTTCCAGCTTGACCAGGCTGTGACCATCCAGCAGTTCGCGAGCCAGGCGGCAGGTGCGCACGGCGTCCTCGGCCGTGTAGCAGCCGGCGGTATTCGGCAGGATGGTGTGGCGTTCCGGAGAGATCACGTCCAGCAGGTTGGGTTCATCGGCCGATTGCCCGATGTTCGAGCGCCTGATGGCGACGGTGACGATCTCCGCTCCGCTTTCGCGGATCGCCGCATCGGTCTGTTCGAGATCGCGGTATTTGCCGGTGCCGACCAGCAGTCGTGACCGATAGTCGCTTCCGGCGATGGTGAGGGTGTCGTTTGACATTAACGTGCGTTCCTGGTGCTGGTATGGGCTGTACGGCCCACGGTTGCCGCTTTCATGCCTCCGGGGCAGCGCCTCCCGGTTGCTCAGCCGCCACCGATGGCATGCACGATTTCGACGCGATCACCGGCATCAAGGCGGCGATCGGCGTAGCCGCTGCGCGGCTGCAGTTCGCCGTTTATTTCCATGGCCACGCGGCGCCCTTCGAGTCCGAGTTCACGGATCAGGTCGGCCGCGGTGGCCTGGTCGCTTATTTCGCGGCTTTCGCCGTTGACTCTGATCTGCATGCGGCTGAATCGATATGGATATTTGCGCGCAGTTTACACGATCACCGGCCACGAAGCGGCAGGGATGGGATCCGTGCCGCTTTGGTCGCGCAGATCTTGCCAGCTCTTCGTCGACACCGCAGAATGAGGCGGAGTTCGCCTGGGTCGTTGTCATGCCGACTATGCGGGTGTAGTTCAATGGTAGAACGGGAGCTTCCCAAGCTCTTAATGTGGGTTCGATTCCCATCACCCGCTCCAAATTCTGCGGTTGCCCCTTTACTGAAGAACCCCGCGGATCGCGCGGGGTTCGATGGATTCGTATGCCCGGTCACTGCTTGTTTTCCCAGCGCCGTGGTTGCATTCAGTGGCCCTTGCGCCCCGTTCTGCGGGGGATACGGCCTTCCCGCGCCAGGCGTTCATGTAGCTGGTGCGGTGTGAGCTTTGCCAGGTCCTTTGCGATTTCCTGCAGGTCGACGTCGGATGGCATGTTGCCCTGGATGGTTCGGCGAAGAAATCCCAGCATGCGCTTTTCGGCGCAGAGTACGACGCGGCGAGTGCCGTTGGCACGGGTCATGCTGTCCAGTTCGCGGGCTATATCGCGCGCGAATCGCCGCTCCATCTCTTCGGTTCGTTGACTGCGGTGGTCGTCATATCTGTGGCTCTGGCCGTTGGGCGAGCGGTTACGCCCCATGCGGTCGGTCCACAACACATCGGCATGCGCCTGATGTTCCGGATTGACCATGGTCCTCTTTTCAACCAGGTTCGGTCCGGATTCCAGCTCCGGTAGTTCCGCCTGTTCCAGCGTGAAAAACCGTGCTCGCGATCCCTCGGCGACGACGACACAGTATCGGCTCATGAGTCTTCTCCTGTAACTGCCTGCGTGGAACGTCGATGCGTTAGTCTTGTCTTCAGTTCTGGTGTGATTTCCTCTTGTGGCGAGCGAGTCAGACGCGTTCAATGGCATGGGGAGAACGGCAAAACATCCCCGCCCGCGCTATTCTGCAAAGAACCTGGCGCGGGTGATTCAGGGGATTTGCCAAACACGGTACGGTGAACGCATCTACCCCAAGTATAGAAGCCGGAACACATATTCAAGGAACAGGAGATGACCAGCATCGTCAAATGGGTTGTCGCCGCGGTTGTCGGCCTGCTGATTCTCGCCGTAGCCGCGGTCGCTGCCATACTCGTCCTCGTTGACCCCAATGATTACCGTGACGACATCTCGCGGCTGGTCGAGGAGAACACCGGCCAGGAACTGGTGATCGAGGGTGACATCCGGCTGTCGTTCTTCCCCTGGCTGGGCCTGGACCTGGGCCGCACGCGGCTGGAGAACCGGGAAGGATTTGGCGATCAGCCCTTCGCGCAGATCGAGCAGGCCGGCGTCGCGGTGCGGTTGCTGCCCCTGTTCCGGCGCGAAGTGGTCATGGACGTGGTACGTCTGGACGGGTTGCTGGTGCACCTGATCGTGAATGAGGCGGGTGACGCCAACTGGGAACTTGATCTGCCCGAATCCCCGGAAGAGGTTGTGACCGAGGCCCCCGACGATCCGGCCGAGGTGCCCGACAGGGCGCCGCCGGTGAAGATCGGCCGTCTGGCCGGTATCGAACTGTCGGACATGCGAGTGATCTACGAGGACTGGCAGCAGGACACCCGACAGGAGCTGGGGCCGGTCAACATCTCCGTAGGCGAGCTGGATTTCAATCGCGACGTGCCGGTGACGGCGGACTGGATTGCCACCCTGGACGAGCAGACGCGCTTTCAGGGATCGTTGGATGCGCGCCTGCGCGTGGACGAGGCGCTGGAGCAGGCGGCCGTGCACCTGCGGCAACTCGAAGTGACCACATTTGCCGAAGGTCTGCCGTCATCCGGTGTGCGCACTCGCATGTCGGCCATGCTGGACGCCGATCTCGCGGCGGATACCGCCAGTGTTCGGGATATCCGGGTCGAGACCCTGGGGACGCGGCTGGATGCCGGCGCCGATATACGCAACCTGCGGGATGATCCGGCGGTGGAGGGTCGTTTCACGCTTGCCGAAACCGACCTGCGCGACGTGCTTCGCCGTCTCGGTGAAGAGGCACCGGAGACGACCGATCCGGACGTGCTCAAGGTCTTCAGCGCCGAGGGGATTTTCCGGGCGAGCGCGGAATCCGCGCAGGTGGATGACCTTGATATCCGTCTCGACGACACCCGTTTCACGGGCAGCGTGGCGGTGCGCGATTTCGACAACCCGATGATCGGATTCCGCTTCGAGGGCGACAGGCTCGACGCCGACCGCTATCTGCCGCCGGAAACCGTGGATGAGCCGGTGGTGGCTGCGGCCGACCCCGACCGCGACGATGAAGACGAGGCGGCTGAACTGCCGCTGGAACTCATGCGCGACCTGCGCCTGGATGGCAGTGCGCATCTCGGGGAACTCGTCATCTCCGGCCTGACCCTCAACGACGTCAATTTCACCGTCAAGGCCGATGACGGCCAGATACGGGTGCATCCGGTGGGCGCCAGGCTCTACGGTGGTGAATACGCCGGCGACATCCGCATCGACGCCCGCGGCGATGAAGCGAAGATCAGTGTCGATGAGCGCCTCTCCGGAGTCCAGGCGCGGGAGATCGTGACCCAATTTCTTGGCCGTGATCTGCTGGAGGGCCTGGGTGATTTCACCCTCAAGGCAGATGCCGCCGGCGTGGAAATCACGGACCTGCTGCGCACCCTTGCCGGCCAGGCTGAATTCCGGTTCTCCGATGGTGCCGTCGCCGGCTTCAACCTGGCGCAGATGCTGCGCGGAGCCACGGCGCGCCTGCAGGGCCAGGCCTTCGAGGATGACGAACCGCGCCGTACCGATTTCGCCGAACTGGCGGGGCGGCTGGTATTTGACGGCGGCAAGATCAGGAACGACGATCTGCGCGCCCAGTCACCGCTGTTCCGCATCGAAGGCGGCGGCGAGGTGGACATGATCGACCGCATGGTGGATTACAGGCTGACGGTCAACCTGGTGGGAACGCTGGAGGGGCAGGATGGCGCCCCGCTGGACAACCTGCGCCGGCTTCCCATTCCGGTGAGATTCAGCGGTAACCTGCTCAGCCCCGACATCAGCCTCGACCTGCAGAGCGCCCTTGCCGCACAGCAGCGCCAGCGGCTTCAGGAAGAAGAGGAAAGGCTTCGCGAACGTGTCCGCGAGGAAGAGGAGGTGATCCGCCAGCGCGTCGAGGAAGAACGCGAGAAGGTGGAGGAGGAGGTCCGGGAGCGGGCGCGTGACGAACTTCGCCGCCTGCTTCGATGACGGCGCGGGTGGCGAACGGGGCCGAGCGGATCCGGCGCATCCGGCGCCGGCTGCTGCGCTGGTATGACCGCCATGGCCGTCATGACCTGCCCTGGCAGCAACCTGCAACGCCTTACCGGGTGTGGGTTTCGGAGGTCATGCTGCAGCAGACCCGGGTGTCGGTGGTAATCCCCTATTTCCAGCGCTTCATGGCCACGTTTCCCGACGTGGCGACGCTGGCCGCGGCGCCGGTGGACGAGGTGCTGGCGCACTGGTCGGGTCTGGGGTACTACGCCCGGGCCCGCAATCTGCACTGGGCGGCCGTGCTGATCATG
>SL_3KL_010_SEDDRAFT_10002600_pt1 | contig 16473 bp, 12 predicted proteins | sample SodLakKL_010_SED_2_FD_10381 | JGI IMG/M metagenome (IMG submission 10381) | reverse complement strand
CTGTTGCAGCCAAGTTTATGGCATAAATCTACCTCATCAGGTGCATCTGTAGTAGTTATCATGATTACAGGGATTTTTTTAAGAACAGGGTCACTTTTCATCTTTTGGAGTACCTCAATACCATCAACCCTGGGCATCTTTATGTCAAGAAGCAGGATATATCCTGAGCTTTGGTCCGGGTTAAACAATGATTCATTTCGGTCAAAATAATTTAAAACTTCCTCACCGTCGTTCAAATGCAAAACCGGATTTGTTATCCCGGCTTTTTTCAGGCTCCGTTTAATCAAAAATGCATGCCCTTCATCATCCTCAGCAATCACTATAGTTACGTCTTTCTTCATATAGTTGATTTTTTTAAACCCGGTTAACTTATTGCTAATTTGCCCTGTTGAAAATCATTTGCCAATTTATCAATTTATTTTGAAATAATTGATAAAGATATCATTAAATCTCAGAAATTTTGTTTTTAAGGGAAGTTAATAGCCTCTTCAAAGAGTTGATAATTATTTGTCAGGAAATTTGCTCTTTGGATGTAATATCCTGAGGCAAAGCTTTTCTAATGGTTATCTTTTGCCTGATTTTTCTCAAGGGACAATACAGCTGCCACAACCTGTTTACTCTCATCAAATACAGGAGAAGCATTTACATTAAAGGTCAGCTTTGAATTATCAGAATATTCCAAAGTATGGGTAATATTAAAAACAGACCCGCCTGTTTGTTCAATGTGTTCAACAATATCTGGTTTTAACAAATCAGAGCCCTTTGGGCGAATTCCAAGCCTTTTAAGTGTTATTCCTTTACTAAGCTGATTTTCTTTGATGTTGAATATCTTTTTCGCAAGAGCATTGGCGAAAGTAACGTTTTTATTTTTATCAATGACAAGCTTCGCAACAGGGCTGTTTTCCAGAATTCTTATAAGCAAATCTCTTTCCTGAATAAGTTTCTCTTCTAGTTTTCTCTTTTCAGTAATGTCAAGCAAAGTACACACTACTCCCTCTACTTGTTCATTCTCATCAAAAACAGGAGAACCATTTATGCTTAATGTAATTTTATTTCCATTAGGCCACTCAATGTTATGTACTACATCGAAAACCGGTTTTGCTGTCTTTTTTACAATACTGAAAGGCAGTTTGCTTTGTGGAAAGCTATTTCCATGAACATCAGTAATTTTCCAGTTTGGTGCGTTGTAATTTCTGGTGGTGATTTCTTTCTTGGAAAGACCCAAAACCTTTTCTGCCATTTGATTGGCATATGTTATATTTCCTTTATTGTCAAGTATCGTACTTGCAATGGGGCTGTTATCAAGTACCGAAATCAGTAACTTTGACTTTCTTTCTATTTTTTCTTCAAAAAGTTTGCGTTCAGTTATATCAAAAAAGGTAATTACAACACCATCAATAGCGTTTTCCAGGGTGCGATAGGGGAGTATCCGCATAAAAAACCAGTTTTTGTTTTTTCCCTGTACTTCAGTTTCTTTGGGTATTAGCGTGCGAAGAACATTTTCAATATCTTCAATAAAGGTTGCATATAAGCTGTTAAGCGCCAAGTGATGTATTGGCCTTCCTATATCCATATCCAGGATATTGATAGCCGATGCCACTGCGGGTGTAAATTTTCTGATTCGTAAGTTACGATCCAGAAAGATTGTACCGATAGTTGTATTTTTAAGCAGATTGTTTATATCATTATTTAACTGGGTAAGCTCCTCAATTTTGTTCTGATATTCACTGTTTACAGTATAAAGTTCTTCATTAACTGATTGCAGCTCTTCGTTGGTTGACTGTAATTCCTCATTGGATGAAATAAGCTCTTCATTGGTAGCCTGCAGTTCTTCGTTTGAGGTACCAAGTTCCTCAATTGTAGCCTGAAGGTTTTCTTTGGTATACTTTAATTCAAGCTCCAAATCTTTAATTTGCTGATTCGTATCATATTCAACAGATTGCTGATTACTATCAGTTGATTTTTGCCTGTAAGCTTTTTTCTCCTCTATGGCTATCAGTAACAATCTGAGATTATTACTTTTTTCTTTCAGAGGTTTTACCTTAATATTTAGCAGGATAATTCTGCCTTTTTCTTTCAGTTTAAAGTCCTTATAAACTATTTCTTTGTTTTCCTTGAAGGCTTTATGAATAGCTATAGTAATAGTGGTACTTAATTCTTTTCTTATAAGGTTCAGAATATCAAATGACACCCTACCGGCAGGAAAATTGACGAATTTATTTACATCATTAAAAATATGAATGATTTCATAGTTTTCATTTATAACAATTGAAGGAGGTATAAATTCACTTATTACAGATTCGAAGATATTTTCTGAGTTTACATTTTTTCCAACGGGTACATTAAATGTATTTTCAGTCAAATCTTTGCCTTTTTTTCTTTGGCTGAGATTAGGGACAAGCAAATCGTTAACATTTTCTGATGTAAATCCTTCTTTGTAAGTATAGATTTTCCATTTGCTGCTAATGGTATTAAAGTTTTTGGTATGGTCACCAAGAGATTCACTAGAACCCAGAAAAAGAAAACTGTTTTTACTCATTGAGAAATGAAACAATGAAAGTATCTTTTTTTGCATTACGGGTTTAAGATAAATAAGCATGTTCCGGCAGCTTATCAAATCAATTTTTGAAAATGGAGGGTCTTTAATGATATTATGAGTGGCAAAAATTACCATTTTACGGATATCTTCGTGAATGAGATAGCCCTTGTCTTTTTTAGTAAAATAATTTTTTAATCTGTCAACAGAAACATCAGCCATAATACTTTCCGGATAAAAGCCCAGGCTTCCATATTCTATTGCTTCTTTATCCAGATCGGTAGCAAAAATTTTAACATCTCTTATTTGTCCTGAGAAATCCATAAATTCTTTTAGAAGAATCGCAATAGAATAAGCTTCTTCTCCGGTGCTGCATCCAACTGACCATATCCTGATGGTTTCATCCTTTTTTTTGTTTTTAAAAAGCTGAGGTATAGCCTGTTGTTTTATTATTTCAAAGCTTTCCGGATCACGGAAAAACTTGGTAACACCAATAAGCAATTCCTTGTATAGAATGTGAACTTCATTGGGTGATTGCTGAAGGAAATTTATATAAGCTTCAAAACTTTCTATTTGATTGATGCTAATACGTCTTTCAAGTCGACGTATAATGGTATTGGGTTTGTAATATGAGAAATCCACACCTACCTTTTCCCGTATGAAAGCCATTATCTTTGCCAATGAATTCTCAAATATGGAAAGGTCTTTTTCTTCTTCGTCTGCTTTTGAAAGCGGGTGTTCAACATATTTAAGCAACTCCTGCGGCATTCGCTCAGCGGGTATAACATAATCAACCAATCCTGTTGCAATAGCACTTTTTGGCATCCCGTCAAATTTTGCTGAGGTATCGTCTTGAGCCATAACCATACCACCTGCACCCTTTATAGCACGTATGCCAAGTGTACCGTCACTGCCGGTTCCTGAAAGTATTACACCTATAGCTCTGTCTGCAAAATCATCTGCCAGAGACCGAAAGAAAATATCTATAGGTAGATTGATAATATGCTGATGATTCTGTTCTGTAAGAAAAAGTTTCCCATGAAAAATGGTCATGTTTTTTTTAGGAGGAATCAGGTAAATACTGTCGGGTAAAACCTCCATACCGTCTTCAGCTCTTAACACTTTCATGCTTGTGTGCTTTGAAAGCAATTCTACCATTAAACTTTTATAATCGGGCGAAAGATGCTGAACGACAACAAAGGTTAGTCCACTATTGGGATTCATGTTTTTAAAAAACAACTCAAGAGCTTCCAGGCCTCCGGCTGATGCACCTATTCCCACACAAAACAGGTTCTTACTGATTGATTTTTTGTGCGAAAATTTATTATCAGGAATTGAAGCAGGATCCTTATCAGTAGTCAAATTATCCTTTGACTGAGCTGTAGAATGTTTTTTCTTGACCATAGATAACTTTCAGAAAAATAAAAATGTGAAGATAAAAAAGTTTTAAACCTTAAATTGCAACTCTAATGTAACAAATTTAGAGACAAGCGGTTTATTTATGTAATAAAAAAACGGGCCTGGGAGGCCCGTTAAGTGTTTTTATCTGTGATTATCTATTAGAAAGGTAAGGTCTTCAATAGCTTTTTGCAGTGACTCCATGCATGTTTCACTTTTAACAAGATAGTTATAAACTCCCATTTTTTGTACTTTGGCAATGAGTTCTGTATCTTTTTGAGCAGAAACAACAATTACTTCTGTTTTTGGGCATGTTTCTTTTATTGTATGTATTAGATCCTCTCCTTGTATGTCGGGAAGCATCATATCAGCAATGATAATTTCTGGTTCTTTGTCAAGATTCTTTATTAAATCTTCACCGTAAGTAAAATTGGTGACCGAAATATTTTTCATAGAGCCAAGGCATAGCTTTAATAACATCCCTTCGGTTTTATTATCCTCTATTACAAATATTTGCTTGGTAGTTTCTTTTTCCATAAAAAAATGGTGCGCTGCCTAAATTAGAAAGTATGCTAAACTAGTAAGAACTCAGAACCATAATGTCCGAGTTTTACGGAATTATAAAATAAAGTTGGTATGAAAAATGGTTTCAATATTCATCATTCAGCAATGGCAACAACACCCACAGCACAGCCTTCCTCACCGTTTTCAAAATAAAAACTAAACGTATAAATCCCACTCATCGCCACAGGAAACATGATTACGGGTATGTGCCTTGCCTGCTCAATAACAAATGATGTTACAACCAAATCATCATTTTGGTTTCTGATACTAATAATTACTTTACCTGGCAAATCAGCATCATTGCAGGCAAATATTTTATATGTATTTCCACTTGTTAAAGGCATTTTAAAACTTACCTGCGGGAGTGTCTCACCACGGGCCTGCTTTGGTAACTGAATAGGCCAGCTGCGCAAAAATCTGGCATTTTCAATTTTTTCATGACAAACATTCAGCAGGGGTTCACCACATTGTGAAAAGCTCATGCCGGAAAAAGCAAATAAGAAAAACAAACTGAGAAATATATAATGTTTTTTCATTTTTTATGTGTTTATAGTGAATCTAATTTATAGAAATCTTTTCTTTAACAATTGACAGATAAATAATTTTATTTAACCAATGATCCTGGTTCTGATTTCTGCAATTTTATTTGCAATTTTTTCAATTGTATTGTCACTAATAATGACTTCACTTTGTGAATTATCAATGACAATCAGCACGCCGTTGAGCTCCTGCATTGTAGGCTCGGCATAAACATAAGAGATTTTTACATCCTCATAAATCATTTTTAAATCCATCAAAGCATCATACAACCAGTTGAAATTAGGTTCTTCTCTGTATGCGTGCAAAAGAAGTAAAAGATTATCAAGCACTTTTTTCTGTTCACCAATTCTCATGTTTATATAGTCTTTATTACCTGGTATTGTTTCAACATGTGTAGCTATATAAAGGCTTTCAATCCATGTACCTGCAGAAATCAATATAGCAATATTGCTGCGGTCCTGTTCTATGAGATATCGCGTCATGTTATCGAAACCGGTATTTGTAATAAATAAAACCGAATCAATATTTCTGCTGCTTTCTGATAATCTGTTCAGGGTTTTGTAATCAAAGAATTGTTCAATTCTCAAATCAGAAGCCAGATCACGCACATTGCTTAAATAACGCAAAGTTGACAGAGTACGGTCATAAATATTCATATAAACCAGGTTGGTGCCATAAACGCCCAGGTTTAATGCCCGTTGAAAATTTGTATTATAATTATCAATATTTCCTGCAGGATTTAACAAATCCTGCGAGTAAACCACTCCTGCTTTTTGCAGTAAAGATGATATTTCAACCGGATTTGGTACCGAGGAAATCATCTCCTTTACCATATCCATATGAAGGAACAGTTCACCTTCCTTTTTAGTGTCATATAAAAGGTCGGTTGCTTCCTGCCTCTTGTTATACTGGCATCCGGAAATCATTAATCCTGCTACAATAGCCAGTATTAATGAAAGTTTTGTTTTTTTCTTCATAGTTTCTGTTTTTATTGCACGAAAAATCTTTTTATTTAATTCATACGTATATTGATGTTATGTTAAAGTTGAGCGTTTATTCCTTAAATTAGTTTCTATTGCTTTTACTTTTCAAAATGGAATATTCCTCAAAGTAATCTACAAGTCCTTTTAATAAATTAAAATAAAGGGCTGCGAAGGCCAAAATTGTCAATATCCATATTACTCCCACATTAAAATAAAGAGTGGGAATTTGCCCTCCCATAAAATATTTAACCGGAGCAAGAAAATGCGCTCTGAAACTAAAATAACCCTTGTTTTGAGGATTCATGTATATCGGATCGATTTTCTGCACCAGTTTATTATTCAGCCTTACCATAGGCAAAGGTGCAAAGGTATTTTTTACAAATCGGGCCAGGTATGCATTGTAGTGCATGTCATAAATATCCTGATATGATTGCCTTCCTTCAGGATTATTTGTTTTTTCAGATATAAGGTTATCAATTCTCCGGTTAATATGATTGAAATTTTCACGATAAAAACCATGTAATTTATCAAGGTAAATCCTTAGGTCTTCAGCTACTTGCGGATTAAAATCATAAATATTCAATTTTTCAGATTCATGAAAAACGATATTATGGTAAGAAGTAAATTCAGAGGTATTTTCTTTTTTTACTTCATGATAAAGAAGTTCTATATCCTTAGGCTTTATAGCAGATCCCTCGGTTCGATTTGCGCTTGATATATATTGATCTACAATGTCTTTAAGCTCAGGTATATAATATACATTTTTATAATTGAAAGCACTTTCCAGTTGTCTCATTGTATAAAACTGCTTCTCATATTCATTGTTAATAAACTGATTAACAGCAAGTGCTTCGAAGGCCCATCTTGAAGGCATTATCTCGGCTATTAAAGGTACTTTTTCGCCTCCTCCACCAAGGCTTTGGTTAATTTTATCAAAACTAAACATTGCGCCTGTGAGCACCATTTGTGGTATAATCAAAAACGGAATCAGAATGTAAATGGTAACTGCCGAATTAAAAGCAGACGAAATATTTAAACCCAGCACATTTGCAAAAGCTGCTACTGAAAAAAATACAAGCCAATATTCAAATAACATTCCTCTGATTTCCAGGATAGAATTTCCAACCCATATAAATAAAAAAGCCTGTATTGCTGATATTATAAAGAGGATGCTTACTTTAGAATATAAATAGCTGCTTCGGCTCAGATTAAGGAATGATTCACGTTTAAGTATTTTTCTGTCTTTGAAAATTTCTTCAGCACTAACTATAAGGCCAATAAATAAGGCCACAATTGTGCACATAAACAAATATGGCATGATGTTGTCATTTTCGCGAAAAATATATGAGCCCGACGATGGATCTTCAATATATCTGATAACAAAAGCAAGTAACAATGCCAATATGGGAGCTTCGAAGAGGTTTAGTAAAATATATTGTCTGTTGGAAAGTTTACTCTTAAGGTCTCTGCCGAAAAATACGGATAATTGCTTTATCCATCCCGGTTTTTCTGATGCATCAGGCAGTTCACGAACAGATTCTTTTTTGAATTCTGTTTTTTCTGAATTTATGAAAAAGTTTGCCCATTCCTGAGGTTGTACTTTTCTTTTTCCGGTTGAGCGTCCATACTCATCTACAATCTGTGATTCTACAATACTGAAAATGGACTCAGGATTTACATTGCCACATCTTGGGCATTCACCTATATCGCTGTTGATTTGATTATCAATCCTTTTAAAATATATGGGAGCTTCAACCGGATTTCCATAATAAATCTGATAGCCACCTTCATCAAGGATGAGCACCTTATCAAACATTTTGAATATTTCGGAAGAGGGCTGGTGGATTACAACAAAAACCAATTTGCCTTTTATGGTCAGCTCTTTAAGCAATTCCATTACATTTTCCGAATCACGGGAAGAAAGACCTGATGTAGGCTCATCAACAAAAAGTATAGAAGGTTCCCTGATGAGTTCAAGACCAATATTAAGTCTTTTTCTTTGGCCCCCACTGATTTTTTGATTTAACGGATTGCCCACTTTTAAATCCTTAATATGAAACAATCCGAGGCTAATGAGCATTTTATCAAGCTTTTCATTTATTTGCTGCTCATCAAGGTTTTTATATACCAGTTTGGTGCTGTAATATAGGTTTTCTTTAACAGTTAGTTCTTCAATCAGCAGATCGTCCTGGGGAATAAAGCCGATAATTCCTTTGATGCGTTCCTTTTGATCATAAAGGTTTGTGCCATTAACAAGAACATTTCCACGGGTGGGGGTTTCTATACCTGACAATATATTCAAAAGGGTTGTTTTACCTGAACCACTGCTTCCCATAATTGCCATCATTTTTCCTGTGGTTTCATGCAGGTTTATATCCTGCAAACCTACCGTACCATTGGGAAAGGTCTTAGATATATTTTCTGCACTGAATGTGATATGCAATCCCAGGGGATCCGTAATAAATCGTGCTGCGACATCCGAATAAAAAACCGGTTTTCCTTTGGCTTGCTTTATCACGGAACCATTGGCGAAAAGATATACTCGGTTGCTCTTAACAGGCAATCCGTTAAGAAGTACTTCATCATTGCCATCGTATTTGAGAAAGTACAAATCAACACTTTTTATTCTCAGAATAAAAATATTGCCATCAAGCTGGGGAGAATGTATAAAATGTGAATGCTCAGGAAAAGCATTTTTACAACCGATTATCAAAATTTCAGGTATATCTGCCTTGTTTGAATCGTTTTGGATGACAAATGTGGATATTGCCAGTTGTTCTTCCCTGGTAATATTGAAGACATCAGCAGCAGTATCTATCATTGCCATACGCTGAGGAGTAAAATTGTTATCGGAATTTATCAGCTCAAATAATCTTACCAGTACAACAATTTTTTGCTTTTGGGTCAGGGTACGATTGATTTTTTTTGCAATACCCAGTGTTTTAACCGAGTCCTTAACCGAAGTAAGCCTGGGCTCGCCTGACTCGATTGTATTTTCGGAGTTTTTTTCCCGATCTGAAGTGATAAAACTGTCAAAAAGAGCAAGATATTCCTTTACAGCACTTTCATTAAGCTGCTGTTTAAGGAAGTTTTCCACAAAACTTCTTTCCTTTTCCGAAATTCCAACATCCTGCTTTGCAATCAAAGCAAAAAGCTGCATCAGTGCCTTTAGAATTTCTTCACTCATCGGGTGTTATATTTATTTTTTCAGCGTATTAAAATCAATAGGTATGCATTTTAAATTTTACATCAACAATTTCTGCATATTCTTCACCTGCTTCCTCCATATCTTCATCTTCTTCCTGGTAGTACCAGTGAACAACAACCTCTTTTCCCTGCTTTGCAATGGTTTCAAAATAAATAAGAATATCCAGAATAACTTTAGATGATGCGGTATTAAAATAATCCAGCTTTATGTTAATTTCAGTTTTTTCTTTGGGCGACTGAATATATTCTTCAATCGATTGTAAAACAGGTCCATAAAAGCTAATTACGTCTTCGGGTAATGATCTTCCTGAAAATTCGAAAACACCTTTTCCTGTATCAAGAATCACATTTGGAGTATCGTCAGTGCCTGTTATTTTTATTACTTCCATGGTTAATGTTGTTTTAGATGTGTTGATTTCTTATTATTTTGGTTCTGAGTGTATAGAAACTGTTTGTCTCATCTATGCGGATAAAACTATATTCAAGTTTTGAGCCCGTTTTTCTTGCAATATCGATAAGTCCGAGTCCTGCACCTCCTTTCTCTGTGAGAGAACCTTCACGCATTTGTTTTTTAAAAAGCTCTTTTAGCCCGTTTTTGTCCAATTGGTTAATTCTTTTCAGAAAAGCTTCCATTTCCGGTACTTTGGCGGTTTGTATTATATTACCTGTAAGTATGTGGTAATCTTCATTACAATCTCCGGTTCGTCCAATTATAAAGATTCCTTCACCAGAATAGCCTTTCCCGTTAAGTACTTTATAATCCTCGGCATGTTTGCTCAGGTTTTGAAGACATTCAACCATTACATGAAATACCTTTCGCTTCATTGAAGCATCTTCACTGTAACTGTCCATTTTATTCTCAGTAAGAGAGGTAAATGCTTTTGTAATCTGGTGTGTAATTTCACCTTCATACACCAGGGTAAATTTGTTTGCCAGCATATCTTTATGAAACTGATAAACCAACTTCATGTAATCAACTTTTTCCATTTTTCTGTTTCTATAATTATTTTTAGTTTGACTATTTTAAAATCTAATTCCTATCATAAGCAAGTCATCTATTTGCCTGTTATTTCCCAACCATTGCTGAAAATCTTTTCTGAAAAAATTATACATCTTTTCCATGGGCAGGTCATGATTTTTTATAACATTTTCCTTGATTCTTTTGGGAAAGTATTTTTTACCTTCACTTCCTCCGAATTGATCGGGCAAACCATCGGAGAATAAGTATATGCAGTCTTTTTTGCTGAGCTTAATCTGGTGATTTTCAAATACTGGTTCAGGTTTGTCATGTTTTGCAATACCTCCTATTGCAGATCTTGCTCCTTTGTATTCTGTGAGTTTACCATTGCGAACATGATAAAGAGGACGATGGGCTCCGGCAAACTCCAGCTTCCCTGTATTTTTATCAATTTTACATAAAGCAACATCCATCCCATCTCTTGTGGTTGTTTCTTCCATATCCTGTCTGAGTGTTGCTTTTACGCCGGCGTGTAATTGCATGAGTATTTCTCCCGGATCAGGGTTGCCCGGTTGATTAACAATTTTATTCAGGATAAAATAGCCTATTAATGAAAGCATTGCTCCGGGAACACCATGGCCTGTGCAATCCACCGCTGCAATATATGTAATGTCTTGTTTTCTGTAAATCCATGGAAAGTCACCACTTACAATATCACGAGGCAGGTAAAACATGAATGAATCGGGAAAGCATTCCTTCATAAGCCTTTGACTGGGCATTATTGCGTTCTGTAACCTGAATGCGTAGTTAATGCTATCGGTAATTTTCAGATTTTTTTCTTTGATTTCATCTTCAATCTTTTTTAAACCTGTAATATCATGAAGAATAAAAAGAATGGTTTCAAGCTTTGCTTCCTCATTGAACTCAGGTATGGCGTTCAGATTCATAAACTTTGTTTCATCTTCAAAAGGAAATGATATTTGTTGTCTGATTTTTTCCTTATTAAGCGTTATGGACTCTATGATTTCATTGAGTTTGTTAACCAAAGTCTCCTGCAATCCTATTTGAGTTAATGATTTTTTCGTTGCATCTTCGGCTTTTATTCCCGTGTAAGATTCAATGGCCGGGTTTGCATAAAAGACAATCTTTTTTAAATCAATTCTAAGTATTATATCAGGTGAGTTATCTGACAAAGTTTGCATTTGGCCACGCATGCGCTGCTCTTTTTCAGCTCGTTTGCGTTCAGTAATATCGCTTGTGTTGAAAATAAGTCCGTTTATTGCAGTATCGTAAAGCAGATTACGGCCGGTTGTTTCGAGAAACCTTACAGTGCGATCCTTGTTGAGAAAGGTATATTGTATCTTACAAGGTTTTCCCGGATTTTCAAGCAATTCTTCGAACATTTTATTGATAAGATTGCGGCCTTTTTTATTTATCCCATCCAGGTCTTTTCCTTCAAGCATTTCTTCCTCCGAATATCCAAGGATATTTTTTACTGAAGGGCTGACATATTTGAGTTTTTTATCGGCATCATAAACCGTAATGAGCTCTGAAGCATTTTCCAGAAAAGAATAAAGTCTTTTCTGACTTTGATTTACTTCCTGTATTTTTTCCTCAAGATGAGTATTGGTTTTTTCAATCTCTTCCTGGGTCACCCGCATTTCCTCAGCATTTTGCCTTAGCTGCTCTTCACTTTGCTTTAATTCCTGCGTAAGTATTTGAGATTCCTGTAAAAGTCTTTCGGTTTTTTTAGCTGTTTTCAGCCTGTATATTACCTGGGCTACAATTAAGGCAATCTCTTTGATGAAATCAATTTCAAATGGTTTAAATTTTCTTACAGAAGCAAACTCAAATACTCCCTGCAGTTTATCTTCCATGAAAAGCGGAACGACTAACAAGCTGTCAGGTTTTTTCTCACCCAGAATACCTGATGTAATATGCATATAATTGTCGGGTATTTCTGTACGGTAAATAATATCACGTTCTATGGCCGCCTGCCCAACAAGCCCCTCTCCAACCCTAACTTCATCTTGTAAAAACTTTTGTCTGCTAAATGCATAAGAAGCACTGAGTTTAAGGCGTGATGTGTCATCATCGTAAATGTAAAAAACGCCCTGAGCAACATTAGTATAATTTACAAGCGTTTCTAAAACATCTTCTGCCAGGGTTTTTGTTTCACTGTGAGCGCGCAGTACCTGGTTAATTTTATCTTTGCCCTGCATCACCCAGTTTTGAAGTGACTCTTTTTGCTTGTTTTCAAACAGCTTATTCCTGATTGACAATAGTGACTTCCCAAGGATATCTGAATATTCGGTTATTTCAAAATCCCCCTGCAGTGCTCCGTTTCCGACTTTTTTGGCAAACTCTGAAACCCTGTCAATATTTTGTTTTTGATATTCCAACTCATCATATGCTGACTCAAGCAATTCAGACTGGCTTTTCCAATGCTTTGAAAGCATTACTGAGGCGATGATGAATAACGCAGGAATGAATAACAAAAGAAGGATTACCGGATTGCCGGAATGAATTTTTACCAGAGAGGAAGGGGTAAAAGGCAATCCCTGACGATTCACCTCAATTATCCATCCAAATAATGGAATTGTGAACCCCAGCAGAAAAGAAATGAGTACAATGTTTTTTCTGGTAAAATTATTCATTCATTCTTTGAGTAGTTGATATTTTTACTTTCCCTTTTTTTGATTTTCAACACGGTAAAACCGACTATCCACAGGTAACAAAAATACTTTTTAAAGTTTCTCAAAATCCCTGTGTTTCACGCAAAAAATACCCGTTTTTACTCATAGAAATCCTCTATTTTTTTACCCAGTTTTTCCAAAAAAGAGATATCCTCATCATCAATTGGCTTAAATGAGGCAATCTCAAGAACCGCAAATACTTCATTATTTTTGTTTTTCCAGGGTAAAATAAGGAGGTTTGCAGCATCGGCCGCACCCAATCCTGACTTTACGTTCAGATATCCCTCAGGCAAATCCTTGAGATGCATGTGATTGCCTGATTTTCCCACTTGCCCGATAAGGCCTTCACCGGGTTCAAATTCAATCGCTTTGTCTTCGGGAATAAAGATAGCATAGGTTGCAGAAAGAATGAATTTTTCTTTATCATGAGTTTTTTCTTTGAGGAATAACTCAGCCTGTGTAATTTCAAAAGATTTTGATAAACAACTCAGAATGATTTTTGAAATTTCTTTCTCGCCAGGGCTTTTCAACTGTCTGATTTGGCTTTTGAAGCATCCGGTAATCTCAGCTTCTCTGTTTTTGATTTCATCAATCAACACTTCTTTGTTTTCAGATTCTGATTGAGTTGGTTCATTAGTTCTTTTACTTTCGGTTGCGTCAGTTGTTTGCAAAGTTTCGCCGTATGATGTTTCTTTGCCTGCATTTATAAAGCTAAAAACAATAAGCCATATAAGCGTAATAAACAATGCTGAAAAAAGGAATATCAACCAGTATTCGAGTTTATGAACAGAATTCGCCAATTCCTCTTGCATCGGTTGATGAATCATTGCCTGATGCAATAAACCTGTTTGCCTGAAAACAGACCATGCTATTATTACCAGCAGTGCTAGTATTAAGGAGTAAATCCAAAGAAACTTATGTTTCACAGTACAAGTATTTCGTTAATTTTTATGTTTGAAAATATTTATGTTTTCGTTTTATACATTCCATTCAGTTTTATTATCATTTGCATTTAATTCCCGCCATTTTTTCGGTGCAAAAGCAAAAGCATTTCAGTTATTTCTTCACTATTGAGAATATGGTCAACAGTTTTGGATTTTTCAATTGCAGCAAGCGGCATTACCGGAATCTGAGCCTCTGATGGATTCTGAACTATGGTAAGCCCGCCACGGTCTTTTACCTTTTTTAAGCCCGCAGCACCGTCTTTGTTGGCGCCTGAAAGGATAATTCCTACTGTTTTCTGCTGATAACAATATGAACCCGTTGAAAAAGTTAGGTCAATGGCGGGGCGGGAGTGATTAACTGCTTCCTCGGTAGATAGAGCAAATCGTCCATTGATTTCGATGTACAAGTGATAATTTGCCGATGCCAGGTAAACTTTTCCCGGTTTTATTGTTTCTTTGTCAAGCGGCTCAATTACAGGTAGTTTTGACTTTTGCAAAAGAGCCTCAACGAAGCCGTGCCTGACATGTTTAAGACGATGCAATACCAGCACTATAGGAATACCAAAGTTTGTAGGTAGCTTTGACAGAATATTACCGGTTACCTGGAAGCTTCCTGCCGAACCTCCTATTAAAATGATTTTATATCCGTTGTTTGTTAATTTCTCCACTCCTGATTTTGATATTCAGTAAAAAGTCTGAGTTACTTTTTCTTATATATTCTTTCGCTTTCGCTCGCAATCAAATACCTGCCTGCATCTTCACAAAAAGAAATATTCTCTTTGTTGCCAATTGCCAGATAACCACCTTTTGCAAGTGCATTCGTGAAAATATGTAAAAGTTGTTCCTGGTGCTGGGAAGTAAAATAAATGAAATAATTCCTGCATAAAATCATATGTATTCCGGGATACCGATGAAAAAAGCTACTTTTTTTTTCTAAATCGCTACCTTTAAAAATTTCATATTGCAGATTTTTGTATAAGAATTCCTGAAATTTATAACTGCCATTTTCATAAATCATATAATCTGATAAATTATTTATATCATCCGTACGATATCTCTTGTAGTTGTGTTCAGAAATTTGAATTTTGGATTTACAAAACACAGTTTCTTCCATTTTTATCTGTAACTCAGCATTTATATCTGAGGTAAGAATTTTTGATTTTTCATATAATCCGGCCTCATGCAAAGTTATTGCAAGACTCAAAACCTCTTCCCCGGTTGAGCATCCGGGTATCCAAAAACATAACTCATTGTATGCACGGTTGAGAATGGGAAAAATTTCATCTCTCAAAATTCTCCAGAAAGAAGGGTCGCGAAAAAATTCTGTACAACTCACTGAAATGCTTTGCATCAAACGAGAAAAACAAGATGAATCATTTTTTAATGTTAAAATCAAATTGTCAACATCTTTCAAAGAGTTATCAGAAATAAAACGAGAAAGTTTTCTTTTTAGAGAAGTATGAGCATATATTCCAAGATCTGTATCATAATTTTTCAAAATGACATCATTTAATCTTCTCAGATCAAGGATGCCTATTTCAGATAATTCATTATGAATATACCTCATTGCCATTTATTTGGGAATACGGGCAAATATAAGAATTATAGATAGTCAGCTTTTACGGTATTTTTACGGTTTTTGGAACTGTGGTTGCTAATTCGATCAGAGATTATTTTCTTAATTCTATCTTTGCAGAAAATAAAAATATAATTTAAATATGAAAACATCCGTAGAAGTAAGTATGTACCCGCTTGGAAGGGAATATGTGCCCGACATCAAGGATTTTATTGATAATCTGAAAAAGAACAATTCCATATCCGTTCAAGTTAACGGGATGAGCACCCAGATTTTTGGCAACTACCATGATATTATGCAGGTATTAACAGATGAAATTGAAAAATCATTCAAAAACCACGGCAAAAGCGTTTTTCGTGATGAAAATCATCAATGCCAATTTAATAGAATAGATGCTACTAAAAATTTAGTTGTGAAGCGTGTTGCTATAACAGGGCCGGAGTCAACAGGCAAATCAATCCTTGCCCGGGAGCTTGCATTGCATTATAACGCGGCATTTGTTCCTGAATTTGCTCGTAAATATATTGATAATCTTGACAGACCATACAACCGGGAGGATATTCTTCTTATCGCTCAAAATCAATTGATTTATGAAGAGAAAATTGCGCAGAATACTGATTCCTATTTATTTTGTGATACCGAGCTGATTGTTACCAAAATCTGGAGTTTGCATAAGTATAACTCCTGTCATCCGTGGATTCTTGAGCAAATTGAAAAGCATGTTTACGATTTGTACCTTTTATGCGATATTGACCTGCCGTGGGAGTACGACGAGCAAAGAGAACATCCTCACATGCGCGAATATTTTTTCAATTGGTACAAAAAAGAACTTGAAGACTATGGTTTTCCATACAGAGTCGTATCAGGACAAAAAGAGGAAAGACTGAAAAATGCAATTCAATTAACTGACCAATTTTTCAAAAATAACAATGACTGAAGTAAAGCTATTCAGGCATTACGCCCATTTGCATTTAATAGTGATTCTGCTTGGATTCACTGCAATACTCGGTGCGCTTATCAGCATTGATGCAATACCATTGGTATGGTTCAGAATGTTTTTAGCTGCAGTTG
>SL_3KL_010_SEDDRAFT_10002599_pt1 | contig 16485 bp, 4 predicted proteins | sample SodLakKL_010_SED_2_FD_10381 | JGI IMG/M metagenome (IMG submission 10381) | reverse complement strand
CATAAAAAACGCCCCTTCATGATCGCAAAAGAACCTGACATCGACCCGCCGCAAAATCACTAAAAAAAGCATGACGGCACGAAATAATAAAGGTATCCTTTGACTTTTACAGCCCCGTTGCATTAGAATTCACCTGTTTACAAGAGTCGGGAGGATTGCCAATGACTAAAGAAAAGAGCGGCAAGCGAGGACTGGTGCTTTCCGGGCCGAATTTGTTAATCATCCTGGTGATCGGCGCGATTCTGGGGCATTTATCCATTGAGCATTTTCATGCTATTGAAGTGGAACCGCTATGGATGGCCGTGGCGATCGGCTTCGTCTGGGCTTATCTCCTGATTCAGTGGATTTTAATTATCCGCACGTTTCTCGGTTCCTTCTCGGATCCCGTTCCCACCAGCCTGGATCTGGGCAACCGGGATGAGATCCGGACCCATGTTGAATCGCTCTCCGGTTCCGGTGAATGGACGGTCCGGGCACGCAGTCTGTTAGAAGCCTGGAGCCATGGCCTGGATCCCGCTCATCTCGCCTCGCTGACTGCGCTTCAGAGCACCCGCGCGCGCCGCCAGATATCTACGGGAACCATCATGTCGCTCATTTTGATCTTCGGCGGCATCTGGCAACAGGCCAATCCCATTCTGACATGGGGGGCGCTCGTGGTACTGGGGCTGACATTCTATGCCCGAACCACGCAGATCAACCACGCGGAAGCATACGCCGAATCCCACATTCTCGGACGAATCCCCGGCACAATCCCCGGCACGGCCATGACGGCCCGTGAGGTGGCGGACGCGCTGGGCGACGCGATCGATCACGCCTTCCGGGATTATGTCCCCGAACCCGACCAGCTTGCGGCCGCATTGAAAAGCGCCGTCGAAAGCGCCGGGCAGAAGAACGCTAAAGAAGCGGAAAAGATCCAAAAGGCGCTGCTGGAGAGCGGAAACACCTTGAAGGAAGGGTTTGCATCGGCCGGACAGAAGGCGGCGGAACAGTTGGAGCAGGCCGGCCGGAGCATTGCCACGGCGACAGAAAATATTTCCAGCGGCATGGAATCGGCTTCCGGGAAACTGCAGTCGGCGCTTTCCGGCCATGTCCAGGAACTGCAAAACGCGCTGCAGGGCGTCTCGGCCCAAATCAAGGATAGCTACGGCGAGGTCATCGGGCAGTTACAAACCGCGCTTTCCCAACACGCCCAGGACGTCGAAAACGCCGGTGGAGGCTGGAAAGACCAGTTAAGCGGTTTGCTCACCGACCACGCCGCGAAGCTGGAAGCCGCAAACCGGAGCCTGGCGGACCAGCTCGAGAAGATCGCCACGCTGGAAAAGGAAATCCAGGAAGTGCTTCATATCCAAGAAGTTGTGGACGGCACAATCAAATCCGTTGCCGCCGCGGAAGAATTCAAACAGACCCTGTCCACGTTGCGCACGCATCTCGAAGAATCCGACAAATTGTTGCGTGAAGTGGCGAAGCCCCGGACGATCCGCCTGATTGAACAGGATGGCGAAATCGAGGAAGATTGATCGGGAAGAAGACCTTCTCCATGCGATACATTCAGTAACTCATTATAGAGGCCTGTGATTATGAAAAATCGAGCCCGTTTCACCATGCTCGTGCTTGCTCTTGTGCTCCTTGCCGGACCGCTGTCTTTACCGAATGCCAACGCGTACGTCCTTGACCTCGACCCCCCCGAACTCACGTTGCGGATCGTTCGGGACGATAATATCAGTCGCAGCCCCGATGGTGAGGGTGAAAAAAGCGACATGGTATTCATACCCGCCCTTTCCGTGGAACGGCAGGCCCAGGTCGGTGAACATACGTTTACGCGCACCTCCCTGAAACTGGAAGGCGCCATCCACGAACGATACAGAAAGTTGAATCGTGTAACACCGGTTCTGGGGAGCGGACTCCGGCACCACCTGGGAGATGGACTCGCCGATCCCGTTCTCCGGCTGGACCTGGCGCTCGGGTATGACTTCTACGATCAGGACAGCCGTTTCGGCGCTTTTATCGAACCGCGAATAGAGATCCGGGCGCGCATTGAAGATCGCGTGGACATTGCCCTTCACTATGCGTACGACAACCGGTTTGCCAGTGAGAAGAAGGTGTTTGACGTGGAAGGTCATTCCATCGGCGTAACCGCCGACCTGGAGTTCACCGAAGATGCCTTCTTTGTGTTGGGATATGAATACCGTCGCGGAGACGTGGTCGTGCACACACGCAATCCGACCGAACCCCCGGAGGCTTATTTCCAACCGCCTGTCCGGGGCGAACGACTTCCGCTCTACACATTCAAAGAACGGTATACCGCCGTTCATTTGTCCGATGCCGATACCCATACGGTCACGATCGGCCTGCGCTATTATTGGAATCTATACACGGAACTGCATGCCGGCTTTACGTATGAGGAAATCCGGAAGGATAGCGTGGATTACCCCAGCAACCAGTTCTTCCTGGCCGTGAAACACAGCCTGTAGGCCGTCATGAGCCTGTTGATCAAGAACGGGGACATCGTCACCGCCGATGACCGTTACAAGGCCGATATCTATTGCGAGCGTGAAACGATCACGCGTATCGGCCGGAACCTTGAAGTCCCGCCGGATACCCCGGTAATTGACGCGGTCGGGAAATACGTGTTTCCCGGGTTCATCGACCCGCATACGCACATTCATCTTCCGTTCAAGGATTTCTGCGCCAAGGACACGCACGCCACCGCGAGCCGGGCGGCCCTGCTGGGGGGTACCACCACATTGATCGAGATGTGTTGTCCCGAACGAGGAGACGAACCCCTGGACGCCCTGGACATATGGCGCGGTAAGGCGGAAGGAAACAGCGCCTGTGATTACAGTTTTCACATAGGGGTGGCCCGGTATGACGAGTCCATCGAACGTCAACTCCGGGACGTAGTAGACCGGGGTCTGCCCTCATTCAAGATCTATCTCGCCTACAAGGGATCCTACGCCTTATCGGACGAGGAATTGTATCATGCCCTGCGACGGGCCAAGGAGCTGGGCGTCATTGTCACCGCGCACTGCGAAAATGCCGACCTGGTAGTGGAACTGCAGAAGAAACTCCTTGCGGAAGGGAAGACGGGCCCGGAATGGCACTATCACAGCCGACCTCCGTTCGTGGAAGCCGAGGGAACCCATCGCCTTATGACCTTTGCCCAAGCCACGGGCGCGCACGTCTATGTGGTGCATTTGAGTTGCGGCGAAGCTCTGCGGGCGGCCATGCGCGCAAAATATGCCGGCGTACACGCGTATGTGGAAGCGCTGATTCAACATCTGACGCTCGACAAGACCTACGCCGAATTACCCGATTTCGAAGGCGCCAAGTATGTGATGTCCACGCCGTTACGCCACAAGGCGAACCAGGACATATTGTGGAACGGTCTCCGCCAGCGTTTTATCCATACGGTGGCGTCGGATCATGCGCCCTTTGATTTCAAAGGTCAAAAGGACAGGGGCCGGGACGATTTCACCCGGATTCCAAACGGGCTCCCGTGTCTGGAGGACCGCGTCAAACTGCTTTATACCCACGGCGTACTGGACGGCCGGATCGATCTGCACACATTCGTGGATTGCGCCGCCACCCAGGCGGCACGGATCTTCGGGCTATTTCCGCGGAAGGGAACCATCCAGCCGGGCAGTGACGCGGACCTGGTCGTATTCGATCCCAACCATGAAAGCGTGATCTCCCGGGACACGCACAGCATGAATATTGACTACAGCGCGTTCGAGGGTTGGCCTGTCCGGGGCCGCGCTGAAACCGTGACGGTACGCGGCGCCCTCGCTGTGCGTGACGGGAAGTTCGTCGGCACGGGTGGTCACGGGATCATGATCGAACGGGAACCGACCCATTTCTGACGCGGAAAGTACACCGTGTCCCATGTCGCCGCCCGGCCGGCTCCACCGCGCATCCTTTCAGCATTCGGACAGGCATATTTCCGGCTTATTCCTGTAGCCGGATGGAGGGATCGATTTCGCGCGCACGCTCGAAAGCGGCCCGGGCTTCTTGAGTCCGGCCCTGTTCCCCGTATATCCGTCCCATCCACAGCCAGATCATGGGATTCCCGGGGTGAATATCGGCGGCCCGTTTCAAATGATTCAGGGCTTCTTCGAACTGCTCCTGGTGAGCGAGACTGATCCCGATATTCAGATGACCGAGTCCGGCCAACCGGGAATCGGGGGGCAAGGCCTCCACGGCGGGAGGAAGTATACGAAGCGCTTCGGCGTGACGTCCCATTTGGGCCTGGCAGATGCCCAGATAAACGGGCGGCGTGAGCATGCGGGGCGCGCCACGGGTCAGGAGTTCGTAGATGACCGCGGCGGCATGATACTGGCGGACGGAATAGAATACATTCGCCGCCCCGATCAGCCGCGCCGGAATCGGGGGGTGCCTAAAACCGCCCAGGCGAGCGCGATAATCCTTGCGTGCTTCCTCGATCTGTTGGAGACCCTCTTCCAGGTAGATTGCCTTATTTCTCAACAGACCGGCGTTCGCGGATATATTCAGAAGCAGAATGGCCGTGGTTCCATCAAAATACAGCATTTCCCAGCGATCCTGCTGCCGTAGATGCCGTATGGCCTCAGCGGAATTCGGCCAGGCTCCGCTAAGAATTACGGCTTCCGGATTCCATTCATTCAGGATGGCATTCCATCGAGTGGGTTCCCCCATCAGCCCGGCCGCGAGATCCCCATAGAGGCGAAGCCCATACAATGGAATCCGTTGATCCATAAAGATCTTACGCTCGGGAAATCGCCAGGCCAGGTAGCCTCCATCCATGGGCAGATTGATCGCCCGCTCCGGGAAATCCGGATGTTCGATAATATGCGCCGCCGACTCGGGGTACAGACCGGTCACGGCGCCCCAGCCGAAGGAAGACGTACTGCCCGTGCCGGTGTAATACCGATTGCTGACGACACCGGCCGCCGACACCACCGCAAGCAGAACCGCCACCCCCACAAGCGCCGTACCCGCGGTCTGTTGCGCGCGGTCCGTCTTGAAGAAGATATTCGCAAGATACCGTCCGACCGCCTCAATGCTCAGGCAGAAAAAAGGAAACGCAAGCAGGGTGAATGCGTGAATATACCCCGGCATGGACCGGACCACCATAAAAGCCGACAGGACCGCAAGGACCGTGAGGGCAATGGGTAACTTCTGTTTCTGCGCCAGCAGACCGCCCGCCCCGATGATCAGGGCCAGCGTAACCATATGCCGGGCAAACAGGGAACGGAACTGTTCGCTGAACGGGGATATCCATTCGCTGACCACGATATTGACCAGCGCCCGAAACGCTTCGAGGTGAGGCCCCAGGAGGTACGGATTGACCGCCGAAATCAGCACCAGTCCGCCGGTCAGCGCCGCCAGTTTATTGAGTAACAGCTTGTGTTCGGATGACAGCGTGGCGGATTCCAGCAAACCGCCTTTTCCCCGGGCATAGGCCTGTACGACAAACAACAGGCTGATAAACGGCCCCGCGATAAAGGACCCGTGGATATTGGTCCAGAACAACTGGGCGGCCAGAAGCACCGGGAACAGCACCGCGGTCCGCGTATAGCCGGACAGGATGAAGACAAACAGGGCGGGGAAAAACAGCGCCAGGATCATGGGACGCGCTTCGAAACGGGGCGCCAGAAGCCAGGCGCTCAGGATCAGGGCATAGGTGATGGCCAATGGACCCGCCCATCGCCGGGCTACCGGGATCAACAGGCCGAATGCCGCAAGCACAACCACCACATGCGTCAGCGTCACCAGCGTCGCTCCTCCGGCCTGCCATAGTCCGTAGACCAGCAGATCGTACAACCAGGAGGGATTCACCCATTCGGCGTCGGCTTTGACCCATGTCAAGGGATCCGTACGCGGGGGGACGAAGCCGTTTTGAACAATCCAGCGGCCCGATGCCAGGTGTGTCCAGAATTCGGAATGACTGATGGTACGGATTCCGGGAAGAGCGAGGACCAGTAACCCGATACAATACAAAATACGCTGTGTTACGCGATTATCCATGCCGTCCTCCAGTTGTCACAGTACACCGATTTCGCCCTCCGCCCGGAAACCGGGCGGGCAGGCCGCATATCGACAGGATGCAACGCTCCGGGAGGTTTGTCAGCACAATTCTGGTTCCATCCGCATGGCACGGGAAAATGGCCTCAGGAATCCCTCTTAAAGCGAAACCGATGTCTGCTCCCGTCCTTTACATGGGATGTATGAACCGGGTCGGATTATCATACGGAAATTCTTCAATAGACCACGGGAAGTCTCCACGCCCCATCCGGCGCAAGATCATTATCGCATCACCCGGCCTCAATATCCTACTCGTCACGGGCGACCCACCGAAGTCCTCCCATCTCCCCGTCGACAGGTTATATCCATAGGGCGTCGCACTCTGTGTCTGGCGGTTCCATACAATCAGCCAGTCGCCCATGAAAACGTTGCCCCACGACCCTGCGAAACTTTCCGGATCCGTTTTCGCTTCTCCCAGGTTCAGGTCGCGCGGATGCATGGGATGCGGCAAGTTATACGATACCAGGTTCACCACGCCACCCATGGCCTGACCGCCTGCTCCCCAGGAACCGCCCTTGACGGTTCTAGGCGAATTGTTGGTCGGCACCCGGCCGATGAATGTGTACAGGGTCGGCGGATCTCCCTGCTGGCCACGAATCAGAATTTCCACGCCCTGCTTCACGTCAACCAGCCAATCATTTGCCAGCTCGTACGGGTCTGTCGCGGTCAACCACGCATTGCTTGAGCCCATGTACGCAAGCCACAGCTCATTGGTCTTGCCCACCGGATCCGGGCCGCGGTTCATCCAGCGGATGATAGTGGCGCCCGCCGCGGTGACGCCCGCCGGCAGGTCGGTGCCGAAGATGTATTCCACCGTATTGGTATCGGGAATGCCGGGGAGCTGTATCCAGTTTTCGCCGGGATGCAGCCGGTAGTCCTTCCGCACATATACCTCTTCACTTGCCAGGCGAGGATCTTTTTCTTTCCGCCAGCGTTCACTCTGAGCGGCCCGGTAGAAGCGCAGATCGCCGACATTAATCGTCCGGGTATCGCCCAGCATGTTGGTCACCCCATAACCCACGATTTCCCACAGGTTCGTGACGCCCGAATGGAATCCCCACGAATCGGCGGAGATCAGGTCGTATTCTCGTCCCGGTGACGCCGTCCAGTACAGTTCGACCTCGGCCGTCGCCCGCGCAACACCCTGGGTCAGGTGGAACCGCGGCACATGGGCCTGTTGCGGCGGATGGGACAACGGACCGATATTGCCGGCCTCGTCCACGCCCGCTATGGCCAGGTGATACGTTGTTCCGAAGACCAGGTTCGAGATCACGGTATTGGTCGTCGTAATGTCCCCGAGGCTGTCATATCCGTGGTCCACCCAGATAAAATCGTCTTCCAGGGTCGGATCCCGTTCCTCGGCATAGAATATCATGTAGCTTCTGTGCGGGGACAACGGGTGATACCCATATCCCGCGATTTCCGTGCCGCCGCCGTCTTCCAAGGGTTCCCATTCCAGGTAGATTTCGCTGGCCGGATCCAATCCGGGCACCACCTGCTCATCCAACAAGCCGTCATCGGAAGCCCGGAGCCCTTGGATCTGGGCCGGCGGGGTGCGGTCGATCCGGGCAATGTACGGAATTCCGGCGTTGCGCAACTGGTCGTTTGGACGGTCCATATCGGCGTCCACGGCATAGATGAAGCCGGTGACAATGCCTTCCGCTATGCCGACAACCGAAGCGTGATTGGTGGCCAACGGGACAAATCCGGTCTGCGCGATGTTGGATCCGCGCTGGAAGTCGGGAATCGTGTCCACCAACGCCCGATAGGCATAAATCCCGCTCTCGTCCACGGCATTATCAAAGGAAACATCAAGATCCGATACATTCGTCCAGCCGCCGCGCTCGATGAGGGTTATATCATCGAAATAAATGGTGCGATCGTTCGCATCACCCGGTCGCAGACGAAGCACCATGGGGCCCGGATGGTTGATGTCCCAGGTCAGCAGCATGAACTCATCGGTGATATCAACGACGTTCGTACCGAAGTTGTAGGCCCAGTCCACACCGTTGGTCGTGCCCTCAACCACCAAGCTGCGGGATCCCGCTCCGCTCAAGTTCGCCCACAGGAACAGGGCGCCCAGGTTTTCGCGTTCCGGCATCTGCAACCGTCCATGATCTTCCTCCAGCTGGAATCCCGCGGCGCGTGAACCGCTCATGCGACGCCCAATAGGAGGCAGGGGCGGGGAGGGACTGACCGATACGTTCATGTTCTCACCGATCCAGAGATCGTCGCCCACCCTATTCGTCCGTGTCAGGTACGACGTGGCGCTCGCGATGTTCGTCCAGCCATGGAACGCATCGAAGTTCATGACAAACAGGTTGTGCGGTGTTTCCGCGTGGTTGAGCGTAAGCGGTCCCATCAACGGCGGATCCGTATCGTCATCAATCACCCGCAACAGACCCGCCTGCACAAGCTGTTCGATGGCCTGATCGTTCGGCCGGTCATCGTCATCGTCCACCAGCGTGATTCTCACGGGCTGCGTGCCGGCTTCGTAGAAATCGCCTACTTGCTGGCTGGGCGGGAATCCGAAATGACCCGCCGCAAAGGTCCACACGTTGGTTACCACCGCATTGGTCACGTTGAGACTGCTGGCACTGAGATCCAGGTTCCAGTCCGGCCCGTAAAGAAGATCGGGCAGGTCCCCGACACTGAAGTTAATCACGGTATTGCTGTCCACGCCGCGGCCCCACTCGCCGAACCGGCTGATACCCGAACCTTCATCCTGCATAATGAACATGAACTGCAGGCCGTGCTCCTCCGGATTGGCCAGTTCCCCGTCCGTCACCGTCCATCGCGTATCGGTTCCTTGGTTCAGGCGACGCGAACTATCCAGGGGCGCCCCGTTGGTCAGGACCCAGAACGAGCGCGGGTTCGCTCCGGGCATCGCGCGATTGACCAGGAACGGTGGTTCGGTGTCGTCGTCAATGACATGCATGACCCCGAAGATGTGGTTGCTCACCCACATGTTGTCGTCCGGGCGGTCGTCGTCCATATCGGACAGGGTCGCCATGATATCCACATAATTCGTTCCATCGCCGTACAAGGCTCCGATGTGCTCGTATTCAAACTCTATGAACCGCCACACGCTCGTGGACGTGGGGATCGTCGTATCCGCACTGCTGATCGCGGGCGGCTGATAGCGTTCGGTATCGTTGGTGGTCACGCCGGGGATCGTGACATGCATATTCAAACCGTTGAACTCCGTGCCGCGATAGATGCCGCTGATCTGATCGTACACGTTGAAGCTGAAATCCATCGGCGACATGGCCGATACGGCGGCCAGTTGCGCATCGGTAATCTGATACACCGTGCGCCGGGCGTTGAACTGGACGTTGTCGTACCGATTATTGCCCGAGCCCGAGGCCTCGTCTACGTCCAGCGTGATGCGGATAACGACCCGGGGCGCGCCATTCAATTCCTGTACCGAACTGAAATCGAACTCCTTCCTTTCAAGGGTGGTGCTGGTTGTCGGGTTGAACGGCTCTCCGAAGTCGGTAAAGATTTCACCATCCACGGACCAGGAGACCTGGTTGCGATCGTATCCCTGCGTGGTTCGGCGCACGGCAAAGGACATTTCCAGATCCGCGTGGGCGCTCATGTTCACTTCGAACTGCAAGTATCCGCCCACGTTGCCGGCATGTTCCGGAGAGAACGCGACGCCGGCCGGATCATCCCCCACCGCGTTGACCGTACTGCCGCCATGCCAGTTGATGGTTCCTTCCAGATCGTAGGTCATCTCGCCCGATCCATGACTGACCACCACATTGGTTTGATTGAAGTTCCAGCCGGCCAGCAGTTCCACTTCACCCGCCATGGCCGTGATGGCCTCTCCTTCATGCAGGATGGTCAGCGGGCCCGCCACCGGCGGATACGGGTCGTCGTCAACAATGCGCAGGTAACCGAACCGGTAATCTTCCAACCAGAGATTATCATCGGGCCGGTCGACGTCCCGGTCGGATGCCGTCAGCTCGATCTCGCGCAATACCGTTCCGTCGTGATATAGCGCGCCCCGCCATTCATAACCGATTTCTGCGAAGGCCCAGACACTCGTGGATGTGGGTTCCCTCGTGTACAAGCTGCTCAAGTCGGCCCGGAACCGTTCCGTGTCGTTGGTCGCCAGGCCCGGAATATTGATGTGCATATTGGTGCCGCCCAACGGCTCGGTCCCGCGGAAGAGGCCGCTGTCCTCATCGTAGACGTTGAAGCTGAAGGTCAGCATATTCGTCTCGGATACCGAGGCCAACTGCGCATCCGTGATTTCGTAGACAATAGCCCCCGCATTGAACTGGAAGTTGTCAAACCGGTTGTTGCCGCCGCCCGTTACGTTGTTTGTTCCGAAGGTAATGCGGATCACGACGGAATTGGCCTCCGTGATATCCGCCTCATTGCTGAAATCAAATTCTTCATATCTCCAATCGGTATGCGGAACCCATTCGTCGTCAAAGACCACGAAGTCTCCTCCATTGACGGAATACGAAACCGTATTGTTGTCATATCCCGCCGCCGAGCGCCGGCCCGCAAAGCTCATGATCAGGCCCTGTTGAACGGCCTTGTCGATCTCGAACTGAATCCAATTGCCAATGTTGCCGGTTCCGCTTACGGCCATGTCGTTACCGGCCTCGTCTCCCTCCACGAGGTTGATGTCCGTGCCGGTGAAGGTGAATCCCGGTTCACCCGTCAAGTTATGGGTCAAGGTGCCGTCCCCGTGACTGACCTCCAAGCGCGCTTCCGGATCATTGAAATTCCAGCCCGCCAGCAATTCCGCATCGTCCAGCATCGGCGGGATAACGGTTTCGCCGATCATCACGGTCAGTCCCCTCGGGCCGACGGTGGGCGGATTGGTGTCGTCGTCAATAAGTTGCAGATAGCCGAACTGCTGATTCTCCAGCCACAGGTTGTCGTCGATCCGGTCGAAGTCCGCGTCGGAGAAGGAGGCCGTTATGGGAATCTTGTCCGCATCAAACATCGCCTGCAACAGGGCGCCGGAAGGAGGCTCGCCAAACTCCCATGCGCTGATGGCCGTCGGAACCGTCGAATCCGCGGAACTCAGGTACGGCGCATAGTTTTCAACATTCTGCTCGATCCAAGTCCCGATGGACAAGTGCGACAGATTGGGATTTTCAGGGTCGGTCCCGCGCGAGAGACCGCTTATCGGGTCGTACGCATTCAGGAAGAGCGTCAGAGTCGGACCGCGCCGCAGGCTCATGTCATCGAAAATAAAGTGCTCGTTGGGGCCTTCTCCCGCCGGCGCATACACCACACCGGCCACCTGGACGGTGACGGCGTTGGTCGGAGCCACGGCGTCCCGGACTTCCAGCAGGGTGTAGTCCTGGCTGGCGTGCACCTCTTCGGATTTGTATTCCGGATCTTCCGCCGTCTTCCCTTCCGGAATGATTACCTCGCCGAATTCATCCAGGAATTTCACTTCGAGGAATGCGCTGGAATTCCATACTCCCTCGGCGCGCAGATAGACGCTGGCGTGATAGGCCTCGCCCGGTTCGGCGGCTACCTGCTGATACACGGCCCGCCAGAGATCGGCCTCGTCGCCGGTGCGATCGTTATCCATGACGGTATGACCCACCGCCCATTCTCCGTGATGAGGAGCGAATCCCATCACCGTGGGGCTGGTATAGAACCAGTTATTATCAAACTTCTCCGTGGATGGACCGAAGTAATCCCAGTCTGCCTCGTCCCATTCTCCCGTCTCAAAACCCGGATTCTCAAGCAGGCCCACGCCGCCGGCCAAGGACGCCAGTTCACCGTCGGTGATCGTGAAGACGGCATTGGTCGTATCATCGCTTCCGACGACATACCGATCGCCGATCCGCACACTCAACGGCGCCTGATCCAAAGCATCCATGCGAATCAACGAGGAATTGTCATAGTATACGGCCCCGCTCCAGGGACCCGGACCGTCTTCCACGGTCCGAATAAGGAAGCGGCCGTATCGCGCATCGTCCGGCGCCGACTGCAATCCGCTCAATTCGATCCACGTGTCCGTCGGACCACCGCCGGACAACGAGTCGATGACGATGGCTCCACCAATCGGGGCGTACCCCGCATCAAACCACTCCACGCACAGTTCAAGATGCGCATCCTCGCTCAACGCTTCGCCGTCATTATCGAACGCCCACAAGCTGAAGTTGTATGTCCGGCCCGGGTACGTATCAAAGTCCTGGTACATGCCCTGTCCGGCGCTCCAGCGTTTGATCTCCCAGTCGCCGTGATGCACATGGTCAGCGGCCCACCAGCCTTCACCCCAGTGAGCCCAGTGATCAACGTCTGCGGGCGGTTCATCCAGTGCTGTTCCCTGCCCGGTGCCGTATTCAAAGCTCGGGTTATCCAGCAGGTTCACGGCGGAGGCGTCCCCGAGCAACGGGGGCTCGGTGTCGTCATCAATCACCGTGAAGGTCGCGATATGGCCCGGATAACTACTCCATTGGATATTATCCACCGTGAGATGACGCGAGCTGGTGACCCCGCTTGCTTCACGGACTTCGATGACCACCTCACCGGGTTGGTTCACCTCAGCATACAGGGTATATACCGTGTCGTCGGCTCCCGAGAAGTTACCGAACGACGGGGATTCGGCCACGACCTCTTCGTTGACAAGCAATTCCGCCTTGCGCGCGCCTGCCGCCGTAAAGGCCTTTCGAACCTGTACCGATACATAGCCGACCCCGTCCGGCAGTGTTTCCGAATAAATACGGGCCGGATTATTGGCCCGCAGAATCATGCCCGCGCCGTCTATCGGATAATCGCCCTCTTCACGGGCTTCCTGGTAATGCCACACTATTCCGTCGTTACCCGTGAAACTGCCATCCGCATAGGCCGTCCCGGAAAGCGGCGAATTATCGAACGTCTCATGGTACTCGCCGGCCACGTACGGGGAACCAATCGTGGCTATGCCGTTTGAAGCGACTGCGCTCCAACGCATGGTATAGATGCCCAAGGTTACATTTTCCATGTCCACGGCCGAATGGTACGGGCTTTCGGCTACGACCCGGGTCCCGTCGTTGGTATAGGTAAAGGCCGTGAATGGGTAATTGGACACGATCAGCGTGCCGACGCTGTTATAGATGTCGAACCTGGGGATGAAATAGGGCGCCAGCGTATTCGTCGTCTCCACGCCGCCCGCATGCTCGATCGCCAGGGCAATCGGGAACTGACCCGTCCGGACCTGCGCGTCGGTGACGTCCTCACCCGCGTTCACGATCAAATCCATGGCTTCGGGTCCAACCCCGCGGCCGTGGAGGGCAAACGTATAAGGACTCTTGCCCGAAACATTGTTCGTGATATAGACGATCGCCTCACGCAAACCGTCTTCGGTCGGCGTGAACATGACGTCGAACGTTACCGTGCCGCCCGGCACCGGCTCGCGCGCCGTCAGTTCCGCATCATCCCAGAGGAACATGCCGTCACCCGATGATCCCTCGTATCGCATAAGGACCCGGACATACTCCACGCCATCGGGCGCCACGCCGCTGACCGAATACCAGGTCCACTCCTCGCGGGTGCCATAGTCCATATCTTCGTTGTAGAACGCGGTAATTACATCAAACTCGTCATCGAGGAACTCGAGCCCGATTTCGACATCGAGCGCGTTCGTCGTCCAGTTATTGGCGATCCAGCCGTACGCTCCGAACGTGTATTCCGCCCCGGCTGTCGTGGCCGCGTAATCCTGGTAAGCACCGCCGCCGTCTTCCCAGCCCCGGAAGATCAAGGCATTGTCACCCGTCCGTGCTCCCGCCCAACCCTCATGCCCCGCGCCGCCATAATTGGCCCAGTCCTCGAAGACCGGATCCCCGGAATCCAAATCCTCAAATCCCGGATTATCCAACAGGTTCGCGGAAGCGGTGTCCGGCTGGGCACTGATGACGAAATCGTCCGGGTGCGCGCCGCCGATGGTGATGGTCTCGAGCACCATGGACGCGGACCCGATATTGGTGATGGTGAAGGTATGGACCGTGCCGTAGTCCGCCTCATTGAAGTCCGTACCTTTTTCGAGCGAGGTTTCCGTCTCGCCATCCGCAATCTCCGCCAGGTTCGTGCCCAGTACGAGTATATCCGGTTCAGGCCATACCCCTTCGCCCTGGATGGTGAAGGTGTACGGGTTCTTCTCCGGCACGTTATTGGTAATATACACTGTGGCTTCCCGCACACCGGGTTCCGTAACCGGACGGAACCGGATATCGAAGGTGGAGGTTTCTCCCACCGGCATCTCCCGGCGCACCAACTCCGCATCGTCCCATAGGAGCATGCCGTCGTCGTGCGCTCCCGAATACTGCATATAGACACGGACATGGGCCACGTCTTCCGGGGATGTTCCGGATACCGAATACTGCGTCCATGTATCGCGGGAGCCATAATCCAGGTCATCGAAGGAAACGCTGTCGATCACGCTTTCCGCGCCATCCAGAAATTCGATGCCGATTTCCACATCAAATTGACCCTGCGCCCAGTTATCGGCGATAAAGGCCCAGACGCTGAAGGTGTACTGCGCATGTTCGGCCCCGCTCGAGATTTGCTGGTTGGCGCTGCCGCCGCCCGGCGAACCCCACCCCCGGAAGATCAAGGCATTGTCGCCCGTCCGGCTGTCCGCCCAACCCTCATATCCGGCCTGTCCGTCGGTGGTCCAATGCTCAAAGGGTCCGTTGAGATCCTCAAATCCCGGATTATCCAACAGGTTCGCGGAAGCGGCGTCGGGTTGCTCGGTAACCGTGAAATCCTCCGGATGCGCGCCGCCGATGATCACATCCCCGAACCGCAACAGGCCGGCGCCGCCGGAATTGGTGATCGTAAACGTGTGGACCAGGCCGGCGCCGTAATTCACCTCGCCAAAGTCCGTGCCTTTCGGAATCGACGGGACATCTTCACCATCCGCGATGACCTGGAGGTTTGTACCCAGCACGTCAATATCGGGTGCGGCGCCCAATCCCTCAACAGCGAAGAAGTACGGCGTCTTTTCATGCACGTTGTTGGTAATATAAATGAGGGCCTCGCGGACACCGCCTGCCGTCGGCTCAAACCGGACATCGAACGTAGTCGTTTCGGTCGGACCATAGGTCTGCGGCCGGACCAGGCTGGCGTCGTCCCAACGGAATGCGCCACTGCCCGCTTCGGCGGCATCGCCGAATTCCATGCCGACACGAACCACGGTGGTTCCCACCGGGGCGACACCGCGAATCGTGTATTGTGTCCATTGATCCGTACCACCGGTAAAGTCCTCTTCGTCCAGTGCGAATTCCTCGATCAACTCGTCCTCTTCGTCCCGGAACTGGAGGAAGATCCGGACCTCGCCATAATGATCGAATGACCAGTCGGACGTCGGATTGCCGTAGATCGAAAACTCGTATTCCACGCCTACCGTGGTGCTTTCATAATCCTGGAACATGCCGCCGCCCGTGGTCCACCCCTGCATCATCGCCCCCCAGGAACCGCTGCGATTCGCCCAATCCTCCCGAGTAAGACCGTCCCATCGAATCCAGTCTTCCGGAATCCACGACTCTTCTCCCGCCTCCTCAAATCCCGGATTGAGCAACAGGTTATCCGTGAAGAAAGGCGGATGATCGGAAATCGAGAAATCGCCGGGATGATCCCCGCCGATGCCGAACCCGGACAGCACCAGATGTCCAACGCCGGTATTGGTAATGGTAAAGGTATGCGTCAGGGCATCGCCGACACCCACCAGGCCGAAGTCCGTGCCTTTTTCGATCGACGTTTCCATCTCTTCGTGCGCGATCAAGGCCAGGTTCGTGCCCAGCACATCGATATCGGCCGCGGCGCCCGAACCCCGGACCATGAAATCATAGGGGTTCTTGCCGGTCACGTTGTTCGACACGTATACCATGGCCGTCCGCTCCCCTTCCATGAGCGGCGAGAACTGCACGTCAAACGTGACGGTTTCGCCGGGACCGGGATGCCGGGATATCAGGCTGGCATCGTCCCAGACAAAATCACCTTCCGAGCCGAACGCCGCGTCGCTGAAGGACATGCCGACACGGACCACTTCCGTCCCCTGCGGAGAAATACCCGTAAGGGCGAACTGGATCCACTCATCACTCGGCATCGCCTGCAGATCCGCCTTCGTCAAGGCGTACTGCTTGAGCACCCGGTCGTCTTCATCCAGGAATTCCATAAACACCCGGACATCGGAGTAATTATCAAAATCCCACATCGGGGCTTTATTCCCCCAAATCGAGAACTCATATTGGACACCCACGGCATCGCTTTCGTAATCCTGATAGATGCCGCCGCCGGTCAGCCAACCTTTCATCATGGCCGCTCGCGGAGGAATTATGTATCTATCATACGTTGCACCCCAAAGCTCCCACCCCACGCCAACGCCCCATCGCGTCCAGTGATCGAAATCGTTCTGCCATCCGTCCACGAACGTGGGATTCAGAAGCAGATTGGCCGAGG
>SL_3KL_010_SEDDRAFT_10002598_pt1 | contig 16488 bp, 9 predicted proteins | sample SodLakKL_010_SED_2_FD_10381 | JGI IMG/M metagenome (IMG submission 10381) | reverse complement strand
TCTGGATGGATACAAGGGAGAGGTCTACACACCCAATATTGACAGGTTGGCGTCAACTGGCATGGCCTTTACAAATGCCCACGTATCAGCACCATCCTGCACACCATCAAGAAATACCGTTCTTCTCGGTAAATTCACATCAACTACCGGTTTGTATGGAAACGACCAGTGGTGGAAAGCAGCACATCCCGACATCGTATCGCTGCCCCAATATTTCAAGGAACACGGTTATTACAGCGCAGGAGCCGGCAAGGTCTTTCATCATCCACCCGGACACAATCCACCGGTCAGCTGGAATGAATATCAGGACCAGGTATTTGATGACATTTGGAACTTTTCCAGATCCTCCCCGGAGAACTACTGGCTCAATTACGGGTACCGGGGCCCAATGCTGGAATCCCCTGACTGGCATCCATTGCATGGAATTGAAGGTGTAAGGGCTCCTCTTGATTGGGGTGCAATACCGGAAAATGATTACGAGGATTATGGTGATGTCAGGGTGGTGGACTTTGCAAAAGACTTTTTGAGCAGGGATCATACCAGCCCGTTCTTCCTCGCACTAGGCACTTACCGTCCACATATCCCCTGGTATGCCCCTCAAAAGTTTTTGGATATGTATCCCCTGGAGGATATCGTCCTGCCCGAGACAAAAGAAAAAGTCCTGGATGATGTTCCTGCAATGGGCAGACGTTTTGCCCGAAGAGGGAGCAATGATTATGACCGGATCATGGAAACCGGTAAATGGAAAGAGGCTGTGCAGGGTTATCTTGCCAGCATCTCATTTGCAGATGCCGTCATTGGGCAAATCATGGATGTGCTCGAACAAAGTGGCTACCTGGACAATACCATCGTAGTATTGTGGTCCGATCATGGTTTTCATCTTGGCACCAAGGAGCACTGGCACAAATGGACACTTTGGGAGGAAAGTACTCGTATTCCATTCATCATAAAGGCCCCTGGCGTTACGCAACCGGGATCCACAACTGCCGAATCAGTCGGAGACATTCATCTGTATCCAACACTTGTTTCTCTGGCGGGTCTTCCGGAAAAAGAAGGCCTGGATGGGCATGATTTGACACCGCTTCTCATGAATCCTGATTCTGCATGGGAATTCCCGGCTATTACCATCCATCTTGAAGGAAACGCCGCCGTTAGAAGCAGGCACTGGAGATACATACGCTATAGTGATGGCGGTGAAGAATTGTATGACCACAGAAACGACCCCAATGAATGGTATAATCTGGCTGGAAAACCGGAATACTCGGAAATCATAATGGAACACAGAAGCTGGATCCCTGAGACGTTTGCCAGTCCGGCAGGCGTTGGTACCAGGGACGATTGGTTTTTCGATCCCGGTGATTATACGTGGCTGCATCGGGAAACGGGTGCTTTTGTTGACGGCAGGAAGTAATAACAAATTATAATTCAAATAGATTGATCCGATAATGAAACTTGCAAGCAGATATTTGTTTTTGACGGCTGTTTTATTGCTGGGTGGAGTGTTTCTGATATTCCATAAACCGTTATTTGCACAACAGGCCAAACCCAATGTGCTTTTCATTTCAATTGACGATTTGCGCCCAACGCTCGGAGCTTACGGTGACGAAATCGCTGTGACTCCCAATATCGATCAGCTCGCAAAATCGTCAGTAGTATTTACCAGGCATTATGTGCAGCAGCCTTCGTGTGCCCCATCCCGGACCAGCATGCTCACCGGTTTGCGCCCTGACGAGGTTGAGGTGACCAACCACAATACCCATTTTCGTGATACAAAGCCGGAAGTTGTGACGCTGCCTGAATTATTCAAGAACGAAGGGTATCAGAGCATAGGGATTGGGAAGATTTTCCATTTCCGACATGGTTTTCAGGATCCAGGCTCCTGGTCATCCGAAATATATGGCAGCAACAGAGGAATTAAGCGAAATGACTATGCCCTGCCGGAGAATCAGCATGGCGGAAAAGCGGCTGCCGTCGAGAAAGCGGACGTGCCCGACTATGCCTACCCGGATGGTCGGTATACTGACGTCGCCATTGATTTTTTACGGCGGTTTGAGTTGAGTGAGGAGCCGTTTTTCATGGCAGTGGGATACCAGAAGCCTCACTTGCCATTTGCAGCTCCCGCAATTTATTGGGATTTGTATGACCGTGATGATTTTTATCCAGTAATACATCCGCAAAGACCCCTAAATGCCCCCGACGTTGCTTTTCACCAGGACAATGAATTGCGTGGCTATACGGATGTTCCGGATAGAGGACCGATACCTGTAGAACAGATCAAGGAACTGCGTCATGGATATTATGCCACAGTAAGCTTTATCGATGCACAGGTTGGCAAGCTGATCGAAACCCTGGAGGAACTTGGTCTTCGTGATAATACCATTATCGTGGTATGGGGCGATCACGGCTTTCATTTGGGCGAACAGGATATCTGGGGCAAATCGACCAACTATGAACTTGATGCGCATGCGCCATTCATGGTCAGTGTCCCGGGGCTAACTGACCATGGAGCCTATAGCCATGCATTTGTCGAATCAATTGATATTTATCCGACAATTGCTGAACTGGCAGGCCTTAAGCCTGCAGGTGAATTGTCGGGCAGGAGCGTAAGACCACTTCTGGAGGATCCGGATGCAGAATGGAAAAAAGCAGCATTCAATCAGTTTCCAAGGCCTTATGGGGCTGCCATAGGCGGGCGAAGTCCAGTAACCCACATGGGATATGCCGTTCGTGTCGATGACTGGAGGTATATCGGTTGGTATAATGTAGATACCGAAGTCTTTGAATACAGGGAACTCTATTCCATGAAAGACTCGAATATTGAGTCAGTAAATGTCTCTGGGAAAGCAGAATACGTTGATATTGAAGCAAAGCTCCTGGAATTGCTGAAACAATATAAAGGACAGAATTACAACAATATATATAACTGATATAGCTCCTAAGTGGGTCATATTGGAACCTGTTGATTATGGTTTCTCCGGATTATGAATACATCATCTCATAATTAAGACAAAAGCAATGGAACGAGAAAAAGATAAAACAACTCAAGAAAAGGAATTGATTTCCCGACGGAAGGCGCTTCAGTACTTTGCCACCGGAGCAGCAGCCATGTCGCTTGCTCCCACTTCCGGGCTTTTTGCACAGCCAAGAAATTGGAGGCGGCCTTTTCAAACGGCAAAATGGGATTCCCCGAATATTTTATGGATTTGCACGGATCAACAGCGCTGGGATACTATCGGTGCACTCAATAACAAATATGTTCATACTCCCAATATAGATCGGTTGGTCAGGGAGGGGGTCAGCTTTAACAGAGCTTATGCACAGTCCCCCATATGTACACCAAGTCGAAGCAGCTTTTTGACTGGAAAGTATGCTTCAACAGTACGTGGTTCAAGAAACGGATCAGCCTATTGGGCTGATGCCGCACCTTTGATTTCGGCAACCTTGAATGAAGCCGGTTTTGATGCGGCACTCGCCGGCAAATTTCATTTATCATCAGCTCAAGCAAACAAACCGGAAATACGACCGGAAAATGATGGATACCGAAAGTTTCACTATTGTCATGCTCCCCATCAAGGCGGTTCCTCCAATGATTACATTAAGTGGCACCGTGATCGTGGTGTTGATGTCATGGCAATGAGGCAGGAACTGGGATACGTGCCAACGGAATATCATGAAACGCCTTGGATGACTGACAGAACCATCGATTTCATTACCGAACGTAGAGAGCGTCCCTGGCTGGTGAGTCTGAATATTTATGATCCTCACGGTCCGTTCGATGCACCACCTGAGTATGTGAACAGGTATGATATTGATTCACTTCCTGGTCCTCGTTTCCGTGATTCAGATCTTGAGGAAAAGGGCGTGTTCAGCAATGTCATGTTCCAGGGTTCCACACCCAGAAAACGAAGTGATCGGGCAGCCAAGCAGGAACAGGCAGATTATTGGGCTCAGATCGATCTGATTGATGAAAATATCGGCCGACTTCTGAAAACACTTGAAGAGACCGGTCAGATGGATAACACGATGATTATCTTTACCTCCGATCATGGTGATATGCTCGGTGATCACGGCCTCAATAAAAAAGGATGTCGTTTCTATGATGGCCTGACGAGGGTTCCATTGATTTTCTGGTATCCCAAAATGTTCAAGCAGAACCTTCAAAGTGATGCCCTTGTGGAGCTGGTTGATATCGTCCCGACACTTCTTGATTTGACGGAACTTCCGAAATCGGAAAAACTTCATGGAAAGAGTTTGCTTCCCATACTCACAGGTGAAAAATCACCGGATCACCACAAGGACTATGCCAGAAGTGAGTTTTATGATACACTTGGCATGCGTCCTGAGCAGGGACATGAGTTCAGCTATGGGACCATGCTTCGATCTGATCGTTTCAAATTGTCCATCTATCACGGACATGAAAAAGGTGAGTTGTTTGACATGCATAATGACCCGGATGAGTATACCAACTTGTGGGATCATCCAGACTACCAGGATGTCCGCTTTGATATGATGAAGAAATGCTTCGACCAGACGGTACACTCCATTGATGTTGGACCGGAACGGATCGGACGATATTAAAACGGGTGAGTTTGCCAGATCACCGCGATAGTCGGTTGAGGTATATTCATAGCATACCTTAACCGGCTGTCCGGAAATTTAACATCTGATCGTCTTTTACGGTGTTGCAGCTCTCTTGTACCGTTAAATGAATGACAAAGATTGACAGAACCGAGTAGCCAACGGTTGTATGATAAATGGGATGCCGGGGTGAAGCAAGTGTACCTAATTCACAAAAAATAATTAAACCTGAAATTATATGCTGCTTAATAAGTTAAAATATAAAACCATCTTGTTTGGACTTTGTCTTGCATTAATAATAACCTATGGTTGCTCCAAATACCAGAGTGCGAATGCTGCCGGTTCTGAAGACCAGGCAGAAGTCAGACCCAATATCCTGATGCTGGTTTCCGAAGATCACGGACCGCAGCTTGGAATTTATGGAGATCCGTTTGCACGGACCCCGGTACTGGATAAAATGGGAGCAACGGGTGTGGTATTTGACCAGGCATATGTATCGCAGGCCGGATGCAGTCCAGCCCGTGGATCAATCATGACCGGACTTTATCCGCATCAAAACGGTCAAATCGGGCTTGCTACGCATGGATTCAGACTTTATGATGATCAGGAAATACTGCTGCTGCCGAATGCACTTAAAAGTGCAGGATATCGGACTGGTATCGTCGGGAAACTGCATGTGGAGCCCGAAGTATGGTTTGATTTTGATATGAGGCTACAGGGAGATTCCTTTGGGGAGAGAGATGTCCGTATGGTTGCAAGGAACGCAATGAGGTTTCTCCAGGAAACGGATGACGCAAAGCCGTTCTTTTTATCAGTCAATTATGCCGATGTGCACCGGCCATACATAGGTGATTTTGTCCGGCAGGCCGATGGGCTTCCAGTGGATCCGCATGACATCGGAGATGTGGACGTGTTGCCTCACATCGGATTTCATGATGAGTTGCAGGCAGAAAAAGCTGCAAACTACTACAATTCGATTGAACGCCTTGATGCCGGCATCGGCATTTTACTGGAGGAGATGAAAGAAAAAGGCTATCTGGATAATACTATCATTGTGTTCTTAGCGGATCACGGCCCGGATAAAATCCGGGGGAAACGCACGGTATTCGAGTTCGGGACAAAAATCCCCATGATTATCCATTGGGGTGACCGTATCGAAACAGGACAGAGAAGACCTGAATTTGTTTCCATCAATGACTTTGTTCCAACATTTCTGGAGCTTGCGGGAATTGAAATTCCTGAAGTTCTGCCTGGAAAATCACTTATGCCGTTGTTGCAGGATCAGGATATGGAGTGGCGCAAGTATCTTTTCACGGAATATCACACACACTCTCCACACAATTTGTATCCGCAACGGACAGTGCGGGATGACAGGTTTAAACTGATCCATAATCTTCATCATGGACAGTTTAATCCTGGCTATGCATTTACCTTTGACAGGATATACGATAGCAGGGAACATATAGAGGGTATCATAGCGCAAGGTCCGGTCAAGGTTAAAAATGCCTATGCATTGATGAAAGTTGCCCCGGAGTTTGAATTATATGATCTTGAAAACGATCCTTATGAGTTCAATAATCTTGCCGAAAACGAATCATTTTTTGAGATTAAAGAGCATTTGAAATCAGTCCTCCATGACTGGCGTGTGCGCACCAAAGACCCGTTGTTGTCGAATGAAAACCTTGAAGCCCTGGAATACGATGTTCACGGTGCTTATGAAAATCGGGAATACCTGGTTGAGGATGAAAATGGAATTCTCAGGCTTGGCAATTATAACAGGGTACGTCGACTTGACGACCATTGGGAATTCTATGATAAATGGGAAGAGTTTCTGAATGAATTCAGCTACGAATAATCTTTTAGAAACTTGAAAACCAAATAAAATTACACAAGTATAAGGACATCACCCCCAAAAACAGCTTGTATTATGTGAATTTCATTTAATCGTTGATTCAGCACATAATAGTAAATGAATAATAACCACATTATTCTGCCCTGCCTTCTTGGCTCATTGGTGGTCTCTTCCTGCGGTGGTTTACAGCAGCAGGAACTACCGAATATCATCCTCATTATGGTTGATGATTTAGGTTATGGGGATGTGGGGTATTTGGGTAATGACATTGTACAGACGCCGCACCTGGATGCTTTGGCAGAACAAGGCATCCGCTTTAACCGCTTTTATGCCGCGGCACCGGTTTGCTCTCCCACCCGTGCCAGTTGCCTAACCGGCAGACATCCCTACCGCAGCGGCATTCCCTGGGCAGGCCGCTATGCCCTTCCTTCTGATGAAATCACAATTGCCAGCGTACTCAAGAATTACGGGTACACCACGGCCCATTTCGGAAAGTGGCATGTAGGTGGACTGAGCCGACAAATGGACCAGAGCCATTTTCCGGATGGCCCCACCCCTTACGCACCTCCCTGGGAGCATGGTTTCGACGTGGCCTTCAGCACGGAGTCGATGGTTCCACTATATAACCCCTACTACCATGTAGGTGGTGAATATGGCAGTCCGGACTACAGGCATGTTCAAAATGAGCCAGTAGCGCTGGGACAACAAACAGGGGGGCACCCGTGGAAGAACCTGTACTGGACCGGTCCCGGTCAATTTGTTGATGAAAACCTGGAAGGCAGTAATGCCGCCCTTATCATGGACAGGGCACTGGCCTTTATGGAGGAGCAAAAGGAAGATAACCCCTTTTTTACTCTTGTCTGGTTTCATACACCCCATACTCCGATAGTTGCAGGAAATGAATACAGGGAGCTTTATCCCGGCCATACGATGGAAGCACAGCACTGGTTTGGAAGCATTACCGCAATGGATGAACAAATTGGGAGACTGTTTCAGTCACTTGTGGACTGGGGTGTAGCTGATGAAACCATTGTCTGGTTCAAAAGTGACAACGGTCCATCTTATATTCATGGTCACAATTCTGCGGGACCGCTTCGTGGCTCCAAAGGAGAACTTTATGAAGGAGGCATTCGCGTACCTTCCGTGCTGCACTGGCCGTCGCAGTTTCCATATCCAAAAGAGATCGATGAGCCGGTATCGACCAGTGATCTGTTCTTCACTGTAATGGCCATGGCCGGGGTGGACCATCAGACCGGGATGAAAATCGACGGAGAAAATGTACTGCCCGTAATACGCAATGGAAAATCACGTGAAGGTCCCATCGCTTTTGCGTCACCCCTGCCAAATCGTCTTCGACCTGCGTTTTCGCAGGAAAGTGAGCAATTTGCCATCATCGACGGACATTACAAGCTGATCAGTATGGACAACGGGGTTACTTATCAGCTCTATGACCTGGACAAGGACATTGCCGAATCACAGGATCTTGCTGCTGAGCTGAAGGATATATCGGCTTCGATGCAGGATAAACTGGAAAACTGGCTCCTGGATGTTCGGGAAGATGCTTCGCGATTGCAGCAGGAATGACCCTTACTGGACAGCAGCAAAAAATTCTGTCACAAATAACCAAACCCGAAATAAAATGGAATACCCAACCGGAATACGAGGCTTATTGCCAAAATCGCTCGTGCTTGCTGCTGTGTCACTGGGGTTTACGGCGGAGTCGGATGCGCAGTGGAGAATGTCATCGCTCAAGGCCAGTCCCGATGCACCCAATATTCTTTGGATCACCACGGACCAGCAGCGCTGGGATACCATTCATTCCCTGGGCAATCCTCACGTCCATACGCCCAACATCGATCGCCTTGTGAAGGAGGGCGTTAGTTTTACGAGGGCATATGTCCAATCTCCCGTTTGTACTCCCAGCCGGGCAAGCTTTTTGACGGGCAAGTACACGTCCCACCTGAGATCCTCCAAAAACGGACAGGCCTATTGGTCTGAAGCTTCTCCTCTCATCAGCACTGTTCTTGACGATGCAGGGTATGATGCTGGTTTGGCCGGAAAATTCCATTTATCGACCGCCATGGCAAATCAACCGGAGCGGCGACCGGAAAATGACGGGTACAGGATGTTCTGGTTCAGTCACAGTCCCTACCAGGGGGGCTCTTCCAATGACTATATCCGCTGGCACCTGGAAAGAGGAGTGGATATCATCGCACTTAAAAATGAATTGGGGTATGTCCCAAGTGAATACCATGAAACGACCTGGAACACTGACAGGGCTATCGACTTTATCAGAGAAGACAGAGGCGGCAGCTTTCCCTGGTTATTCAGCCTGAACATTTATGATCCTCACAACCCCTTTGACGCACCTGCAGAATACCTGGAGCGTTACAATATCGACGAGTTGCCACTGCCGCGTTTTTCTCCTGACGATATTCGGCAAAAGAGTGTATTCAACGATGTGATGTTCCAATCCGTGCCTCAGGTTTACAGCGATGATGAAGCCAGGTTGCATTTGGCGGAATACTGGGCGCAGATTGACCATATTGATGTGCATATTGGCCGGTTGCTGGAGACCCTGGAGCAAACCGGTCAACTGGATAACACCCTGATCATTTTTACCTCGGACCACGGCGACATGGTCGGTGATCATGGCATGAGATTGAAAGGATGCCGTTTTTACGAAGGGCTTGTCAGGGTGCCACTGATTTTCTGGTATCCCGGAGTGATTGAGCAAAACCTGCAAAGCGATGCTCTGGTGGAACTTGTAGACTTATTCCCTACTGTCATGGAATTAACAGGCCTGCCCGTGCCCGGCAATCTGCACGGGAAAAGTCTGTTGCCCATACTCAATGGCGAAGCCGATCCTTCCCATCACAAGGATTTTGTCAGAAGCGAATTTTATGACACCATTGAGACCGGGCCGGGTCACCTTCACAACTTCGGCACCATGATTCGCACCGAAAGATATAAGCTGTCCATATACCACGGTCACCCGGAAGGAGGAGAGCTCTTCGACCTGGAAAAGGATCCCAATGAGTTCAATAACCTCTGGCACAGTAAAAAGCACAGAGACATTCGCTACGAGCTGATGCATAAGGCCTTTGACCAGACCATCTTTTCCATAGATACCGGTCCCGAGCGGTTGGGCCGATACTAAAAGTCTCGCACAGGTAAAAAATCCTTCAGATTGATTCCAGGAATTGTGCTCGCACCCGGTCGGATGTTTTTTGCCAACGGCTGAGGAAATAATCGGATGCATCCCGTATTGCGTGACCAATATGCAAGCTATAGGAGAAACTTTATGAGATTGCTACATGTCATCTATAATAGAATGGCAAGTTTGTGGATTTTTATAGCCCTGATCACCGGTCTGATGATGGCTGGTTGTTCTTCTGGTGATCAGTTGCCATCGGAGAAAACAAGATTGGCACGTGTGCTGATCAACGGAATCATATACGAAGGAAGGGTCACCGGAGATGATTTGTTCATTGCAGAGAACGCACCTGGAATGCCTCCGGATTACACGGAGGAATTTCCGATTGTCCCAGCCTCGGAGGCAGATTTCCTCACACCAGTCCCGCCGCGTTCAGTGATTGGCATTCATCATACTGCCTTCGCTTCTGATCTGAACCACTTGACGCAGGGAGGATACTATGTGCCCAATCCCCCTGATCTTTATGGCCGTTTTTCGGAAAGCATCGCCCACCCGGGGGCACCGATAGCAATACCTCATGACGCCGGGAGGGTAGTAGCCAGTCCTCAGCTGGTTGTTGCCATTGGCTCAGAGGCAGCAAAACTGCAGCCCGAAGCCGTTGACGCTGTTATACGAGGGCATATACTGGGTGTTGACCTGTACGAACCGGAATTGTATGCCAATAGAGGTTGGGTCATGGGACGGGCTGCAGATGGATGGGCTCCTGCAGGTCCCTGGATGGTCGAAGGAATGCCCGAGGCCGATATCCACCTCGAACTGGTTGTTGACGGAGATCAGACAATTTCCTACGAGCTGGCGGACCCTGCTGAATTAATCCGGTTGTGGATAAGCCGCATGAGTCGCATTATTACCCTGCAGGAAGGTGATCTGATATTTATGGGTTATCCTGCAGACCTTGCCAATGATCTGCCGGAGGTCATACCCGGTCAAAAATTCGTGGCAAGAGGAACGAATCTGGGGGAACTGACGCACACATTGCTGAAAGCACCTCCTTCACCCGAATTCCCGGTTGGAAGGGTTTCGGTATCAGCAGTTCCTTCTGTTTATCATGATGTAAGTTCGGTCCTCAGTCCCTGGTCACCCGGTCGCAACCCCAAAATATTTTGTGTTGTCAGAAACAGGACGGATGCGGATTCCCCCGAAGTCATAAATCTGAATGAAGAACTGGAAGACCGAATCAGGCTGAAAATGCCAAACTCACTTGCCTTGCCCACGGGTGAAATTCAAATCTCGCATGATGCCAGGAACCTGAACTGGGAAGCTGAACTGGTGGTGGTNATAGGCAAAAGGGCCCGTCAGGTGAATGTTGATGAAGCCTGGGGTTATATCGCCGGNTACACNATTGGNAATGATATCAGCGAAAATAACTGGGGCGGGATATTTGGGAAGTCAGGTGACGGTTGGTCGGTTTTGGGTGATGTGTTGGCCACTGGTGGCGACTGGCNAAACTGGCAGATAAAAACCATTGTCAATGGCAAGGTTAAGCANAGCGGTACTACCGGGCTGCTCAGATACTCTCCGGCGGATGTAGTTGCCTATCTTAGTAGCCGCATTACTCTGGAACCTGGCGACCTGATCTATCTGGGCACTGTTCCGCGAACTCCCAATACACGTCAAGCCATGAAGGCAGGAGACCAGGTTGATGTTGTCATCGAAAATATGGGGCGGATTAGCAGCAGCGTGGTTCCAAAATGATAGTGATCTGTTTTTCACCAGAAACATTTTACCCGCAGCGGACTGTGCGGGATGAGCGGTACAAGATGATCCACAATCTCTTGCCGGATTTGATCAATCCGGTGTATCAGCTTTGTATGACCATGAACAAGGCCTGGAAAACCGGGGAAGATCCATACGATGGATTGCCGAAGCACAAACTGAGCGCATATGACCAATGGAAACATCCGGTGGTAAATGAACTCTATGATTTGAATAATGATCAAAAATTGATAAAGCTGGATCGGGAGGTGCAAAGAACTTTTATTGATGGCGAATTTGTACACCTGCGCAACCGCCCTGATTTTGAATGGCAATATTTGAAATATCTCAGGCCCGCTGTCAAAGCACCCTAATTTACAAATGAAAACTTAATTCGGAATCATTTCCAATCCCCTCCTCATATAATCTGATTATGAAAAAACCTGCGAGCCTGCTTCTTGTTGTCCTGACACTTGTGATCATTGTTGCCATTGTTTTCGCTTTGATATCGTCCGATAGTGATTATTTCCTCAATCCCTATGAGCAGATAGATTGGCAGACGGTGAATTATTACGATGCCAACCTGCATACCCACACAACATATTCTGATGGCTCATACGATCCGCATGAGGCCATCGATAAATATCATGACCTGGAGTACCATATCCTTGCGTTGACTGATCACGACACCCACCATCATGAAGCCCGTCCCCGGTCACTCTACCCATGGACAAGTCTGAATGACATCTATTTTGAGATCAGGGATAAAAAGCACCGACGCGGCGAAACGTTTGGTGAACGGGCGAACGCTGAGTGGCAAAATCGTGATCCCGGGCAACTCGGCATGCTGGCTGTAGAAGGAAGTGAACTGTCCGCCGGTCACCATATCGGCAGTTACATGAGTGACTATGCCGGTGCCAGTTCCGATGAACATGTCTCCATAAGTGAAGTCGGTGAACGTGACGGTTTGGCCATGTTTTTCCATCCGGGACGGTATGACCGGGATGCCGACTGGTACGTTGATTTTTACCAAACCTATCCCCACGTGATCGGTCAGGAGATCTATAATCAGACAGACCGTTACCCCATGGACCGGGCAAAATGGGACCAGATCCTGCATCAACTGATGCCGGATCGACCTGTCTGGGGTTTTGCAAACGATGATACCCACAGGACTACCCACTTCGGACTCAACCGCAATATTTTCCTGATTTCCGATCTCTCGATTGAAAATGTTCGTCGCGCCATGGCTGAAGGGCATCTTTATCTCTTCGTACCGGTTGAGCTGGGTGATCGTCCGGATATCCGAATACAAAATGTTGAAACCCGGAGAAGCCGTGTCGCGCTTGCTCTGGACGGAGATTTTAATGAAATCAAATGGATCACGCACGATCCCGAATCAAATGAGAGCATCACCATAGGCAACGGCACGGAAGTACATCTCGACAATGTCCCTTCGACCGCCACTTTTGTCCGTGCTGTGATTTTGAGTGACGGCGGAAGAACCTACACCCAGCCATTCGGTATCGTGAGGCGTTGAAACCAAACCCGGCCTCTCCGTTTCGCATCAAATACCGGTTCCGGATATTCTATCAATTGGGTTTTCAGCATATATGGCGTCGCGTGCCAGTGCAGCAGGTTTCTGGTGGTGGGTTTGAAGACCATTCGATCAAACTTGGTGTCCGCGGATGCCGGCCCAGGTTTGCATGGCGGATATGCTGTGCTCAATCTGAATAATTCCAGCCGGTATGGACCCATCGCAAGATCCTGGTACATCTGCCATGGCCGGGTGGCATTGGCGTCAGAGAAAGTGATCAACCGGACCGTGCTGCGAAACCTCATGCGATACCTCTTCCCATCCAGAGCATTCAAAGTAGTAGTCACATCACGAAGACTGTGGTGAAAGGTAAGCTGGCCAAAACACATGCTGAATGTTGGGATTATTATTCTTATTGCTTTTTTAAATCTATTTGTATTATAAATACTATTTATTATTATAATACTATGGTAGCGCTTTTAGTGGTCCGGTATGGTTGCGTCTATCTATTAACGATTAACAATTTGAGGCTATGATGAACCGATACGAAGAAAGTATAATCAAAAGAAGCTGGTTGTTTGGTTTGTTTTTTGTGCCATTCATAGTTGCACTCGTAATTAACGCGGGCGCAACCAATTCATATGGACAACAACTAACGGTTTCCGGTCAGGTCACCGATCAGGATAATAATCCACTTTCGGGAACTTCCGTTGTTATAGAAGGTACCTTGACGGGTATATCAGCGGACTTTGATGGATATTATGAGATAGAAGCTGCACCGGATGCCTATCTGATTTTTTCCTTTGTCGGGTTTGAAACGCAGCGAATACGGGTAGAGAGCAGAACCCGGATTGATGTCGTCATGATCGAATCTGAGCTATATCTGGATGAAATTGTGTATGTTGGGTACGGAACGTCATCAAGGAGAAATCTGACTACGGCAATATCCAGGGTTGAATCTGACCGGATCGAAGGCATCCCTATCAATAATGTAGCAGAAGGATTGAAGGGGAAACTCGGTGGTGTCAGGATCTTCAGTTTAAGCGGATTGCCTGGTACCGATCCTGTTATCCGTATTCGAGGCGGCTCATCCATAAACAGAAGCAATGAACCCCTTGTACTGGTGGATGGGCTGGAACGTTCTTTTGCGGATATTAATCCATCTGATATTGCAGAAGTTACCGTTTTGAAGGATGCCGCTTCCACAGCAATTTATGGGTCAAGAGCATCTAACGGAGTGGTCCTGATCACTACAAAAAGAGGACAAAGGGGTGAAAGTCCCAACATTACATTTGAGAGCAGAATGGGATTTCAGGAGAGAATCCAGGACCGGGAACTCATGAATGCGGAGGAGTATGTGTTGTTTAACCGATCGAAAATACTTCCCAATCACCCGGACTATGACAGGATGTTAAATGGAAATCACCAGTCATTTAGTGGCGGTAACAATGAATCCTCTATTTATACAACACGGTACTTGCAACCAGGTGAATCGGTGCCTGATGGATGGATTTCGGTAACGGATCCGGTTGATCCATCCCGTACGCTTATATTCCAGGATACCGATTACCAGAGTCTCATGTTTCAAAGGGCAATCTGGCAGAGTTATGACCTTGTTGCCTCTGGTGGCACGGATGGAATTACCTACAGGGCAAGTTTGGGTTATGCAGATGACCAGGGAATCGCCCTGTCTTCCGGTTGGAACCGATTGAGCGCCCGATTGAATGCAGATATCCGCATCAGACCAAATCTGACGTTTTACAGTGATTTCAGTTATGCTCACAGCAACGCTGAGGTTTTTGGAAATGAAAGAAATGCTTTGGGACGTGGAACTTACTCAAGACCGGGCACCCAGAGACCGTACTGGGATGACGGCACGCCTACTCCTGGTCACAATAACACATCACCAACTCCATTGTACCTTGATTACATCTTTGAAAGTGAGCATGAGCGGAGGTACCTGGATCTTGGTGGAAGATTGAACTGGATTTTGTTCAGCAATTTGCATGTGAATCTGGATGGACGCCACCATGTTTTTAACCGCCAGCTATCTCAGTTCGAAAGAGCTCATGTGTTTCGGGGAGCCCGGGAAGCCAGTTTCCAAACCTGGGAACGCACCCGCAGCCAGCTTGATGGAAACGCAACGTACTATTTTGCTGCAAGGGATCATTCCATATCGGCAATGAGCGGTTTTTCCTACAACTACACTGATTTCCAGACTTCATTGGCAGTTGCATCAGGAGCTGCTACCGATAAGATTTTTACATTGAATGCTGCACCGGATCCGAATAATGTCACAACAAACCTGACAGAAGAAGCTCTGCTGGGTTTCTTTTCCCGTATTACCTATGACTACAGAAATAAATACCTGTTATCGGCGGTTTTCAGGGCTGACGGTTCTTCACGCTTCGCAAAGGAAAACAGATGGGGATACTTTCCGGGCACATCGGCAGCCTGGGTGATTTCTGAAGAGCCCTTCATGGAAAATATCAACGTGTTAAGTTTTCTTAAGCTTCGAACAAGTGTCGGTCTCACGGGAAACAACTCCGTAGGATTGTATGATGCCTTTGGTGTCTATAATTTGTCACAACCTTACGCAGGAAGTGCAGGCATCCGGGCTACAACTATGCCAAACCAGGATCTTAAATGGGAATCTACCCGTCAAATGGACATAGGTCTTGATTTCGGATTGTGGGATGACCGCGTGGTTGTGGCTGCTGATTATTTTGACAAGCTGACAAGTGAACTGCTCTTTACCGTTCCGCTTCCCAACACATCGGGGTTCAATAATATCATTCAAAATGTTGGCCAGGTAAAATTCCATGGATTTGAATTGGAGATTTCAACCGTCAACATGAAGCGATCCAACTTTTCATGGCGCTCAAATTTCAATATCGCATATGTTCAAAACGAAGTCGTTAAACTGCCTGACAATGGTCGCGTTGGTAATCGCATAGGTGGCTTTGTTGACGCAAATGGCAATGAATTTGGCGGTATTGCCGAAGGTGAGCCACTGGGAAGGTTCTATGGTTTCAAGGTGAAGCACATCATTGAAACCGAAGAACAGGCTGATAATGCAAAGTTTGATGAGCTTTCCACAGGCTGGGATCCCAGAGACGGCAGAAGAATCACGGGACGGAAGAAAGTTGGTGACTACGAATGGGTTGATCGTGATGGGGATGGCCGCATCACGGAAGCGGACAGATTTCTGCTTGGGAATGAAATCCCGCATACTACAGGAGGTTTGACAAATACTTTCCAATATCGGAACTGGACGTTTAACGTGGCACTGGACTGGGCTCTTGGTCATTCCATTCACGACAGAACCTATCAGTGGAACTTCATGGGGGTCTTCCGTGGTAATTTCAATTTGAGCCGGGAGTTATTCAATGCATGGGAAAATCCGGGTGATAATACAAAGTTTGCTGCTTTCCATCCAAATGACAACCAGTTAAGCAAGAATTACGACAGAGATAGTGATGTATTCACCACCAGGGCCGATTATCTTGCTGTCAGGGAGATTTCTGTTTCATACGATGTGACAACGCAACTGGTAAACCGCCTTGGAGCAAATAAGGTAACCCTCTATAGCTCGGTTAACAATCTCCA
>SL_3KL_010_SEDDRAFT_10002597_pt1 | contig 16489 bp, 14 predicted proteins | sample SodLakKL_010_SED_2_FD_10381 | JGI IMG/M metagenome (IMG submission 10381) | reverse complement strand
ATTTACAGGCGGTGGATCGTCCGCCGCCGATGGCAACCCCGGAGTCCCGATGAGCGTCCACACGACGCCCGCCGGTGAAGTCACCGTGACTTCCCTGCAGGCGATGAAGCGCGAACGCCGGCCCATTGCGGCCATGACGGCCTATGACGCGAGCTTCGCTGCCCTCGTCGACAGCGTAGGCATGGATGTGGTCCTGGTGGGTGATTCGCTGGGCATGGTGATCCATGGCCAGAACACCACGCTGCCGGTCACCGTGGATGAAATGATCTACCACGCCCGCTGCGTGCGCCGCGGACTCAAGCACGCGCTGCTGATGGTCGATCTCCCGTTCCTGAGTTTCGCCACGCCGGAGGCGGCGATCGAGAATGCGGGGCGGATCCTCAAGGAGTCCGGCGCGCAGATGGTGAAGCTCGAGGGCGGCGGGGCGCAGGCGGCCACCGTGCACCGTCTCAACGAATGCGGCATTCCCGTGTGCGCGCACCTGGGCCTCAAGCCGCAGTCCGTGCACAAGATCGGCGGCTATCGCATGCAGGGTCGCGACGAGGCCTCGGCGCGCGCGATGCTCGAAGACGCACTTGCCCTGGAGGCGGCGGGTGCGGACATGGTGCTGCTCGAATGCGTGCCCGCCAGCCTGGCGCGGGAGATCGCGGGCAATCTCACAGTGCCGGTCATCGGGATCGGGTCCGGTGCGGACTGCGATGGCCAGATTCTCGTCCTGCATGACGCCATCGGCGTCTCGCCGCGCCCGCCGCGTTTCGCTCGCGACTTCCTGGCCGGCAACGACAGTATCGCCGCCGCAATGGCGAGCTACGTGGAACATGTTCGCGCGCGCACATTTCCCGGTGCCGAGCAGACGGTCGAATAAGCGGCCATGTTGCCCACGCCGACGGATCCCGCCGCGATGCGCGCACTCGTGCGCACATGGCGCGCGGCCGGGGAAGGGGTGGCCCTGGTGCCGACGATGGGGGATCTGCACGCGGGCCATCTCGCACTGGTGGAGCGCGCCCGCGAGCAGAGCCGGCGGGTGGTCGTCAGCATCTTCGTCAACCCTCTGCAGTTCGGCGCCGGGGAGGACTATGAGACCTACCCGCGCACGCTCGAGCGCGACCGCGAGCGGCTCGGCGCGCTCGGCGTCGATGCCGTGTTCGCGCCGGACGTCGCGGCGCTCTATCCGCGCGGACTGGAACAGGCGGTGCGTGTCGTCGTCCCGGAGCTGGAGGACATCCTCTGCGGTGCCGAGCGCCCCGGGCATTTCGCCGGTGTGGCCACCGTGGTCACGCGGCTGTTCAACAGCGTGGAGCCGGATCTTGCCGTCTTCGGCGAGAAGGATTACCAGCAACTGCTGATCATCCAGCGACTGATCGACGATCTCGCCTTCGGCATCGAGCTGTGCGCCGTGTCCCCACCGTGCGCGAGGCCGATGGCCTTGCACTGTCGTCGAGAAATCGCTATCTCTCTGCGGAGCAGCGCGCAATCGCGCCCGAGCTGCATGCCGCGTTGCGCGCCGCTGCCGAAGCCATTGCCGGTGGCGAGCGGAACTTCCCGCGCGTGTCCGAACGGGGATGCGAGCGACTCGCGGCCGCCGGCCTTGAGCCCGGCTATTTCGAAGTGCGGCGAGCAGTCGATCTCGCGCCCGCGACCGCGAGCGATCATGCCCACGATCTTCGCGTACTGGCCGCGGCCCGCCTGGGCGCCGCACGCCTGATCGACAATGTTGCGGTCGGGGGGTGAAGAGTGAGCGCGTTGACCGAAAGTCCGGCCTGGCGACGTCTGCAGCGGGCCGCCGAGGCGATCCGTCAACAGCGGATCCACGACCTGTTCAGCGCCGACCCGACGCGTGTGGACCGACTCTCCTCCAGCGCCAGCGGCATTACGCTGGACGCAAGTCGCAATCTCGTCACCGCCGAGGCCTTCACGACGCTGCTGGACCTGGCCCGGGAGGCGGATGTGGCCGGCTGGCGCGAGCGCCTGTTCGCCGGCGAACGCATCAACACCAGTGAACAGCGCGCGGCCCTGCATCCGGCCTTGCGGCTGCCCGAGCTGGCGGACGTGGCGGTCGATGGGGCGCCGGTGGGCGACACCGTCACGGAGACTCGGCGGCGCATGGCGGCGATCGTCGCAGGTGTGCGGGATGGCAGCATCCGGTCGGCCGATGGTGAACCGTTCCGGGCCGTCGTCAATATCGGTATCGGTGGTTCCGATCTCGGTCCGCGGCTGGTGTGCAATGCGCTGCCTGCGGCACCGGGCGCACCGACCGTGCATTTCGTGGCCAACATCGATCCGGTCGGCCTGGAGCGTGTCTGGCAGCGCATCGACGCGAAGCACACACTGTTCATTGTCGCGTCCAAGACCTTCACCACGCTGGAAACACTGACCAACGCGCGCATGGCGTACCAGGGGATCGAGGCCGCCGGTGTCGACGACCCGGCGGCGCACTTCGTTGCGGTCACCGGTGCACGCGAATGTGCCGAGAACTTCGGGATTTCTGCTGACCGCATTCTCGATCTGCCGGAATGGGTCGGTGGACGCTATTCAGTCTGGTCGGCCGTTGGCCTGCCAGTGGCGCTGGCGGCGGGCCAGACGGCATTCGATGAGTTGCTCGCGGGCGCGGCCGCGATGGATCGGCACTTCCGCGAGGCGGAACCCGAGGCCAGTCTTCCCTTGAAACTGGCGCTGGTCGGGATCTGGCACGGCAATCTGCTCGGGGCACGCAGCCATGTGGTCGTGCCGTATGCCGAGCGCCTCTCCCTGTTGCCGGAATACCTGCAGCAACTGGAACTCGAGTCGAACGGCAAGTCGGTCGATCGTGATGGCCATGTACTCGATCATCCGACAGTGCCGGCTCTCTGGGGCGCGGTCGGTACCAACGCCCAGCACGCCTTCTTCCAGTGGCTGCACCAGGGTACCGAGCGGGCAAGTTGTGACCTGATCGTGGTACGCGGTGCGGGTGACCCGGCGGCCGACGCCCTTGCCGCCAACGGCCTGGCCCAGGGGGCGGCCCTGCTGCAGGGTGTCGATGACGATCTGCTGGCGGCGGCGGGCGTCGCGCCGGAGCAGCGGCCGCATCGGCGGTTGCCGGGGAGCCGCTCCAGCACAACGCTGCTGCTCGACGATCTCGCCCCGCACACCCTGGGTGCGCTGCTGGCGCTCTACGAACACAAGGTCTTCTGCCAGGCAATGATCTGGCGCATCAATCCCTTCGATCAGTGGGGTGTCGAGCGCGGCAAGGTGCTGGCTGGCAGTCTGACCCCCGCGCTCGCCGAGGGCGAAGTCGTCGATGGTCTCGATGCCTCCACGCAGGCGTTGGTCGAACGTTACCGCAAGCGCTGAGGCAAAGGTCCAGGCGAGTTCACGAGCGCGGAGCCCGCGCGTCCCCGGCCCGTTCGAGCAGGTGTGCGAGCGGAAGGCCCGGGCTGCGTTTCACCTCGCGGGTCACGATGTAGGTGAAGTACCGGTCGATGCCGATATCCGCGGCGAGCAGGCCGTCGATGATGCGCTGATAATGATCGATGTCCAGGGTGACCACCTTCAGCAGGTAATCGATGCCGCCGCCGGTCGCATGGCATTCGACCACCTCCGGGATGTCCATGATCGCATCCTGGAAGCGCTCGAAGTCTCGTGCCTGGTGACTGCGCAGTGTGATCTCGACCAGGATGGTGGCCGTGTGCAGGATGCGCTCGTGTTCGATGTCCGCATGGTAGCCACGGATCAGGCCGGCCTTCTCCAGCCGCCGCATGCGCTCCCAGCACGGGCTCGGTGAAAGTCCGATCTCCTCGGCGAGGCGCAGCTTGGTGATGCGACCGTTGCGCTGCAGGGCAGCGAGGATACGGACATCGAAGGCGTCGAGTTTCATCGATGGTACTCGAAGACGGGAACCGCCGAGGGTAGTGAGCCGGCCGCAAACGCGCAAGAGAGAAGGTCGCTACACGCGGCGCCAGGCGTGCCGGGTCCGGGATCAGTAACCGCGTTCGCGATCCACCACATGTTCGGGCAGGTGGCCCGCGAGGTCGCTGCGGATGCCGTCCGCCACCCGGGCGGCACCCGTCACCGGATTCGTGAGGCTGGCGACATGCGGCGTCACCGTGACGCGTGGGTCGGACCAGAAGGCGTGATCGCCCGGGAGTGGTTCTTCGGCAAACACGTCCAGTACCGCATGCGCCAGCCGGCCCTCGTCGAGAGCGGTGTGCAGATCGCTCTCGACCAGCTGCGCCCCGCGACCGGCATGGATCAGAACGGCGCCGCGTGGCAGGGCCGCGAACAGGTCGGCATTCAGAATCCCCCGCGTTTCCGCGGTGAGCGGCAGCAGGCAGATCAGAAACTCGCTGGCGGCAAGAAAGTCCGTGAACTCTCCGGGGCCGGCATGGCAGTCGATACCATCGAGCCGCCGCCGACTGCGACTGTGGCCGGCGACCCGGAAACCCAGGTGGGCCAGGGCCGAGCCGCAGGCACTGCCGAGCTGCCCCAGACCCAGAATGCCGATGCCGCGCTCGCCGGGTCGCGCCTGGTCGTGAGCAAGCCATTGCGCGCGTGCCTGCTGGTCCTCATACACCGGCATCCCGCGATGGTGTCGCAGTACCTGGTAGACGACATATTCGACCATGCCCTCGGTCAGGGCCGGGTCGACCATGCGCACGATGGGCACCTGCCGCGGCACGGTTTCGCCAAGCAGATGGTCGACGCCGGCCCCCACCGAGAACACGAGGCGCAGGTTGGGCAGCTCGTGGAGCATGTCGTCGGGCGCCGCCCAGATCAGGGCGTAGTCGACCTCTGCCGGATCACCGATGTCAGGCCAGATGCGGACTTCCAGTCCGGGGAGTGCGTTCTCCAGTTCCTGCTGCCAGCGCTCCACGGGATCCGACGGGCTGCGAAAGACGAGTACGGGCATGGCGTGCAACTTGTCCGCTGGAATGTGGTCCATCCAGTATGAAGTGCCGAGTATGGCGGCGGGAAGGGTCATTGTCGGCTGGCGGTTGACGCACCATCCGGCGCGCGCTGGAACGCGCGAAATTGGGTCGCAATGGTGGTGCCCAGCAGTTGCTTCGGTGAATCGACAGCAGCGCACGGGCTTTCACTGTTGAATCGGCGTGAAATACCGGTCTACACTCTCCGCTCATCGGGCGGTTCGGAATGGACCGCCGAAAGGGGGTCGCGCAGAAGCATGCAGCTTACGGCTTGCAACCCATCACGTATCCATGGAAGGCGTCCGCAGGCGAGTCGGGCCTTCCCGACGATACGGCCGCCCTGGCGGCGAATGGTGAGAGCGTCGCGCTCATCAGGGCGGCTCCGCCGGGTCTGGCGTCGAGCATGCCCGCGCCGCAGGACCGCGTCGCGTCCCGCCATGCTGCGCTCGACACCGACTCACCTTTCCCCTTCGTTGGCCCGTTTCCTTTCCGTAATCACTCATGCCGACCCACGGCAGTGCCGCACGCGAACGTTGTGTACGGTACGTGTCGGTCGTTTCAGCCCCGTGACTGTGGAGTAAATCAATGCCGATGCCGCCCCGTGCGCGTCATGCGCGACTTCGTGCCGCCGTTGCGAGTGCAGTGCTTGCCGGATTGGTCGTGATCCCCACGGCGAATCTGCAGGCAGACGCGGACGAGTCCCTGACCGTGGTGTCCTGGGGTGGGGTGTACACGGAAAGCCAGGTGTATGCCTACTACGAGCCCTACACCGAGCGCACCGGCGTCGAGATCAACAGCGTCGACTATGCGGGTGATTTCAACGATGTGATCGAACAGGTGGAAAGCGGCGAGATCGAGTGGCAGGTGGTCGACGTGACGCTGGCTGACGCGATTCGCGGTTGTGATGGTGGCTACCTGGAGCCCATTCCGCCGAGCATCCTCCCCCCTGCGCCCGACGGCACACCGGCCATGGATGACTTCCTGCCGAATACACTCCATGAGTGCGCCGTGGGCCTGATCCTGTGGTCCACGCTGTTCGTCTATGACCGCGACCAGTTCCCGGAGGATGAGGCACCCTCGTCCATCGCCGATGTCTTCGACCTCGATGCCTATCCCGGTGTGCGCGGCTTCCGACGCACCCCGCGCAACACTCTTGAATGGGCCCTGATGGCCGATGGTGTCGATCCCGATGATGTCTACGCCGTCATGCAAGACGATGCGGGCATCGACCGCGCCTTTGCCATGCTGGACACGATCCGCGACGAGATCCGCTGGTGGGAGGATGGATCCGCGCCGCAGGAATGGCTGGCCGATCAGGAAGTGGCGATCACCGCTGCCTACAACGGGCGCATGTTCAATCCGATCGTGCAGGAAGGCGAGAACTGGGATTACATCTGGGACGGGCAGATCTGGGAGATCGATCTGTGGGCGGTGCCGCGAGGCGCGCCCAATCTTTCACGCATCCTCGACTTTGTCGCGTTCACCACGGGCACGGAACCGCTGGCTGAACAGACGGAAATCGTTTCCTACGCACCGGCACGACGGTCCTCGTTGCCGCTGGTGCGCAGTGAGTACCAGCCGCACATGCCGACCGCGCCGGCCAACTTCAGGAACGCCCTGCAGAACAACTTCCTGTGGTGGGCGGAGAATCAGGAGCGCATGGACGAGCGTTTCGACGCCTGGCTGGGTGAAGGATGAACGCTGCCGGGGTCAGCGGGCGCCGGACAGTATTGCGTTGCACTGCTTTCGGGCCTGTGATTAGATGCTGCGAGCCTGCGGGGCGCAGATAACAACTACGATAGGGGAGTCGCCGGTACTATGTCCGATGATGCCTACGTGCAGTTCAGTGAAGTCCAGAAGAGTTATGACGGCGAGTCGCTTGTTGTCAAGAACCTGAATCTGGACATCGCCCGTGGCGAATTCGTCACGATGCTCGGGCCGTCGGGCTCGGGCAAGACAACCTGCCTGATGATGCTGGCCGGATTCGAACCGGCAACCCACGGCGAGATCTACATCGACGGCACCGGAATCAACAAGGTGGCACCGCACAAGCGTGGCATCGGCATGGTGTTCCAGAACTATGCCCTGTTTCCGCACATGAGTGTTGCCGAGAATGTCGCGTTTCCGTTGCAGGTTCGCGGTTACAGCAAGTCGGACATCGAGGATCGCGTGAATCGCGCGCTCGACATGGTGCGCCTGCGCGACTTCGGCGGTCGGCGCCCGGCTCAGCTTTCCGGTGGTCAGCAGCAGCGCGTTGCCTCGGCGCGCGCCCTGGTGTTCGAGCCCAAGGTGGTGCTGATGGATGAGCCGCTCGGCGCGCTGGACAAGAACCTGCGCGAAGAGATGCAGCTCGAGATCAAGCACATGCACGAAGAGATCGAGACGACCATGGTCTATGTCACGCATGACCAGTCGGAAGCGCTCACCATGTCCAACCGCATTGCGGTGTTCGATGACGGCGTAGTGCAGCAGCTGGCTTCGCCGCCGATGCTGTACGAAGAGCCGGTCAATGCGTTCGTGGCCTACTTCATCGGCGAGAACAATCGCTTCTACGGGAAAGTGCTCGAAGCCGATGGAGATCGCTGCAAGGTCGAACTCGAAGGTCACGGCGAGAACGTGATCGCCAAGCCGGTGAACATCGCCGGTGTCGGCGAACGCACAACGCTGTCGCTGCGTCCCGAGCGCGTGGTCGTGGACCCGCCCGAGGGGACATGCGACAACGTTCTGGAAGGTACCGTACGCGAACTGATCTATCTGGGTGACCATATTCGCACGCGTGCGGTGGTCGGAAACAACGACGAGTTCGTCGTCAAGATTCCGAATGCCCAGGGTCATGCCCAGCTCGAGAAAGGCCAGACGGTCAAGTTCGGCTGGGCTGCGGAGGATTGCCGCGCACTCGACGCCTGAGGCGTTGCGTGGCGGCGTACCTGGTGCCGACTCAGTGGTCCCGCAGATCGGATCCCGATCGGACGGCTGCAGTTGGTGGATCGTCGGCGTGTTGCCGACAGTCAAGATGAGGGGAAACAAGATGAACCATGCATTCAAGAGCACAGCGGTTGCGGGTGCGGCAGCGGTCGGCCTGCTGGCCGTACCGAGCGCCGGCTTCGCCGACTCGCTCACGATCGTATCCTGGGGTGGCGCCTACGAGGAAAGCCAGCGCCGCGCCTACTACGAGCCCTACACCGAGATGACGGGCACCGAGATCATTCAGGAATCGCGCTCCGCACAGGGCCTGGCCGGCGTTCGCGCCCAGGTCGAAGCGGGCAACGTGACCTGGGACATCGTCGACATGCTCGAGGCGGATTCGATGCGCGGCTGTGACGACGGCGTACTCGAGGTCATCGACCACGACGAGATCCTCAAGCCCGCCCCGGACGGCACGCCGCCGACCGAGGACTTCATCCTCGAGCTGCGCGACTGCTACATCCCGCAGATCCTCTACTCCACGGTACTGGCCTACAGCACCGACCGCTTCGGCGAAGGCGATGAACCGACGCTCGTCGATCATGTCTGGGACATGGACGAGTATCCGGGTCGTCGTTCGCTGCGCCGCGTGCCGGCCGCCAACATGGAGTGGGCACTCGTTGCCGACGGTGTAGCGATGGACGAGGTCTACGACGTCCTGCTCGAGATGGACGGGCCGGAGCGGGCCTTCGCCAAGCTCGACGAGATCAAGGACGACGTCCTTTGGTGGGAAGAGGGTGCACAGCCGCCGCAGCTGCTCGCCGACGGTGAAGTGTCGATCGCTTCTGCCTACAACGGCCGCCTGTTCAACGCTCAGCAGGTCGAGGGTGCGCCCATCGGCATGCTGTGGCATGGCCAGGTGCTGGAGTCCGACGGGTGGGTCGTGCCGGCCGGCAAGCTGACCTCCGAGGTTCGGCGCTTCCTGCGCTTCGCCACGGATACGCAGCGCCTGGCGGATCAGGCCAAGTACATCTCGTACGGCCCGGCCCGCGCGTCGTCCGCCGACCTCGTGTCCGAGCACGCGGATCTCGGCATCGACATGGCACCGCACATGCCGACGGACCCGGATCGTGTCGCGAACTCCATCATGATGGATGCCGAGTTCTGGGCGGACATGGGTGACGACCTCGAAGAACGCTTCAGTTCCTGGCTCGCCCGGTAATTCCGAGCGTTCTGCCTGAAGCAGAAGTGTGACCGGCCCGGGGTGGTGACACCACCCCGGGCACGGTTCTCCCGACCGGGCCGGGACGAACCTGCAGACATAACAATTCCGATATCGTCCGGGGAACAGACACAGGGGCCGAGCCGATGGCGCAGAACGACAACGCCACTCCCGAGGTGATGACAACGTCCGACGGTACGCCGTTGAAGGACAGCCTGCGGCGCTCCATGCGGCGCAACAAGATCAAGGCGCTTCTCCTCGTCGCACCGCTTGGCCTGTTCATATTCTTTTCCTTCGTGATGCCGATTCTCACGATGATGTATCGCAGCATCACCAATCCGGAGGTCATCGATCACCTTCCGCGTGCCACGGAGCAGTTGCGCGCCTGGGATCATCAGGAGTCCGAGTTGCCACCCGAGGCCTTCTTCCAGGCGCTGGCGCTGGACATGATGACCGCAGACGAGGAGGGCCGCCACATCGGTCGTGCGGGTGGTCAGCTCAACTACGAGCTGCCCGGCGCGCGCAGCATGCTGGGCCGCACGGCCCGTGCCGTGGGCCAGCTGGATGAGCCGCCCGAGTCATGGAAGGAATTCATCATGGAGCAGCACCGGTTGTGGGGGAACCCGCCCTCGTACCGGATCATGCAGCGCCAGATGAACCCGATCACCGCGCAGTACTACCTCAACGCAATCGACATGCGCTACGGGCAGGACGGCAGGATCGAGCGCCAGCCCGAGTTCCAGCGCGTCTACGTCGAACTGTACTGGCGAACCTTCTGGGTCAGTGCGCTGATTACCGCGATGACGATCCTGCTCGGCTTCCCGGTGGCCTTCCTGCTGGCCAATCTGCCACTGCGCATCAGCAATCTGCTCATGATCATGGTCCTGCTGCCCTTCTGGACGTCACTGCTGGTGCGGACCTCGTCCTGGATCGTGATCCTGCAGTCGCAGGGGGTGCTCAATGATGTCCTGGTGTTGCTGCGCATCATATCGGACGACAATCGACCACGGCTGATCTACAACATGATCGGCACGGTGGTGGGCATGACGCACATCCTGCTGCCCTTCATGATTCTGCCGCTGTACAGCGTGATGAAGACCATTCCGCCGAGCTATGTGCGAGCAGCGCGTTCGCTGGGCGCGAACCCCGTGGTGGCATTCTTCCGCGTCTATCTGCCCCAGACGGTTGCCGGCATTGGTGCGGGCAGTATTCTGGTGTTCATCCTGTCCATCGGCTACTACATCACCCCGGCGCTCATCGGTGGTTCGAGCGGTCAGCTGATCAGTAACTTCATCGCCTACCACATGCAGCGATCACTGAACTGGTCGCTCGCCGCGGCGCTGGGCGGCATTCTGCTGGTTGCCGTGCTGATCCTGTATTACTTCTACAACAAGCTTATCGGCGTCGATAAGATGAAGCTGGGCTGAGGGGGAGAACACNACCATGGCACTACCGGCATATGCGGGCACTCTCGAGCGGGTCTGGTACTACGCCTTCCGCGTGTTCTGCGGCATGGTGTTCTTCTTCCTGATCATGCCGATCCTGATCATCATTCCGCTCTCGTTCAATGCCCAGCCCTATTTCTCGTTCACGACCGAGATGCTGACGCTGCAGCCGGAGGGCTGGTCGACGCGCTGGTACTGGGACTTCTTCACCAGCGACCGCTGGATGCAGGGCCTGCGCAACAGTTTCATCATCGCCATCGGCGCCACCCTGCTGGCGACCTCCTTCGGTACACTGGCCGCACTCGGCCTGTCGCGGTCGTACATGCCGTTCCGTAACGCCTTCATGGCAATGCTGATCTCGCCGATGATCGTCCCGCTGATCATCTCCGCGGCCGGCATGTACTTCTTCTACTCCGATATCGGCCTGGCGCAGACCTATCCCGGGGTGATCCTCGCGCACGCCGCACTCGGAACACCGTTCGTCATCATTGTGGTGACGGCGACACTGATGGGATTCGACGAATCGCTTGTGCGTGCCGCCGCGATCTCCGGCGCCAATCCACGCACCACGTTCTTCAAGATCACCATGCCGCTGATCGCGCCGGGCATGATCTCGGGTGCGCTGTTCGCATTCATCACGTCACTGGACGAGATCGTGATCGTCAACTTCATCGCGGGTGCCGGACAGCGCACGATTCCGATGCGAATGTTCGCCGGCATCCGCGAGGAAATCAGCCCGACGATTCTGGCGGTGGCAACCATGCTGGTGGCGATTTCGGTCGTCCTGCTCACGACGCTGGAGCTCATTCGCCGGCGCAACGAGCGCGTGCGTGGCATTGTTCCGCAATGATCGATTCACCGCGCGACACGTTCATTCGGGTCGACGCGTACGCCGGGAAGCGGGTCGGGCTGGGGTAGGGCCGGCCCGGCCTTTCATGATCGCGCCGCTGTCTGCCGACAGCGCGCGCAAGCACAGGGGGAGTGAGTCATCATGAGTCTGTTCAATGGCATACTGGTCGCGGTCGATGGCTCCGAGGCATCACAGCGAGCCGTGGAGACCGGCGCACGGATGGCGGCCGCCCAGGGTGAGCCGCTCTACCTCCTGTACGTGATCCGGGACATGCAGTTTCCGCAGGCCCTGTCGCGCATGGCGGAAGTCGAACGCATGGTGGGGACGCGCTCGGACGTTCTCGGTTTTGTCGCGCAGAAGTTGCTCAAGCAGGCGAAAGCCGATGCGCGCAAGCTGGGGGCGAAGACGATCGAAACCCTCACCCGCGAGGGGGATCCCGCGACGCAGATCACGTCCGCCGCGAAGGAGAACGGCATCGGCCTGATTGTCATGGGCACGCGCGGTCTGGGCAGCGTGTCCGGGGCACTGCTGGGAAGCGTGTCCCGCAAGGTGTCGAACATTGCTGACCAGCATGTGCTGATTGTGCGCTGATACCCTGATGCGCCCGACTGCGCGGATTCAGTGGTCCTGGCGCGGCCGACGATTGGAGGAGTACCACGATGAGTGCAGACCTGAGCAACCGTGTCGCCCTTGTGACCGGAGCGGCCCAGGGGATCGGCCGCGCCTGTGCCGCGCGCCTTGCGCGGGATGGCGCCCGCGTGGTTCTGGCGGATGTCGATGGCGAGAAGGTGGACATCGCTGCCCGCGAGATCGGCGAAGAGGTAAGCGATGCCAAACGTGTGCTGGGCGTGCGCTGTGATGTAAGCGACAGCGGCCAGGTGCGCGCCGTGGTCGAACGCTGCGTCCAGGATCTGGGCGGCCTGGACATCTGTGTCGCGAATGCGGCGGTGGTGCATGCGGCGGACTTCCTCGACCTTGACGAGGACGACTTTGATCGCGTGCTGTCGGTCAACCTGCGCGGCGTGTTCGTCACCGGACAGGCCGCGGCGCGGGCGATGGTTGCGGCTGGCAGCGGCGGCGCCATCGTCAACATGTCGTCGATCAACGCCCAGGTCGCGTTGCCGAACCAGGTGCCGTACTGCGTCGCGAAGGGGGGCATCCAGCAGTTGACGAAGGTAATGGCTCTGTCGCTGGCCACCCACGGGATTCGCGTGAATGCCGTCGGGCCCGGTTCGATCGGTACCGACATGCTGCAGACTGTGCTCGCGACCGATCCCGATGCGCGCAGAAAGGTGCTCTCGCGAACACCGATGGGCCGCCTCGGGGAGGTTGACGAGATTGCGGCCGTGACCGCCTTCCTGGCCTCCGAGGAGTCGTCCTACATCACCGGCCAGACCCTCTTCGCCGATGGTGGGCGTCTCGCCCTGAATTACACGGTGCCCGTACCCGACGCCGAGTAATCCGTGGCGCGAATGCGGTAGGGGTGTGGCTCAGGGGCGTGCGGCATGCGTTGATGCCGCTACCCATTCATGCAGATGCCGCCGCGGGCCGGTTCACCAGCGCGATTCCCACCATGATCACGACCATGCCGCCGAAGGCAAGCGGGCCGAGCGCTTCGCCGAACATCAGCCACGCGTAGCCNGCGGCCGTGGGCGGAACCAGAAAGAACAGGCTGGCGACCTTGGAGGCCGCGCCCCGGCGCAACAGCACGTAGAGAAGTGTCACCGCGCCGAGGGAGAGCACGAAGGACAGCCAGAGCAGCGCGAAGATGAACTCCCCGGTCCACTGGATCGGCTCGCTCTCGAGCAGCAGGGCGAGCGCGCCGAGCGCCACGGCCGTGGCAATGTACTGGATGGCGGTGCCACTGCGCAGATCCAGGCGCGGGCAGAAGCGCTTCTGATACAGCGTACCCGCCGTGATCGCGAGCAGGGAAACGAAACCCAGTCCGATCATGGCGAGGGAATCGCCGTCGGGCAGGGTCAGGCGCTCCGCCACCACCATCGCCAGACCGGCGAATCCGAGCGCGAAACCCAGCCACTGCAGCGGCCGCACCCGCTCGCCGAGCAGCGGGCCGACCACGGTCGCCGTCAGCACCGGTTGCGCGCCCACGATCAGTGCCATGATACCCGCCGGGACGCCGCGATCGATCCCGACGAACACGCCGGTCAGGTAGATTCCGTGGATGAGCAGGCCGGCGATGGCAATGTGCAGAAAGTCGATGCGACGCGCCGGCCACGGCGCGCGCAGCAGCAGCGCAACGGCAACCATGACCGTGGCGACGATGAGAAAGCGGATCGCCAGGAAGTCGACGGGATCCGCCCAGGGCAGACCGAATTTGGCGCCGACGAAACCCGTGCCCCAGAGTGCCACGAAGCCCAGCCCGAGGAGCGTCTCGGGCCGGGCTTCGGTTGCAGTTGCCACAGGTGTGGGTTTGCCCGAATGAATGGCGCTTGTCCTTACTTCATGGTCGGCATGGAGAACTCGGCCGGCAACGCCTGCGTCTTCGGCCAGCGCGAGGTCACGGTCTTCATGCGGGTGTAGAAGCGTACGCCCTCGGGCCCATGCATGTGCAGGGGGCCGAACAGCGAACGCTTCCAGCCGCCGAAACTGTGGAAAGCCATGGGCACGGGAATCGGGACATTGACACCGACCATGCCGCACTGCACGGCATGCGAGAACTCGCGCGCGGTGCCGCCGTCGTTGGTGAAGATGGCCGTACCGTTGCCGAACTCGTGGTCGTTGACCAGGCGCAGGCCCGTCTCGAAGTCGGGCACACGCACGACGACCAGCACCGGGCCGAAGATCTCTTCCTTGTAGATGCGCATGTCCGGCGTGACCTGGTCGAACAGGCAGCCGCCGAGATAGAAGCCGTCCTCGTAGCCCTCGACCACGAGGTCGCGGCCATCGACGACCAGCTTGGCACCTTCCTCCACGCCCAGGTCGACGTAGCCCTTCACCTTCTCGCGGTGTTCACGGGTCACCAGCGGGCCCATTTCCATGCCGTCACGGCTGCCGGGGCCGATCTTGAGCGCGCGCACCTTCGGCGCCAGTTCCTCGACCAGGCGGTCCGCCGTGTCATCGCCGACGGCGACGGCGACGGAGATCGCCATGCAGCGCTCACCCGCCGAGCCGTACGCCGAGCCGAGCAGGGCATCGGCCGCCTGTGCCGGGTCCGCATCGGGCATCACCAGCATGTGGTTCTTGGCGCCGCCGAGCGGCTGCACGCGCTTGCCGTGCTCGGTACCGACCCGGTGGATGTATTCGGCGATCGGCGTGGAACCGACGAAGCTGACGGCCGCGACGTGCTCGTCCGTCAGCAGAGTGTCGACGGCCTCCTTGTCGCCATTGACGACATTGAACACGCCATCCGGCAACCCGGCCTCCTGGAGGAGTTCCGCCAGGCGCAGCGGGCAGGACGGATCCTTTTCCGATGGCTTGAGCACGAACGTGTTGCCGCAGGCGATGGCGATCGGGAACATCCACATCGGCACCATCGCCGGGAAGTTGAAGGGCGTGATGCCGGCGCAGACGCCGACCGGCTGCTGCATGGACCAGGAGTCCACGCGCGTGCCGACATTCTCCGAGAACTCGCCCTTGAGCAGGTGCGGGATGCCGCAGGCGAACTCGACCACCTCCATGCCGCGGGTGACCTCTCCGCGGGCGTCGGAGAGCACCTTCCCGTGCTCCGCCGACACGAGGCCGGCCAGTTCGTCGAAGTTCTGCTCGATCAGTTCCTTGAACTTGAACAGCACGCGGGCGCGAGCCAGCGGAGTCTTCGAGGCCCAGGCCGGCAGCGCTTCGCGCGCGGCCGCGATGGCCTTGCGGGTCTCATCGGCGCTCGCAAAGGGCAGATCGGCAGTCTGATGGCCGGTGGCCGGGTTGAAGACAGGGCCGGTGCGGCCGCTCTTTCCGGGCACCCGCGTACCGTTGATCCAGTGGTACAGGGTTTCAGTCATTTCGGGGTCTCCGTGGTTCAGTGTTCGGTTTTCGCGACGGCGGCCAGGCTGTCGCCGAGGATCGACACGATGCGGTCGATCTCCTCCTTCGATACGATCAGCGGCGGCGACAGCGCGATGATGTCGGCCGTCACGCGGATCAGCAGGCCGTTGTCGAACGCGTGGCGGAAGACGTCGAAGGCGCGTTCGCCAGGCGCCCCGGGCCGCGGGTCGAGCTGCACCGCGCCGATCAGGCCGCAGTTGCGCACATCGATGACGTTCGGGGCGCTGTCGAGTTCGTGCAGCTTCTCTTCCCAGTAGCCATCGAGGTCAATTGCGCGCTGGAACAGGCCCTCGCGCTCGTAGATGTCGAGGGAGGCGAGGCCGGCTGCTGCGGCAACGGGGTGGCCTGAATAGGTGTAGCCGTGGAACAGCTCGATGGCGTGCCCACGCGCCTCGCCCTTGCCGGTGCAGGCGTCGTAGACGTCCCGATGCGCGGCAACGGCGCCCATCGGGATGGCCGCATTGGTCAGCCCCTTCGCCATGCAGATGAGGTCGGGCTTGACGTCGAAGCGTTCACTGGCGAAGGCCTCGCCAACCCGGCCGAAACCGGTGATGACCTCGTCGAAGATCAGCAGGAAGCCGTGGCGGTCGCAGATTTCGCGCACCCGCTTGAGGTAGCCTTGTGAGGGCATGATGACGCCGCCCGAGCCGGCGATCGGCTCGATGATGACAGCGGCGATGGTCTCCGGCCCGTGGAGGTTGGCGATCTGCTCCAGGTCATCGGCGAGGTGATCGCCCCATTCCGGCAGGCCGCGCGAGAAGGCATTGTGCTCGATGTCGAGCGTGTGCCGCATATGGTCGGTGCCAGGGACCAGGGGGCCGAAGCTGCGGCGATTGTTGACGATACCGCCCACCGAAATGCCGCCGAAGTTGGTACCGTGATAGGCGCGTTCGCGCCCGATCAGACGCCAGCGCTCGCCCTGCCCGCGGGCTTTCTGGTACGCGCGAGCGATTTTCAGGGCGGTCTCTGCGGATTCCGAGCCGGAATTGGTGAAGAATACCCGGTCGATCCCCGCGGGCAGATGATGGCTGAGGCGTTCGGCGAGCTCGAAGGGGCGCGGATGGCCCATCTGGAAGGTCGGGCCGAAGTCCATCTGCGTGAGCTGGGCGGTGACGGCCTCGGTGATTTCCCGGCGCCCATGTCCCGCATTCACGCACCAGAGCCCGGC
>SL_3KL_010_SEDDRAFT_10002596_pt1 | contig 16492 bp, 14 predicted proteins | sample SodLakKL_010_SED_2_FD_10381 | JGI IMG/M metagenome (IMG submission 10381) | reverse complement strand
ATTTACAAAGCAGGTGTATTTCTTTTGTTTAATGGCTTCGTAATAAATGGCCACAGCATAATCGGTGGTTCCGCCGCCGGGCAGGGTCTCGTGGCTGATGATACCGGGGTATCGCAAACCCCTTACATCCATGCCGTATTTTTTTACATAATAGTCTCCAAGCAGCTCGCCGGCCACTTTGGTCACCCCGTAAATGGTGGTGGGCTTCAGGATGGTTTCCTGGGGGGTATTGTCAATGGGGGTGGTAGGACCAAACACGGCGATGGAACTGGGCACCAGGACCTGTTTCATTTTGCGCTCGCGGGCGAGTTCCAGGATGTTGATCAGCCCGTTCATATTGACATCCCATGCCAGCATGGGGTTTTTCTCACCGGTGCCTGAAAGGATGGCAGCCATATTGATGATCACATCAATATGGTATTTGTCTACAACCTCGGTCAGGGCTTTTGTGTCAAGGGCATCCACTACTTCGCATGGGCCGGTCTCAAGCAATTTCTCCGATGGCTTGGTTTTGCGGATACCGGCAACCACATGATCGCCACCATAAATATCGCGCAATGCCAGGGTTAACTCCGAACCGATCTGTCCGGCCGATCCTACAACCAAAATATTTTTCATTACTCTAAGGGTTTATATGTTAAAAAATGGTCGAATTTTCAAAATAGATGCGGTTGCCATGATGTGGGCAAAAGTAGGTATTTTTATTCGTTTTTTTACACATTTTCCAGAAGACTTTCGCCGCTTTCACAAGTCTATTATTGTCAAAAACAATATCTTTGCCCAGAAAATCACAATACCTTTCATCTTTACACATTAAACAAAAATAAATATGTACGGAAAAATCAAAGAACATCTTCAAAAGGAATTGAAAGAGATCCGGGAAGCCGGATTGTACAAGGAGGAGCGCATCATTGTGACCCCCCAGGATGCACGGATCAAAGTGCAGTCGGGCCAGGAGGTGCTGAATTTTTGTGCCAACAACTACCTGGGGCTGTCGAATCACCCCGACCTGATCCGGGCAGCCAAAGATGGCATGGACTCGCATGGTTTTGGCATGTCGTCGGTGCGTTTTATCTGTGGTACTCAGGATATTCACAAGCAGTTGGAGGAAAAGATCGCTGAATTTTTCGGGACAGAAGACACCATTCTCTATGCCGCCTGTTTTGATGCAAACGGGGGGGTGTTTGAACCTTTGCTCACCAACGAAGATGCCATCATATCGGATTCTTTGAACCACGCATCCATCATTGACGGGGTAAGGCTTTGCAAGGCAGCGCGTTACCGCTACAACAATGCCGACATGGAAGACTTGGAAGCAAAGCTCAAAGAGGCCCAGGCCCAGCGTTTCCGTATCATCGTAACGGATGGTGTGTTTTCCATGGATGGCAATTCGGCGCCTATGGATAAAATCGTTGAACTGGCTGAAAAGTACGATGCATTGGTCATGGTGGACGAATGTCACTCTGCCGGGGTTGTCGGGGAAACGGGCCGCGGTGTGACTGAGCTTTTTGATATCCGTGGCAAGGTTGACATCATCACCGGAACCCTCGGCAAAGCCTTTGGTGGCGCCATTGGCGGTTTTACCACCGGCAGAAAGGAGATCATTGAGTTGCTGCGCCAGCGCTCACGCCCTTACCTGTTTTCAAATTCACTTCCACCGGGCGTGGTCAATGCCGGCATCAAGATGTTTGACATGATGGCGCAGACCCATGAACTGCAAGACAAGTTGCACCGCAACACCGAATACTTTATGGAGAAGATGAAAAGCGCCGGTTTTGACCTCAAGCCTACCCAGTCGGCCATCATTGCGGTGATGTTGTATGATGCGCCCCTGTCGCAGGAGTTTGCAGCCAAATTGCTGGACGAAGGCATTTATGTGATCGGCTTTTATTATCCGGTTGTTCCCAAAGGACAGGCACGCATCCGGGTTCAGGTTTCGGCAGCACATGAAACTGAGCATCTTGATAAATGTGTGAATGCCTTTGTGAAGATAGGTAAGGAACTGAAGGTGATACAATAGTGGCCGGATTGTTCAGGGGATTTTGCAGTTAATTGACACACATACACATGTATACCTGTCGCAGTTTGACCGCGACAGGGCAGGCGTCATTGCACGCGCAGGGGAAGCAGGGGTCAGCCACATGCTGATGCCTAACATCGACAGCCATACGGTGGGGGATATGCTTAAGGTGGCCCGGGCTTATACCGGGGTGTGCCTGCCCATGATGGCCTTGCACCCCACTTCAGTGAAGGAGACCTGGCAAACAGAACTGGATATCATTGAGAAATGGTTTGAAAAGGAGTCCTTTGTGGCTGTTGGTGAATCGGGCATAGACCTTTACTGGGACAGGACGTATGCCCGGCAGCAGCAAATGGCCCTGGAAAGGCATATCGACTGGGCCATTCGGTTTGACCTGCCCCTGGTGTTGCATTCGCGAAACTCGCTGAAAGAATTGTTTGACGTATTGGAAGCATCGAGGCAGCAAAACCTCAAAGGCGTATTTCATTGCTACCCCGGTGGTAAAGAAGATGCCCAAAAGGCCATCGATTTAGGGTTTTTGCTGGGCGTAGGGGGCGTGGTTACCTACAAGAACAGCCTGATGGCAGATGTGGTTAAGGCCGTTGACCTGAAGCACATCATCCTGGAAACCGATGCCCCGTATCTGGCCCCTCATCCCCACCGGGGCAAACGCAATGAAAGTGCTTATGTGAAATATGTGGCCGAAAAAGTGGCTGAAATCAAAGGTGTGACTGCTCATGAAGTAGCGGATATCACCACGGCCAATGCCAGGCAACTGTTTGCAATTGATTCATAAGATGATGCCCCGGCGGAGGAACATCCTTCGCGATACAAACCTTAACCCTTTGCTATGACCCACAAACCCCGCATCCTCGTTATTTACACCGGTGGAACCATTGGCATGGTCGAAGACAGCGAAACCGGCGTGCTGAATCCTTTTGACTTCTCTCATCTGACAGACCAGATCCCGGAGATCAAAAAATTCAATTACCAGATCGACAGCATCTCCTTTGACCCGATCATTGACTCTTCCAATATGGATCCGCAGGTTTGGATAAGGATGGCAAAGATTATTGAATCGCATTACGAAAACTACGATGGTTTTGTGATTTTGCACGGATCCGACACCATGGCCTATACGGCGTCGGCCCTGAGCTTTATGCTGGAAAATTTATCCAAGCCTGTGGTGCTTACCGGTTCGCAACTTCCCATTGGGATGATCCGTACAGATGGAAAGGAAAACTTCATCACAGCCATAGAGATTGCTGCGGCCACCCGTGATGGCCGGGCCATTGTGCCGGAAGTGTGCATATATTTTGAATATCAGTTGTACCGGGGCAACCGGACCCACAAATTCAATGCAGAGCACTTTGAAGCCTTCCGGTCGGTGAATTATCCCATACTGGCCCAGGCAGGTGTGCATATCAAATACAATGAAGCGGCCATACACAAGGCCATTGACCAGGAATTCCGGATATTCACAAGCCTCGACAACAACATTGCAGTCATGAGGCTTTTCCCGGGCATCAGCCAAAGTGTGGTATCGTCTGTTTTGTCGATCGACGGGCTGAAGGCAGTGGTGATGGAAACTTACGGGGCAGGCAATGCCCCTACCTGCAACTGGTTTCGCGAAGAAATACAATCTGCCATTGAACGGGGGCTGATCATTTGCAATATAACACAGTGCCGCGGCGGAGCGGTTATCCAGGGCAAATATGAAACCAGTGCCTGGCTCCAGGAAACCGGTGTGATCAGTGGGCACGACATGACCACCGAAGCAGCCGTCACCAAGCTGATGTACCTGCTTGGCAATGGCTACTCCAGTGCACGCCTGAAAAAATACCTTCAGAAATCCCTCCGCGGTGAGATGACCACCTGAACCTTACCAGCTGCCGGTTTCAATCAGGGTGGCTGTGGCCAGTAAAATCACGGATATGATCGTCCAGATGATACGTATGCGACGGTTTTTATCCTTGATGAACAGCATGGCGCTTATATAGACGCCAAAATTGATCCATGCGACTTTCATGATCACGCTGGTGCCTGCCCGGGTCATGGCGATCAACATGGCGGTCAACAAAGCCGCAAATACCAGAACGGCCAGTATCCTCAGCAAAATGTTCCATTTGGTGTTGTTGGTTTTCATAATACGCTCCGGTTTACATAAAACTAATCCACCCCGTCAGTATGTTCCATCGTTTCGTAAGATACCCAAAAAATGGTATTGGTGCCAAGCCCCATTACATAAATTGTCATGCCTTCGCCATTTCCGTGTAGAAGGTAATGTGTGCCGATGAATACAGTGCCTGCTGCCGTGAATAGACCGGCCCACCCGATTCCCAGCTGATTCAGCAGGCCTGCGAGGGTTCCGCTTCCGGCCAAAAGCCACATGATCGCTTCATGTGATAAACGTACGGACCCAAAATTGCCGCCAAAATTGTTTACCTCGACATGGGGTACATCGCCGTCGTTTTTAAGCCAGATGGTACCGGGTTCACCTGGCGATGTACTGTATACCCCGGTTTGCATCAATGCTTCCAGGCTGGTATAACCTTGCAGGATAAGCTGGTTATTGAATTCCAGTTGTTTTATGAATAACCCAAACCAGGGGTCTGGAATGCCAATTTCCTGACCGCAATGGGCATCGATATGAAAAAGCCCGTTTTGAACATACTGGTATTCCCTGAAAACCCTGATGGCGTCTTTGAGTAACGCCTCTTCGCCCGGGCTCAGCAGGGCAAAATTTTCTTCTGGCGCCACCTCTGCTTCCATGTTTCTGTCGCGGGAGGGTTCCGCCGCATCATCCTTATCGCAGGATGTATGACCAAATACAACAAAAAGGCCCATCACGACCATCACAATCCACACTCTTTTTTTCTTTTCCATGACCTTTGTTTTTTTGTTTATAAATTTATTTGCAGAATAAAAATATTGAAAAAAAGAAAAAAAATAATGATATATGGAATGTTTTTTTATTGGATTGGTGGGTTTTACAGCAGGGCCGTAATAAAAAACCGGACAGGATTTTTCCTGCCCGGTTTTGTCCGGTTTTGTTCGGTTATGCCCGGTGCCGGGGTGGTTATTTGGCCGGGATTTTTCCTGCCCGGTTTAGTCCGGTTTTGTTCGGTTATGCCCGGTGCCGGGGTGGCATTGTGTCCGGTATTTAACGGCCTGGGTTCCTATTCGCCGGCCTTATGTCCTTCCTACCCCTGATAGCACTTCTCTTCGTGCATGAACGGATAGCGGAAGTCGGTGGGCGCGATAAAGGTTTCCTTCACCGTGCGCGGGTTGATCCACCGCAGCAAATTCAGATAACTTCCGGCTTTGTCGTTTGTGCCCGACATCCTGGATCCGCCAAATGGCTGTTGCCCGACCACGGCGCCCGTGGGTTTGTCGTTGAAATAGAAATTGCCCGCTGCATAACGCAGCACCTGGCATGCCTTGACGGTGGCGTACCTGTCTTTCGAGAAGATGGCGCCTGTCAGCCCATAAGGGGAGGTTTCGTTACACAGGTGCAGGGTTTTCTCAAAATCCGCGTCTTGGTATACATATATGGTGAGTACCGGACCAAAGATCTCTTCTTCCATGGTCACAAAATTTGGGTTGGTGGTCAGGATCACCGTGGGGTCAATGAAATAGCCTTTGGATTTGTCGCCATTCCCTCCGAAAATAACTTCTGCTTCGGGCGACTCTTTCGCTATGTCAATATATCCCATGATCTTGTCAAAGGCTTTTTCGTCGATCACGGCATTGACAAAATTGCAGAAGTTGCGTACATCCCCCGATTTGATCATGCCGATGTTTTCGCCCATCTGCTGTTTAATGGCCTTCCACAATGAATGCGGAATGTATGCCCTGGAGGCGGCTGAACACTTCTGTCCCTGGTATTCGAAGGCTCCCCTGACCAGTGCGGTCGATACTTCTTTAACGTCGGCGGAGGGATGCACGAAAACAAAGTCCTTGCCGCCCGTTTCACCCACGATGCGTGGATAGGAGCGATAACGATCCAGGTTGTTGCCCACCGTTTTCCAGATTTGGTTAAAGGTGGTGTTGGAGCCTGTAAAATGGATCCCACCGAGGTTTTTGTCTTTCAGCACAATATCGCCTATCATGCTTCCCCGTCCGGGAATAAAGTTGATGACCCCGTCGGGCATCCCTGCTTCTTTGAATATTTTCATCAGGTAGTAGTTGGAGAGCAACGAGGTGGTGGCGGGCTTCCAGACGATGGTGTTGCCGAGAACCACCGGTGCAAGCGACAGGTTCGATGCGATGGCGGTAAAGTTGAACGGGCTTACGGCAAATACAAAGCCTTCTAGCGGGCGGTATTCGACCCGGTTGAGGTTGCCTATCTCAGAATGGGGCTGGTCATTGTATATTTCTGACACATAATGGGCATTGAAGCGAATGAAGTCTGTGGTTTCGCAGGCTGCTTCAATCTCTGCCTGGTAGGCGTTTTTGCCCTGGCCAAGCATGGTGGCGGCATTCATCAATGCGCGGTATTTGGTCGAAATGAGCTCTGCGATCTTCAGGGTGATCGATACACGTTCCACCCAAGACATTTCGGCCCACTGCTGATGGGCTTCCATGGCGGCATCAATGGCCATGTGGACCTCCTTTTCCGTGGCTTGATGATAGGTGGCCAGCACGTGTTTGTGGTCGTGCGGCATCACCACCTTGCCGGTGTTGCCGGTGCGAACTTCTTTTCCGCCAATGATCAGGGGGATCTCGACTGTTGTTTCGCTCTGGCGTTTCAGCTCTGCTTCGAGGGCTTTGCGTTCGGGCGTGTCTTTGGTGTAAGAATGAACCGGTTCATTTTCCGGGCGTGCATAATAGAATTGTGCGTTGTTCATGATGCGGTGTTTTAGAATGATAACAAAGGCTTTGCCGGAAAAGTTTAATCGGCATACGCTTCTTTTTCTGCCTGCTCGGCAACACGCCGTGAGATCCGGATGCTGATCTCATAAAGAAGGAACAGGGGGAGTCCGACCATGATCTGGCTGAATACATCCGGTGGGGTGATCAGCGCGGCCAGCGCAATGATCAGGACAAATGCAAGCTTGCGTTGCTTGCGCATGGTGGCCGGGGTCAGGATGCCTGCCTTGCTGAGGAAGAAAACGAAAACAGGAAGCTCAAACAATAAGCCGGTGGCAAAGGTGATGGTGGTTACGGTGGTGATAAAGGAGCGCAGGGCGATCTGGTTAACGACCAGGCTGCTTACCTGGTAAGATCCCAGGAAGTTTATCGACAAGGGCACAATCAGAAAATAGGCAAACAGTATGCCGGTGATAAACAACCCCGAGATGACCAGTACGGCGCCACGCGAATGGGCTTTTTCCCTGGGTTTGAGCCCGGGCCTGACAAAGCGCCAGAACTCCCAGACGATATAGGGTACCGAAATGATGACGCCCACGATCAAAGACACGATGATGTGGGTGGTGAACTGGCCGGCCAGTTCAATATTGATGAGCTGAACGGGCCGGGCATTGATACAGAGCGCGGGGATGGACAATGCTTGTGATAACCAGCAAAATGCCCGGTTGGTCAGAAAATAGGGTTCCTTAGGCGCCAGGATGACCTGGTTGAACAGGAAGTCTTTGGCCACAAAGGCGGCAATGCCGAAAACCAGCACGGCCAGCGCTGACCTGATCAGGTGTCCCCGCAGCTCTTCCAGGTGGCTCCAGAAGGTCATGGTGCCATCGATGGTACGTGCTTGTTGGTGATGCTTTTTCATGCTGTATCAGGCAGGCAATTTTAATCTTCGACCGGTTGCCTGCAAACAAAAAATACGTCTGTAAGATATACAAAAAGCCCGTATTCGCATAAACACGGGCTTCTTTTTTTATCCGGATCAACCGGTCAACTAGATCTTATTCAGGATGAATTGCTTCAACCGGGCAAACATCTGCACAAGCACCGCAGTCAGTGCATACGTCGGGATCAATTTTGTAGATATCACCTTCAGAAATAGCGTCCACGGGGCATTCATCGATACAGCTGCCACAAGCAGTGCAATCTTCATTGATTATATAAGCCATCTCTTCGTTTTTTTGGGGGTTCTTAAAATTGTTTAATTCCGCCACAAATATAATGGCTTTCGCAAAATATTGCACACTTTTTTGTTTTTTACCCATAATTTGAAATTGATTTAAATAAATCATCGGTTTTCAGCCATTTGTATGCTTGCTGAAACAAAAAAATGTTGTTTTTTCCGGACATATTTGTTTTAAACATTTAACTTCGCAGCATTGATTATTTAAGGTTATCTTAACAATACAAATCGTATACAGTTTTACTGTTAAAATGTAATGAGTTATGGCCAAACAACATGATGTCCGTTCACTCGAGGATGTGGTGGTCAAGTTTGTTGGTGACTCCGGTGATGGCATGCAGCTGACCGGGACGTTGTTCTCCGAAGTGGCGGCGCTTGCCGGGAATGACCTGGCGACCTTCCCCGACTTTCCGGCTGAGATCCGGGCGCCACACAACACCATTGCCGGCGTGAGTGGTTTCCAGATGCACATGGGGAAACGAAAAATTTACACCTCGGGCGATATGTGCGATGTACTGGTGGTTATGAACCCTGCCTCTTTAAAGTCCAACCTGAAGTGGACCAAGCCTGGCGCCACCCTGGTCATAGATTCCTCCACCTTTGATGAGAAAACCATCGGGAAAGCCGGTTATACGGAAAACCCCCTCGAAGACGGTACGCTGGATGGGTATCATGTGATCAAAGCCCCCATAACGGATCTGACCAGGCAAAGTCTTGAGGAACTGGGCGTCGACAAAAGGCTGGCAGAACGGACCAAGAACATGTTTGTGCTCGGGCTGATGTTCTATCTGTTTGAACGCGATCTGGAAAAACCGCTGGAATTCATTAAAATGAAATTCAGCGAAAAACCCAAAGTGGTTCAGGCCAACCAGACTGCAATGAAGGCCGGTTATCATTTTGCCGAATCCACCGAGGCGATCAAGATCACCTTCAGGGTGGATCCTGCCCCCATGAAAAAAGGCCTTTACCGGAACATTACCGGCAACGTCGCAACGGCCTGGGGTTTATTGGCTGCTTCGGAGCAAAGTGGCAGGCCTTTGTTCCTGGGATCATATCCCATCACACCTGCAACAGAAATATTGATGGAGTTGTCAAAGCATAAATCATTGGGGGCCAAAGTTTTTCAGGCAGAAGATGAGATTGCGGGAATTTGTTCGGCCATCGGGGCAAGTTTTGGTGGTTCGATGGCGGTCACCACCACTTCCGGACCCGGTCTTTCCCTGAAAAGTGAAGCGCTTGGCCTGGCGGTGATCACTGAACTTCCCCTGGTGGTGGTGAATGTGCAGCGTGCCGGTCCTTCTACAGGCATGCCTACCAAAAGTGAACAGTCCGACCTGATGCAGGCCCTGTTTGGAAGAAACGGGGAGTGTCCGCTGATGGTGATGGCCGCCTCCAGCGCTGCAAACTGCTTCTATTACGCATACCTGGCTGCAAAATATGCCATGGAGCATATGACCCCCGTGATCCTGCTTACAGACGGATACCTGGGCTTTGGATCCGAGCTGTTCAGGATCCCGGATGTCAAGGACCTGCCATCGATCAAACCACCCATGGCTGACCCCAATGATGCCAATTTCAAACCCTATCGCCGCGACGAAAAAACCCTGGTGCGCAAATGGGCGGTCCCCGGTGTGGAAGGATTGCGTCATCGTATTGGGGGGCTTGAAAAAACCAACATCGACGGCAATGTTTCCACAGACCCCCTGAACCATCAGTTGATGGTCAATATCCGCGAAGAAAAAATCTGGCGTATATCAGATTATTTGCCCTTGCTCCAGGTGCAGGGCGATCCGGAGGGCGATTTGCTGGTAGTGGGTTGGGGAGGTACCGAAGGTGCCCTGGCTTCAACCGTATCGCGGTTGCAGGAAGAAGGCCACAAAATCAGCCATGCACAGTTTAACTTTATCAAACCCCTTCCGAAAAACACCAGGGAGGTGTTGAAGCGTTTTAAAAAGATTGTGGTATGTGAATTAAACGCCGGTCAGTTCGTGAATTACCTCCGGATGTTGTACCCTGAGTATACGTATTATCAGTTTAACAAGGTACAGGGTTTGCCGTTCCATATTCAGGAACTCACCGAAACGTTCATCAAATTATTGGAGGATTAATCATGATAGATTATAATAAGATCTCGAAGTCTCCGGTAGAACTTACCAAACAGGATTTTGTAAGTGACCAGATGGTGAAGTGGTGTCCGGGTTGTGGTGCCCATGCCATTTTGGCGGCGGTGGGCAATGTGTTTCCCAAAATTGGGTACCGCAAGGAAAATTTTGCCATGGTATCCGGCATCGGTTGTTCTTCACGATTCCCCTATTACGTGGATACGTTTGGGTTTCACGGCATCCACGGGCGGGCGGCTGCCATCGCCAGCGGACTGAAAATTGCCAATCCGGGGCTCAGCGTATGGGTGGCCACCGGCGACGGCGACTCCATGGCCATTGGCGGAAACCATTTTATCCATGTGCTTCGCCGGAATATTGACATCAATATCCTGCTGTTTAACAATCAGATCTACGGGCTGACCAAAGGGCAGTTTTCACCCACTACACCGCTGGGCACGGTGACCAAAACCTCCCCTTATGGCACCATAGAGCATCCCTTTACCGTTTCAGGCCTGGTGATGGGTGCCCAGGGTACTTTCTTTGCCCGCGTGCCCGACAACAACATCAAACTGATGACCGAAGTACTGTACGAAGCGGCCAAACACAATGGGACATCGGTGGTTGAAATCCTGCAGAACTGTGTGATCTATGCCGACAAAGTCCATGAGGAGGTGACCACCCGCGACATGCGCGAAGATCGGCAATTGTTTTTGAAACATGGCGAGTCCATGATATTCGGGAAGAACCGCGACAAGGGGATCATCATGGCAGGCAACCACCTCAAAGTGGCTGAAATTGGCCAGAACGGGATCAACGAAAGCGATATCCTGGTCCATGATCAGTATAATACGGATCCCGGCATTCACCGGATGCTGGGCCGCATGAAGCTGCCAGGACAACCGGTGGCCATGGGTGTGATCCGCTCGGCGCCGGCCAATACCTACGACGATCTGACGGAACAACAGATAGAGACGGCCAAAAAAACCTCCAGGATCCAATCGGTAAATGACTTGCTCAGAAGCGGTGATACCTGGGAGATTTAAATGCAAAAAATTGATGCACATCTGCACGTGGAACTGGAAGGTCTTGATGCCGACCGGGTGATTGACTATATGGATCATCACCACATTGAAAAGTGCTGGCTGCTTACCTGGGAAGAGATGACTCCCCCGATTGATTCAATTTACCGGAACCTGCCCCCTGATGAGGTATTTGAGGCCTATGATAAACACCCCGACCGAATCGTGCCTTTTTATGCCCCCGACCCCAAAACCGGGAATCTTTCACAGAAGATCAAACGCCACAGGGAAAAAGGCCTGAAGGGTTGCGGCGAATTAAAGGTTACACATAAATGGGAAGACAGGGTTATAGGCGATTACCTGCGTGTGATCGACGCCCATGACCTGCCGTTGCTTTTTCACATGGAAGAACCCCGGATGCACTATGTACCTGCCAACTCCGGGAAATTGGAAAATCTCCTGGATGATCTGCTTAACGGGGCATTGAATGGCATCACAAAGCATTACCTGACAAGGTTTTTTAAAAATACCGGGGTGTTCAAAGGGCATATTGAAAACCAACTGACCCCTTTCCCCGGCTACCTTTACGATTTTTCGAATCTCGAAAAACGATTGCGGCAGCTCCCTGACCTGGATTTCATTGGGCACGGGCCCCATTTCTGGAATAATATTTCGAACGATCCATCCGGTGTGCTTATTCATGACAAGGGCCCGATTGATTCTTTCGGCATCATCGACCGCCTGCTGACCCGATACGAAAATTTTTATTGCGATATTTCCGGGAAAAGCGGGTTCAATGCATTGAACCGCGATCGCGACATGGCCAAGCTTTTCCTTGAAAAACATCATGCCAAAATTTTGTTTGGCACCGACAATACCGGCCTGGATTATGAGGGCCTGATCCGTTCATTCCATCTCCCTAAGGATATGATGAAAAAGATCTTTTATGAAAATGCCGACGGGTTGATAAGTGATTAAACATACATGAAGCCATGGGTATTGTTCAAAGAGACAGTTTCCGGGTAAGCCTGATCTCATATGCCGGGGCCATTATTGGTTTTCTGAACAAGGTTTTTTTGTTTACCAATTTCCTGGATACAAACCAGGTGGGCCTGGCCAACCTGATGATCACCATATCATTGATATATGCCCAGGTGGCGGCGCTGGGCTCCAGAAACATCATCACCCGTTTTTTCCCGTTTTTCAATGACCCGAAACAGAAACACCACGGTTTTTTATCCGGGGTGATCGCCCTCGCGATGGCCGGGTTTGCCATGGCCACCCTGTTGTTTTTGGGGCTGCGCAAACCCTTTTCATTGATATACCAGGAATCCAGCCCTTTGCTGGTGGAGTATGCCCTGTATTTGATTCCCCTGTCGCTGGCCACCCTGTTTTTCAATATTTTTGAATCCTACCTGCGCTGTTTGTATAAAAATGCAATCCCGACCCTGGCACACGAAGTGATACTCCGTTTGCTGATCACCATGTCCATCAGCTTGTATGCCTTGAATTTGCTGTCTTTCCCGGGGTTTGTTGCGGTGTACGTGGGGATGTATTGTTTGCCGCCGGTCATGCTGATCCTCTATTCGGCCTGGAAAGGGTTGCTGGTCATAAGACCCCGCTGGACCCCCATGCTTAAAAGGCTCGGCAGGATCATGCTGGTGTACGGATTGTATTTGCTGTTGAATAACCTGAGCGGATTTTTGCTCATCAGCATTGATTCACTGATGGTGGCGGGAATGATTGATCTTGGGGCTGCCGGGATCTATACCACCATGATCTTTATGACCTCTGTGATGCTCATTCCCTACCGGTCGATGGTCAAAGTATCCGGGCCCCTGGTTGCAGGGTTCTGGAAGTCCAGGGCATTCGGGAAAATGCAGGAGTTATATAAAAAGGCCAGCGCAGGGAATCTGGTGGTGGGGGCTACAATCTTTATTTTGTTGTGGGTCAACCTGGATTCGATCTTCCGGTTTATGCCCGATGACTACATTGCCGGCCGCTATGTTTTTTTGATGCTGGGCATTGGAAAATTGTTTGACATGAGTGCCGGGTTAAATGCCACCATCCTGTATACGTCAAAGAAATACCGGTATGATCTCTATTTTACGATTGCCATGGTGGCTTTTGCTTTTGTGGCAAACCGCCTGTTCATACCCCGCTGGGGCATTGATGGCGCGGCCTTTGCCAGCATGCTCACCTTGATTGTTTTCAACCTGGTGCGCATCATCTTTATATGGCGCCATTTCCGCATACAGCCTTTTGTGGGCAGGCAGATATGGGTCCCTGTTTTGATGGTTGCCATCATGGGCTTGTCCGGACTGGTGGGAACAGCGGGTCCGGTTTATGCTGACATTGTCGTGCGTTCGTCTCTAGCCATGGCATTGTTCCTGTTCCCGGTGTGGCGCCTGCAAATATCGCCTGAACTGAACCGGTGGACTGAAGCACGGATCAGGTGGCTTGCAGGCCGTTAAAATGAATAGCATGTTCAGGATCATTGCAAGAAAAATCAGTGTATACACCACAATCGCCTATTTTTATATGAGGAGGGCCTTCGCGCGGCATCCCCGGTGTAAGAAACGATGGACCTTTGATTATGATGCGAAGCAAACCTTCGGGCAATGGATCGCCGGCATACCATCAGACAAGGTCTTTGTGCATGTGGCCCTCTCTTCCGTAAACCGGTTTTCTGAAACAAAAAAAGCATATCCCTGGTTGCGCGACCTGTTGCTGAAGCATTTCAGCACGGTGTCGTCGCAGGCCTTTACCCCGGGTGTGAGAAAAACCAAGGTGTTTGACCCGGACAAGGAAGTACCTGCATACGGGGCTTTTGCCCGCTTGTTTTTCAAGGACATGGGGTTTCGCAATCACGATCCCTGCTATTCGATCATGGCCATTGGTGGTGACAGTTTCCGGGAAGAGGATTTTTCATTTTCCCCCAATGGGATCTTTCGTCAAATGATTGAACAGGATTTTTATTGCATCAATATTGGCCTGGAATATGTTACCTGCAGTGTCATGCATTTTGTGGAATATGAGCAACAAGTGCCTTACCTGAGGTTTTTTGATGATACATATTATATACAGTCAGGCAAGGCCACACGAAAGATCAACTATCCGGTCCATGATAACCGGGGCGCTTATTCTGTGAAGGGTTATGTGTGGTGGAACAAGCTCCGGCTCATGAAAGATTTGTCCAATACCGGCATTGTGCAATCTGTGAATATAAAGGGGGTGCGCTTATATGGTTTTGGCATGCGGCAACTGTATGATTTTGTTACCCGCAAGGTACAGTCCGATCCGTTTTACCTGATCAAATGGTAGGTTTCTTCTTGTATTTTCCAACGTCCCCCTGCCGCGGGTTCTAAGTGCAAAAGGTTTATATTTGTATACAATCGGCAGCATATGTCTCAAAGGGTTTTTAAATCATACAGGATGGCCGGTGCCGATGGCACAACACACAGAAACTGGTTGCACCGGGCGCGTGGACATTTCAACACGATGGTGCTGCTCAATTCCAATGGCTATACATCCGACAGGTACGGCAGCATCCCATGGGTATACGGCCTGGGTGCCCGGGAGGCCTTTGTGGGGAAGCAGGAGAATGTGTTCCCAGGCCTGAAAAAATTTACAGATTCACACCAGGACTGGTTGTTTGGTTTTTTTTCATATGAACTTAAAAACCAGCTGGAGAAGCTTTCTTCAAAAAACCCCGACCATACCGGCTGGCCCCTTTGCCATTTTTTCAGGCCGCAGGTGCTGATCATGCCCGAACCGGAAGGAATCCGGATCGGCACATTGCCCGGACATCCTGTGTTTTCCGATCCTGACCGGGTGTTTGACATGCTCCGGAAAGCCAAACCCTTTCCCCAATGCCCCAACAATCCGGTAAACATTCAGGCCCGTGTTGACAAGGTGCGCTATCTGAAACAGTTGAAAGCAATTAAAGAGCACATTCAGGCGGGCGATGTGTATGAGATGAATTATTGCATTGAATTTTTTGCCGAGGATGCCGGCATTGATCCTGTGATGGCGTATGATGCGTTGAACAATGTTTCTAAAACGCCTTTTTCATGCTTTTATACGATGGATCAAAAATACCTGATGTGTGCCAGTCCGGAACGGTTTATGCGAAAACAGGGAACCAGGCTGATCTCTCAGCCAATCAAGGGCACAAGTGCCCGGGGCGCAAGCTGCAAAGAAGACATGCGCCTGCGGCGTGAATTGTTTGATGATCCCAAGGAGCGCAGCGAAAATGTGATGATCGTTGACCTGGTCCGAAATGACCTGTCGCGCACTGCGGTCAAAGACAGCGTCAGGGTCGAGGAACTTTTTGGGATATACCCATTTAAACAGGTCAACCAGATGATCTCGACGGTCACCTCAAAACTGCATCCTGACTGCCACTACCTGGATGCCGTTGAAAAGGCATTCCCGATGGGCTCCATGACAGGCGCCCCAAAGTACCGTGCCATGCAGCTGATCGACGCCTTTGAAGACAGCTGCAGGGGGCTTTATTCCGGTGCCGTGGGCTATATCAGTCCCGAAAAAAATTTCGATTTCAACGTGGTGATACGAAGCATTGTATATAATGAAAAAAACCGCTATCTTTCCTACATGGCCGGTAGTGCTATAACCATTGGCTCAGACCCTGAACGGGAATATGAGGAGAGTTTGCTGAAGGCAGGAGCGATGGGGAGGGTTTTGGGGAAGGAGTAGTTAGTAGTTAGTATTTAGTAATTAGTAGTTAGTATATTGTGGTTGGTAGAATAAGTTTGGTGGGTGGTTGTGTGAAAAAAGGGTTATTAACAGAACGTTTTGGTATGAAAAAGTTTTATGTTTTGTTTGTTTGTATTGCCGGGATTGTCATGATTATGATATCGCCGGGGTGGGTGCAGGCCGGTGAGCGGGATGTGCATGATTTGTCGACACGTGAACGGATTTTTGTGGGTGGCTTTTTGGGAGCGCAGTTTGGAACATTTACCACGGTCAGCCTCAGCCTGCATGCCGGATACCGGATTACGAACCGGCTTTCGGCCGGGATTGGCGGCAACTATCAGTATACCAACGACAGCTGGTTTGGGCAGTCGTTTTCTTCACATGTTTACGGGGGCAACGCGTTTGCCCGTTTCCGGGTATATTCCACATTGTTTTTGCATACAGAATTTGAAAGAGTTCGTCTGCAGTCGCGCGTGCCTGTGCTGGATCCTGATTTTGATCCCGACGACAGGACTTATATTACCGAGAACAATTATTTTGTGGGAGCCGGTTATGGATTGCCCATGTCGGACCGCATCAGGCT
>SL_3KL_010_SEDDRAFT_10002595_pt1 | contig 16492 bp, 13 predicted proteins | sample SodLakKL_010_SED_2_FD_10381 | JGI IMG/M metagenome (IMG submission 10381) | reverse complement strand
TTTCGTTTAACAGTAGAGGATTGAATGTACATAACATAATGTAGCAACTACAACCGTCAAATACAACACCTATTTACACTTTTGCGGAAGTTGAGTTAGAGTTCAAGTGGTCCTTACAGGTTTTGATACAAGTGTACAGTTACGAATCTTTCAGCCAGGCTATAAACTCTTCTGCACTTTTCGTGTTTAGAACGCGGGCCGGTTCAAATTTTGCCTTCCTTGCAATCATCACGCCGAAGCGGATGTAGTCGATACCATCGGTGCTGTGGGCGTCAGGGTTGATGGAAGTCATTAAACCGGTTTCTGTTGCTTTATTTCCGTATCGCCAGTCGAGGTCGAGCCGCCAGGGATTGGCATTGATTTCGATGGCTACGTTTTTTTGCGCGGCATAATCAATGATTTGGTTCAGGTCGATCTTGCTTTCATCCCTTTTCAGAAGCAGACGGCCGGTCGGGTGGCCCAGCATGGTAGTGGCCGGATGTTCAATAGCTCGTAAAAAGCGCTCCATCATTTGGCCCTGCGGCATGGAGAGGCCGCTGTGCACGCTGGCAATCACAAAATCAAAACCTTCCAGAATGTTGTCCGGGTAATCGAGTGAGCCGTCGCTGAGGATGTCCGATTCAATCCCCTTAAAAATTCTGAACTCTTTTCCTTCTGATCTAAGCGTTTCATTCAGCTCATCTATTTCATCCCACTGTCGTTTTACTTCGTCGATTGTCAGTCCGCCGGCATAGGCAGCCGTCCTGGAGTGATCGGAGATACCCAGGTATTCATAGCCTCTTTCGATGCAGGCTTCGGCCATCTGTTTGATGGTATATTTGCCGTCGCTGTATGTACTGTGTGCATGAATAACGCCTTTGATATCGTCAACACTCACCAGGTTCATCGTTTTATTTTCGGAATAAAACTCAAATTCACCGCGGTCTTCACGATGTTCGGGTGGTATAAAATGGAGATCGAGTTTCCGGTAAATCTCTTTTTCTGATCCGGCTTTCACGGGCTGATCAAAATCAGTCTCTTTTTCTTCATTCAGTTTAAACAGGCCATACTCATTCAGTGCCATTCCACGCTCGCGGGCACGCTGTCGCATTACAATGTTGTGCTCCTTGCTGCCGGTAAAATACATCAGGGCGGCGGGGTATTCCTCAGGTTTCACAATTCGCAGGTCCACCTGTCGCCCGTTTTCGGTGCGCACTGAGCTTTTAGTCTCGCCCCGGCCAAGAACCTCAACTACCAGTTCGTGGCCGGTGAAGGCATCAAAAATTGGCCCGGCATCAGAGGCATTCGCCGCCACGATGATGTCGATATCACCGATTGTTTCACGAAAACGCCTCAGTGATCCGGCAATCTCACATTGCTGCACTCCATTCAGCTTTTTCACAAATTCAAAAACAGGCTCGGCTATTTCAAATGCCTGATCAAGCCGCGCTCGCTCGCCAAATGTTTCGAGGTATTCGATGGATTTGAGGATTTTCTCAGCCGATTTTTTTCCCAGTCCGGAAAGATCCGCCACGGCGCCGCTCTGGCATGCCTCCTTCAGTTGGGTGATTTCAGTGATGCCCAGCTCTTTGTGAATTTTTACGATATTTTTTGGTCCCAGGCCGGAGATGTTCAGCCATTCCATCAGGCCAGACGGCACTTTTTCTTTGAGCGATTCCAGCACCGGCATGGTTCCCGTTTCGTACAGGGCTGTAATATCTTCAGCAATCGACTTGCCGATTCCTTTGATGTCGGTTAATGTTTTCTCTTCTATTCGTTTGGTGATTTCATCATTCAGCCCTTCGATAGTTTGTGCGGCCCTGTCGAACGCAATGGCACGAAACCGGTTCTCACCGGCGAGCTGCATTAGGTTATATACTTCACGAAGTTTTCCGGCTACTTCCTGGTTAGTCATGATTGTAATTGAAGATTTAGATATTGATAGTCCGTTGCCAATAATAAGGAACAATATAAACTACGAAAATCAAACCCGGCACTCATTAAAAAATTTAGAAAACCGTTAAATCAGGCTTTCCATTTAAAATGAAAAACCGCTATCTTAAAAAGCTCTGAAACTATGGAGATTTACTGGATTAAATATCTCCGTCTTTCACCATCAGCCCTGGTGGCGGAATTGGTAGACGCGCACGCTTGAGGGGCGTGTGGCCTAACGGCCGTGCTGGTTCGATTCCAGTCCAGGGCACACAAAGCCTTGTAAGTTTATGACTTGCAAGGCTTTTTTATTTTAGGTACACACATTGGTACAAACAAGGTGTTGATTTGCCATTATTAATATATTTGAAGATTGGTTTATATATTCTATATCAATAATCGACCGGATAAATTTAGTTAAAAATTCATGTCTAGTTGACCAGTTGATTTTAATTTCCAATTATCTTCATCAACTTGATCTGCAAGTCTTTTGAGTACATTGAGAATCGTTTGATTTTCAGGAGTAATACCGTTTTTTAATAGTGGCATTATATGTAATATAATTTCATCTGTTGTTGGATTAATTTTATTACGCTCACACCTTTTTAGATAAGCAAGTAGATAATACTTAATTCTAAGGTTGACATCTATGTTAGTTTGAAACTTCTGTTCTTTGCTGAGATGAAATTTTTCTTCTTCTTTATCATACAAGAAATTCTTAGTTAAAATTGGAGTCAAGTCTTTATACTCACTGCTTAAAATATCTAAGAACCCAAGTTCTAAGCCTCTCATAATCAACTCATCATTTATCTGTTCTAATGTAGCTCCTTCATATCTTGCGATTGTTGATTCTATGGTTTCAATAACTAGTTCAAAAATATCACTACCAAGTTTTATTTTTTGTATAGCTTGTGGAGTCTTAACTTTTTTGAAGTTAATGATCAACTGACCAGATAGAACTGAAAATGGGTTTTGCCTTTTTTTGAAACTCGTTTGCCCATTGTTCTGTTGTACAGCACCTGCATATTCAAATCCAATATTTTCGGCAGTGTCAACTATCAAATGCCAAAATTTTGGATCTTTATGGGCAAAAACAAAACTCATCCATCGATTAAATTTTAATACCCTATACATTTCTTCGATTGATTCTTTTAATAAGGTAGAGTAATCATCTTCAGATTTATTATGTTCTCCTCCTTCAATTGCTTCTAATTCGTAATCATTTTCAGTTACTTCTAAATCTAACCAAGCATTCCACATAATTGATAAATCTAAATATGGAATTTTATTACCATATGGCGGATCAGTATAAATATAATCTATACTTTCATCTTCAATTTTAGATAAATTTGTAGCTGATCCTTTATAAATATTTATCCAATCTTGAAATTTTTCATCTGAAATCTTTGGTTTGATTTCTTTTTTAGCTGCAAGTAATCTCTTGAATTTAATTTCATATGTATACATGACATCAAGTTCTACCTCCTTTTTGGCAATTCTGTATCGATAATATCTAAATGCTGCACAATCTCCTGCATTTATACCTCTTGAACTGGATGGATGATAAGTTCGATTAATTTTAGTTAGAGTACTTGAAAAGGCTAACATTAAAGAAGAAGAAATTGCATCATCTTTTATTTTCTTAATCAAGTATTTAAGATATGCCAGTTGAGCTTTTTGTCTATCAGAAAAAAGATCATCAATTTGATTAACATCAGCATTCTTCATTAACTCAAGACCAGTTGGATAAGGATATCTTTTTAAAGCTATCTGAATCTCGTTTTCAGATTCGGGCTTATTTTTTTCAAACTTGTGTTTAAGTTTGTTAAATGCCTTTTTAAAATCGCCAATGTCTACTGGTTTCAATAAATTTTCTACTATGAAAGGTGATAGAGGGTTGAGATCAATATGAATACCTTTTCTATCAGTCATCAATGCTTCAGTTATGGTAATTCCGCTACCTCCAAATGGATCTAATACAATATCACCTGGCTTTGTAAAGTTTTTAATGTATTCTTGAACTACATTCCAAACTTGCTTAGTAAAATATCCATGAACTCCAAAGTGTCTTCGTGCAGCTTGCTTGCGAACAGGTAGTTCAGGTGGAAGAATATCAACTGACATATAATCGAAATCTACGTCAGTCTTTTTGCTTAATTTTTTTCTTTTATCCTGCTGTAATTCAAATGCTAAAGGAGATAGGAATTCTTCAATTTTAGTCCAGTGTTTTTCTAACTCAGATATATGAAAATGAAGAATTGGTTCATTCTTTTGTATTTCAAACAATACAAATTCTTTTCCATTGCATAATGCATAATAATTTGTTCTTATTTCTGGATGAATCGAGTAAAAATATACTTGATCTCGATTATCACCAGTTAGAATTTCTTCGTTCGGTGCTTTAGCATCTAAAACTACTGCGTATTTATTATCAATAGAAATTAGGTAGTCCGGAACATTTCTAATTTTTTTCTCTGTTGAACCAGATTTTACAAATGGATGAGTTACACTCTTACTTCTAATAATTTTATATCGTCCTGAGGGTTTATAGCCGAGACTCTTTAGAATCGGTGTTATGATGTCTTCTCTTACTGAATCTTCTAAATATTCTGGATCATCCAATACTGTGAGGTCAAAATCTTCTAATTTCATAAAGATTTTAATATTAATAAAAATTAATCTACCATAGTTTTAATGAATCCATTATTGGTAGAGAATAGAATTAGTTTTATAATAATTATCAATGTACCGTAAAGTAGTCAAACCATCAAGATAGCTGTAGATTTGTGAAATAAGACTAAACCTACATTAAATATTCGAGGAGCATAATGTCTTAGCCCTCTAAACAACTGTAGGAAAATTCTACTTTAAGAATAATTAACTTAAAGTATGAAAAGACGACTAAAACCCTATTGGCCTTTTGAGTTACTTCATTATGAGATGTTCGAAACCAGAGCTGAAGCAAGTAACAGAGAGAAGTATTTAAAATCTGCATCCGGATAGAGATTTTTACGATCTGTCAAAAAAATTTAACAGGTTGTGATGGTTCGACCCTGCCTGACTACCAAAACGAGAGGAATCATTTGATGATTGCTTTTTTAATTTAGGTGCATGTTATGCAATGGAAAGAACGGCAGGTAAGGCCAGTCCAGAATTGGTTTCAGGTCATTAACCAATCCGTTTTTTCTCGGTGCGGCGGTTAAGGCATCCGGCTGGATTGCAGAATGCGGCTCATCAAGGCTGACCGGATAAAAAGTTATTCTTCCATCATTTGCTGCCTATCGGTTGTATGCATCTTTTTGATGGGCAATCCTGAGAATCAGGATCAGAACTTCACCGTCTTTGATTTGACAAACAATACGATAGTCTCCAACGCCGTATCTCCATAACCCCCTGTAACGGCCTTTTAATGCGGCGCCCTTTCCCCGGGGATCAACATTTCCAGTCAGGTTTTCAGAAATCCAGCTTAGCAGGCGCTTTTGAGTTTTGGGATCCAGTTTCCGAAGCTCTTTTCGGGCGCGGTTATCAAATTCAACCTTCCAGGTAATCTTCTCTCATCAGTTCTTCCAGCGACCATCGTTTTTCTTCCGGCTGCTCGATGCGTTGTTCGGCGATGTAGATATCCTCCATCTCATCAAGTTTTTCCTCAATGGCCTGACGAATATAGTAGCTTTTGGTGCGGCCGGTCAGTTTCGCGAGATTTTCAAGCCGTTTTTCGTCTTCGGGTTTTAGTCTTACAGTTACAGGCATTAGGGTTCGTTTTAAAGTTGTTGTAATACATTTAATACAAAAAATACAAATATTCCTCTTCAAAATGATTGAAGCAATCCAGTTGCCGTTCAGCATCCATCTTCTGCCATTCCACTTATAAATTTGTAATAGTCTTATCGGTGAACAGCAGCTTTTTTAACTTCGCCTTGTTGAGTGAAATATTTCTTGGTGATATATCCACACATAGCCAAATCAAAAATCAAAAGAAGAACGGAAGGTGAGAAACTCGTTGATGTTGTTCATATCAAGCACACCCACAATTTTTCCATATTTCATCACGGGAAAGAAATTTCGGTTATTGCGCCTGATTTTCCGGTAGGCGTTAGTCAGCGGTTCATCGGCATCCAGAATGATGAAATGCTCATCCATAACTTCGCGAACGGGGGTATCCCGGCCTGAATTGCGAAGAGCCTCAGCCAGGTCAGACATGTAGAGAATTCCTTTTACATCTTCATTCGAATGGACAATAAAATCCTGTTGGGTGCTTGCGAGAATTTTTTCAACTGCTTTATTCAGGTTGTCATCGGGATGAAGCATAGAGTACTCCGTAATCATCGCATCGCGGATGGAGTAACCGCGCATCAGTTCAAGCTGCTGTATCATGATGTTTTCGGAATGGGCGCCAAACCAGATAAAAACAGAAATGATGGCCAGGATAATACTGTAAAACAGGCCGACCATGAAAAAGATGAGTGCCATAAATTTGCCCAGGCCGGATGCAATGCGGGTTGCTTCGAGCCGGCCCATCCGCATGGAGAGAAGAGCTCTGAAAATGCGGCCTCCATCCATCGGGAATGCGGGAATGATGTTAAAAAGAACCAGCGCGATATTGGCCATAAACAGATAAAAAAGCATGTTATGGGCGCCTATCACAGAAAGTTCGCTTTCCAGAGTTTCTGCATCCATACCGAAGTAGGTTTCAAGAGGTATAAAGGGCAGTAGCAGCAGTACGATTACCACATTTACCGCAGGTCCGGCAATGGCGATCATCAGCTCTTCGTATGGATTTTCGGGAATTTTTTTGAGACTGGCCACCCCGCCAATTGGCAGAAGGGTGATACTGTGTGTGCCGATGCCATATTTCCTGGCTGTCAGGGCATGGCCGAATTCATGCAGTACTACACAAAAGAAAATTCCAAAAATAAAAAGGGAGTGCCAGAACAGGTCTGTAAGGCCGCCATCCTGCGTAAAAACCATCAGGCCGATAAACAGAAACAGAAGCCAGAATGTCCAGTGAATCTGAACTTTGATTCCTGCATATTTTCCCAAATTTAAGGATGCACTCATGGTTTATGGGGTTGATTCAATTCTGGCTGTTAATTATAAAATACTATGTTACTGCCAAAAGTTTTTGATCTCAGGAAAATTCTTGGCCTTTGAAAAGATAAAGTGAGTTTGATTAAGACAAATTGCTTTTATCCCAAAACTGTCATTACAAAGTATGTTTTTTTCGGTTTGTTTTAAGGAGATTTCTCCACTCCACCCCGATGGGAAAGCTCCATCGTGGTTTCGGTCGAAATGACAACAGGCATATTTAACTACAAAGGCCGGATGCGCAGCCAACGGCTGCGCATCCGGCCTTTACTTCTCCAAGCATGTTCCTGTCATGTCGAGCGGAGTCCCCGACATAGTTTCTATGTCGGGGGCGCAGTCGAGTCATCTCCCGGATATGTAACCCTTTAAACACATAAAAATAATGAAATTTTTGAGCAAAGGATCGACATTAAAAACTGTCAGGTTATATTACACTAATTTAAAAAGCAAAGCCATTGATTTTCAATTGTCGGTACTGAATGCTCATCGGTGCAAAAAGATCTAACGAATTTTTGTGGTGAATTCGAAACCAGCCTACGCCTGATAGCTGAACAGCGGGTTTTGTCGTGACGCTTCCTCTTTAATTTTTTTCACCTCTTCATCATCAAGCGGTTCAAATTCAGGCAAAATATTGAGCGACATACTAAACAGGTCTTCGTTACCGGGCGGTAAGACAACCGTGATGGGATGTGAGAGAGCAAATCTCAGTCCCAGCCGGGCTTCATCGGGGTCGGTCATTGGCTCATACCACGCTTTTGGAATATCCCGTGCAGCGCCTTCCGGCCAGGGGCCTTTAGCCATAGCTTTCAGGGCAAATATTCCCATATTTTTCTCATGAGCGTGCTGCATCACCTGCGGCCCAAAATTTCCGGCATACCACGAGGAGGCAGAAAACGGAAACATGATGGTGTCAAAATCGAAGCGCTCCATCAGCGACATTGCAGCCTCAACCGAATGTGCCGAGAATCCAATGTATTTGATAAGTCCTTCATCTTTCGCCTCCAGGAAGGTTTCCATCGCACCGCCGGCAGCAAAAATCTGATCAACATCTTCCATCCTGGTTACGGCATGAAGCTGGTAAAGGTCGAAATAGTCGGTTTTCAGTTTTTCCAGGGATTCCTCCAGCTCACGCCGGGCGCCGCTTTTGTCCCGCCGGTTGGTTTTGTTTCCCAGAATCACATCTTTTCGATATGGGTGCAGGGCCGGACCAAGCATTTCTTCGGCATCACCGTATGTGGGGGCCACATCAAAATAGTTGACGCCCCGGTCAATGGCCTCTCGAACACGTTTTGAGGCCTGATCGGGAGTGGCGTACCTGACTACAATTCCGCCAAACCCGATGATTGAGAGCTTCAGGCCGGTTCGGCCAAGCGTTCGTTTTTCCAGTAATCCGGGAGTTTTTTCTCTGGAGATGGCTGATAATCCTGCCGGAAAAATACCCAGCATTCCAAGTGCACCTGCTTTTTTAAGAAATGTTTTTCGTTTCATATCGAGTCGGATTTATTAGCGCTTTGTCAAATTTTTAAATCAGGTATGAGACTTCCGAAGTCTGCATCAATACAATAAAAAAGTAGTAACAGATGTATTGTACAATGCAATTACAAAATCTGATAGACTTCGGGAGTCCTTTATGTTGTTAATCAATATACCAAAATCAAAGTTTAGCTGAATTCTAAATTAGCTATGCTGCCTGCAATATTGATATCTGAACTATGACATTTATTTTATCGGATGATAAGGATTTTCCTTACTAAAACTTCCCGTAAACTACTATTCCGGATATTCCTGAATACAGATAAATTTCAGGGATAAATTCAGTCTGATCGTTAGTACCGGTACACGCTAATGAATATAAAACATTATTACTGGCTTATTCTGATCGTTCTGTTTTGTGGCTGTTCTAATCCGGAATCTGTATTTAACCGGGAAGTTGATGAACTCTCCGAAATTTCAGAATGCGAGTATAAACAGATCACAAATGAGAGTATTTCCGGTCTGCCGGCGCCGGTTCAAAACTATTTTCGAATTGCAGGGTTTGTGGATGTTCCCGAATCATGCATCACAGAAATTCACTGGTCTGAAAGTTACATTAAACTCGGTCCGGAGCTATCATGGAGAAAACTTCAAACCAGGCATTTTAACTTCACCAATAGCGGATCGAGACTTGCATACATGAAAGCCAGGATGGCCCTGGTGATCCCATTTGAAGGACGCGACCGATATCACGATGGCAATGGCCACATGCTTGGTACAGTAGGCAGGCTCATAAAAGTGTTTGACACCCGGAGCCGGGAAATAGCACTGGGCGGTGCTGTAATTGTACTTGCCGAGTCGCTGCTTGAACCAACAATGGCGCTTCGGGATTACATTACATGGGAAGAGGTTGATGATTTGACTGCAAAAGCCACATTTACAGATGGAGATATTTCCGTAAGCGGAATCTTTCATTTTAATGAAGACGGATATTTTATCCGATTTGAATCCGGCGACCGTCCATACGAAGTATCAGAAGGGGTGTATGAGGTTAGGCCGTTCAGCATCAATCTTGCAGAATATCATGAAGCGGGCGGATTCCGAATTCCCGGAAAAGTGTATGCCACCTGGCATCTTGAAGATGGAGATTTTAACTATTGGGAGGGGCGAATTTCAGGCCTGACGAGGGTTACCGATTAAATAAGAATCAGTAATTAATATCAAATGAAAACAATACTATTTATCATTTTTTTGCTGCATGGCCTCATTCATTTAATGGGATTTATGAAAGCATTTAAGCTTGCTGATCTAAACAAGTTGAATCTCACGGTCAGCCGCATGTGGGGATTCATATGGCTGTTTGCGGGTTTAACATTACTGCTGGCGGGAATCTTGTTGGCGTTTAACTTGCAATCCTGGTGGATTCCCGGTTTAGCGGGAGCCTTAGTTTCGCAGATTTTGGTCTTCAGGTTTTGGCAGGATGCCCGCTTTGGCGCCATACCTAACCTGATGATTCTGGTACTTGTAGTTTCAGTTTTTGCAAAACCAATCCCGCCGGAATCTATTATTAATGAGCAGATGGAAGCTGTTTCGTTTGAGGAGAGGTACGGGACGGAAGTTTTGACCGATGGCCTGCAATTTTACGATCCCTTCAGAATTGAAATTGAGCCGATGAATCGCCTGCTGCTTATAAATATCGAAAACGATCCTGACACTCTTTACGTCGGATTTGAACCACAGATTATTGATGCACCGAACAGAAGTGATGCCATGCTGGTGATCGGGTGGCGGGCCGATGGAAAAGTGGATGTATACCATGATCCGGCACTACAACCCGAACATGAAAAATACAGTATTACCGGAAAAGGCCTGGCAAATATGGCAGAAAGAGACTTCGAAGATTCATTCTTCTATGTCAAAGATCACGGGGTACAGGCCCAGGTTGAATTTGAGGATATCCACGGGCGCCACATCCAATTCCAGGTTATTGAATCGAGCAAGAGAACCCGAAAACCATTCGGTTTGCTCGCGCCTATGGGTTTGACTGCCGAAAACCCGACGGCAATGCCCCTGATTCTGTTAAACGAATTTTATTTTGTGAGGCGCAGTAACACAGAAATCAGCATTGAAATTAATGGCCGCAATCACCAGTCTGACATTCTTCCGCTCCCGATAGATTTCACGAGAATGAATTTTGCCAGGTACTGCTCCAATCCTTTAATTGCCATGTTTAATCCGGGATATGATGGTGAATTGACACCTGTTACACGGAATGAGAATATGACCGTGGATCGCGGTGATATTTCCTATTTACTGGCAATGAATGAGGGGGTGGCTGAACTGGCAAGCCGGTCTCAAACAGATGGCAAGCATATTGTTACACTGAATTTTAATCCGGCATTTCCAAATCTTGGAGTATTTTCAGGCAGTGTGGCAAAAGGCCGGTTTGAAATCTCAGGCAGTCCAGCAACAGGATTTATTCAGGGAGAGTACAGGGTAACCCGTAATGGAGATCATATGGCCATTGAGTTGATCCCTTCCTATGGCTGGCTTCCTAATGAGAGTAAATTATCACTCAGATTTCTCTACAAAGTGGATCCGGTTTTTACCACATGGCCGGCAACATACCGATGGACAGCAGATATAGTTGATGGCCGGAGCCGCCTTTCAATGAATTCCCGGTGGGAGCGAATTCATCAGGATGCTGTTAACTGATTTATATCCGCTTAACAGTTACATGCAAGATAAATCACATAAAAAACCCGAATTCCGTCTATATTTTCTGACGATATCCGGGTTTGAAATTCAAATAGAAATCAAGTGAGATGAATCAATCAGCCATCAATCCGGGATGGATACATTGGTTTCAACCGCCTGTGTAATCATTCTCATTGACATGCCACCCTCCTCCAGCATTTTTTCAAGCCGTTCGATGGTTCCGCGCAGGGATCGTTCCAGTATCCGGCGCTGCATGCCTGATGCATTATCGATCTGCTCACGTGCCTCTTTGAGCCCCTGTTGCGCTTCGGCAAGCTCTTCGGCAGAAAACTGATCAGAAATACCATCGAACACCATTTCCATCAGGAAGGGATATTTCATGCCATCCACATCTCTGTAGTCTTTCATGTTCATGTCAATCGATCCGGTGAAATCCGCATCAAATTCTAATTCAAAACTCATTCTCAGCAGTACATAATCGCTGGCATCGATGTAGAGACGTCCGCGCTGAGCTTCTGCACTTTCTTCAGCCTGCTCAACCCCGGCAACTGCACTACTATATAGTGCGGAGATATCTTCAATAAGAAGCACGTGGGCATTTCGTCCGTCAATGCTTTCGGTGCCTTCGTACGTTGCGTTGTTTACAATGGCATCGTAGTTGGTTTTGAAGTTGTAATAATCTGCACTGGGAGTTTCCTGTGCTGACCTAACTTCCTGCATGGTGTAAATACCACCTTCCATCTGAACTTTGCGATAGTAGGTGGTGTCTGGCTCTTCAGTTTCCAAAAAACCTTCCATTTTGGTGATTACCATCATGGTTTCAATTCCGGAAATCGAATTGCTGTACTCTTCAATCATTCTGTCCAGAATATCAGCGGCACTTTGTGCATGGGCAAAAGTGGCTGAAATGCAAATAACTGCCGTAGCTATGGCTATTGAATAGATTTTTTTCATGGTTTATAGGGATTAATTACTGGTTGTGGGAAAAATGATATTTCTTTTTTTAGAAAGCAATACTTCAGATGGTTAGAACACGAATTTATTTTGAAAATTGGATCACCAATTTCATTTTTGTTTGGATGATCAAGAAAACAGATCAACCACCAAGGCCATTCTCTACACCTTTTTGAAAATAACGACGGCATTGTGTCCGCCAAACCCGAAATTGTTACTCATTGCAGAGTTCACCTTTGTTTCTCTGGACTCTTTCAGAACAATGTCGATCTCTTTTGGGATTTCCGGATCAATCTCTTCCGTATTGATGGTGGGAGGGATCACATCATTCTGAACTGACAATACCGACAAAACAGCCTCCATTGCTCCGGCCGCACCCAGCAGGTGTCCTGTCATAGACTTAGTTGCTGTAATAACAGGATTCACGTCTGTATGATCATATAACTTTGAAACAGCAATGGTTTCGCTGATGTCTCCCACCGGGGTTGAGGTTGAGTGAGTATTGATATAGCTGAGGTCTTCCGGGTTCATGCTGGCTTCTTCAAGAGCCAGCCTCATTCCGCGCAGTGCGCCAAGGCCTTCCGGGTGGGTGGCCGTTAAGTGGTAGGCATCGGCCGTCATAGCTGCCCCAACCACTTCAGCATAGATATTGGCGCCGCGTGCTTTGGCGTGTTCATACTCTTCCAGAACCAGAGCACAGGCGCCTTCACCCATCACAAATCCGTCTCTTTCGGGATCGAACGGGCGGGATGCTGTCTCGGGCGATTCATTCCGGGTGCTCATCGCCTTCATCGCGGTAAACCCGCCGATGGTCGCTTCGGTGATCGGTGCTTCAGACCCTCCGGCGACAAACGCCTTGGCTTTGCCCATTTTAATATAGTTGAAAGCATCCATAATGGCGGTGTTAGAACTGGCGCACGCCGAGATGGTTGTATAATTGATGCCCATCAGCCCGTATTTCATAGAGATGAGTCCGGACGCCATATTTGGAATGAGCCTGGGAACAAAAAACGGGCTGAATCGCGGCTCAAAACCACCTTGTGTGTACGATTTTACCTCTTCTTCAAACGTACCCATTCCGCCCTGTCCGGTTCCCCAAATAACACCAAGATCAAAAGGGGAGGTTTTTTCGAGATCCAGGCCGGAATCTTCCAGTGCCTCGCCTGAGGCATACATCCCGTATTGCGTAAACAGGTCGGAGCGTTTTATTTCATTCCGGTCCAGCCGATTTTTAGGTTCAAAGTTTTTGACCTCGCAGGCAAAACGGGCTTTAAATTTTTCAGGGTTGAATTTGGTGATGGGTGCAGCACCGCTTTTACCCTCAACGGCAGCTTTCCAGGTTTCGGGTGTGGTATTTCCGAGCGGCGTAAGGGCTCCAAGTCCGGTGACTACAACTCTTGTTTCGTTCATCGTAAAAATTTATTTCTGTGTATTAAAAATTCTCAGTTCATGGGTGCACATAAATACGGACAATTGCGATTATAACAAAACTGAATTCGTTCAGATATTTAAACTGGTTTGCCTGTTCGCTTGCAGGCATTTATTACACACTTCACTCTCAAAAAAAACCGATTTAGAAAAATTCTATTCAGACAGGCATGTCTTAATAACCGGTAATCATTCCCGTCTGAAAAAATAAAAGCGCTTTTCCTTTTAGTATAAAATATTTTGGTAAAAATTAATATTTAACTAAAATAATTTTGACAATTAAATTTTACACCGTGAAATTTTAGGTGAACTGAATCTTTAACCAAATACTCATTCCATGACTACTACGTTCAAAACAGTAATCCTGCTGGTTGTTCTCAGTATAATCGTCGGTTTTGTGGCGGTACAGGAGCAGTCAGATAATACTGCAACAGATCCACCTCCTTCAGAAGTGGCGTACACCACTGTAGCTGATGAACTTCCTGCCGAAGCATCCGGGACTTATGCTACGATCGAGGAATTCCAGGCCTCTCCCGATTATGTAAAATTCATGATCGATAATCTCTGGATATTAATAGCCGCTTTCATGGTACTTTTAATGCACCTTGGTTTTGCATCGGTCGAGAGCGGATTAACCCAATCCAAAAACTCTGTCAATGTGATCTACAAAAACGTCTTTATTCTCTGTACGGGAATATTGATTTATGCATTTGTAGGTTTTCAGATGATGTACCCGGGAGATTTTAACGGCATTTTCGGCTTCGGCGGATTTGGCATCGGTTATGATGCGTCTGATCCGGTTGGGATGCTCACTCCGGCTTATGGTGAAGAGATGACCATCTGGAGCGATTTCATATTTCAGGCTATGTTCGCCGCCACGGCAGCCACCATTGTTTCCGGTTGTGTGACGGGACGTATCAAGCTCTCATCATTTATGATATTCGGAGCCCTGCTGCTCGCCATCAGTTATCCGATTACGGGAAGCTGGGTGTGGGGCGGAGGCTGGCTCGATCAGCTCGGTTTCTATGATTTTGCAGGTTCAACACTGGTACACGGTGTTGGCGGCGCAGCAGGCCTTGCCTGTGTGATACTGCTTGGCGCCCGTTCCGGCAAGTTCAAGGATGGCAAAATCATCGGGATACCGGCTCACAACATACCGCTTGCCACTGTGGGCGTGTTTCTGCTGTGGATCGGCTGGTTTGGCTTTAATGGCGGCTCGGTGCTGAGTGCCGATCCTGCTGAAGTTTCGTTTGTATTTGTAACAACTGCCCTTGCTGCCTGTGCAGGAGCACTTGCCGCAATGGTTACCACCCAGGTTGTGATGAAAAGCCTGGATGCGCCAATGGCACTGAATGGGATTTTGGCCGGACTGGTAGGGGTAACGGCCGGGGCCGATGTGGTTTCGCCCACGAGTGCAGTGGTAATCGGTGCGGTTGCCGGTGTGATTGTGGTACTGTCAATCCTGATGTTTGACAAACTGAAGCTGGACGATCCTGTAGGCGCCATTTCTGTGCATGGTGTTTGCGGAATCTGGGGCACCGTGGCTGTGGGGATTTTCTCGGCGCAGGCCAGTGTGGGTATACAGCTTTTAGGTACACTCACAGTTCTTGCCGTTACATTCCTGTTTTCACTGGTTGTATTTGGAGCGATTAAATACACCCTGGGTGTGAGGGTTTCCAGAGAGGTAGAGTCAGACGGGCTGGATATCTCCGAACACGGAAATCAGGCTTATCCGGATTTTTCACCGGTACGCACCTCAGAACTTGGAAGCTTTACGGCGTAATTACCCTGACTAATCAAGAAAAAGAAGCCTTCGGATTGAGGTCCCGAACGAAAGAACCTGCGAGAGCCTGAAAGGGCCTCGCAGAGTTCGCTTCAAAAATTTCAAAACTTTAAGCGATGTTTGTCAGAGACAGCTTAAATAAAACAGTCTTTTCTTCTTCTATTTAAATTGAAACAACAAATAATAAGCAAAATGAAAAAGTTACAAAAACTCCTTCTCCTTCTTTTTACCGGAATGTTGATTCTGGCAACTGATGTTTATTCACAGGTTGATCTGTCTGTGGATTTTGCGAACCGTTATGTCTGGCGTGGCGCCGATTTTGGTGATTCTCCAAGCATTCAGCCCGAAATCAGTTTTGCTGCAGGAGGCCTCGAATTTGGTTTCTGGGCAGCTTATGCAACAACGGGCAATCCGGATGGTACCGAAATAGATATCTGGGCATCCTACACGTTCGAAACCGATGCGGGAAGTTTTTCTCTTTATGCAACGGATTACACCTTCCCGATCCATCACACAGGGATGACCGGCTCGGAAACCTGGTTTGACAGTGAGGCGCATTTTGTTGAACTGGGTGTGGGATATGCAGGCACCGAATCCTTTCCCATTTCAGTATTTGCCGGAATGTTTGTGCATAATGATGATGACAATTCGGTTTACATCGAGCTGGGATATGATGCCGATCCGGTAGAATTTTTTCTGGGATTCACACCGTCCGAATCGGCAGCATACGGCACCAGCGGCGCGGGAATTATCAATGCCGGAATCACAGCAACAAAAGAAATTGCCATCACCGAACGGTTTTCAATCGGCCTTTTCTCCAGTATGATTATAAACCCGTACAGCGAACACGCCCATTTCTTATTTGGCATCAGCCTTTAAAATCAACAACTGAATATATAAAATTGCCACGGAAACACAGAGAGGCACGGAGGGATTAAAACTTCTGTGTAAATTCGTGCCTCCGTGGCGATTTTTTTTCTGATTTGATGAATTGATGTTAATGCGGCAGCAAAACAAGTCAAAATAATTTGATTCTTTTCAAATGGACAAACCGATAGTTTTTGATTTTCTTATTTGCCACGGAAACACAGAGAAGCACGGAGGGATTAAAACTTCTGTGTAAATCCGTGCCTCCGTGGC
>SL_3KL_010_SEDDRAFT_10002594_pt1 | contig 16494 bp, 8 predicted proteins | sample SodLakKL_010_SED_2_FD_10381 | JGI IMG/M metagenome (IMG submission 10381) | reverse complement strand
GGTGCCATTCTGGATATCAACGGTGCTTCCTATTTACGGAGTTAAAGATTAAGGATAAACCGGTTGCAAAAGGGGTATGTATTTTTAACGCCCGGTTATTTCATCGATCCGTTGCAGCTCTTCACGCGAAAATTCCAGCTTGTGCAAAGCCTGCAGGTTGTTTTCCAACTGGAGGATGCTGCTGGCACCGATAAGCACGGAAGTTACCCGATTATCCTTTAGCAGCCAGGCGATGGCCATCTGCGCCAGGCTTTGTCCGCGCTGCTGCGCTATTTCATTCAGCTTTTTCACTTTTTCCATGGTTTCGGGGTTCACCTGGTCTTTGCTAAGAAAGCCTGTGGATTTTGCCGCCCGGGAATCATCGGGAATCCCTTTCAGGTACCTGTCGGATAGCAAGCCCTGCTTAAGGGGGGAGAAGGCAATGCACCCAATACCGAATTCTTCCAGGGTATCCAGTAAACCATCTTCCACCCACCGATCCAGGATGGAATAGCTTGGCTGGTGTATGAGGCAGGGGGTGCCCAGATAGCGAATGATTTCCGCGGCCTGCCGGGTTTGATCGGCCGAATAGCTGGAAATACCCGCATAAAGGGCTTTTCCCTGGCGAACCACTTGATCAAGGGCCATCATGGTTTCTTCTATAGGCGTATCGGGGTCGGGGCGATGGGAATAATAAATATCCACGTAATCCAGTCCCATCCGTTTCAGGCTGTTGTCCAGGCTGGCGATGAGGTATTTGCGTGAACCCCCGTTACCATAAGGACCCGCCCACATTTCATAACCTGCCTTGGTAGAGATGATTAGCTCATCGCGATAGCTTTTCAGATCTTTTGCCAGTATGCGCCCAAAATTCTCTTCGGCACTTCCGGGAGGCGGCCCGTAATTGTTGGCCAGGTCAAAATGGGTGATGCCCGCATCAAAAGCCCGGTGAATGATCTTTCGGCCGGTCTCAAATAAATCCACCCCGCCGAAATTATGCCACAACCCAAGGGAAATGGCCGGCAGCAGTAAGCCGGACCTGCCGGTACGGTTATACTTCATCGAATCATACCTCTGGGGATCTGCTGTATAAGTCATCAACGGATTATTTTTTGTGATTTAAAAAGCTTACCTAATTGGTATACCTAAAGATATACTAAAATTTCCCTGATCGACCCGGTTCGGTTAAAAATTTCAGCAGAAAGATCTGCCGGTATTGCCATGGATGAAATATTCACGGGATTGTCTTCATCCTGGTCGCGATAGATCCGGATGCCTTTTTCTTTTGCTTTTTTGAAGATGAACCGGGTGTTGCAGAAGGTGAAGTTCAGTTCATTTTTTTCGGTAAGATCGCTTTCCTGCAAAAGGGCAGGGGAGATGATGATCTGTCCGTTCTCAACAAGGATCCCCAGTTCATTGAACCGGCTGAGAATGTCTTCTTTTACCTGTCCCGTCATTCCGGGTTGTTGTGCACCCATCATGGAAGGGGTATGGGAATAAGGGTCGGTGGGAAAGGCACCATAATCTTCAGGTTTTTTGTGTACCCCGATCCCTTCCCTGATGCGGTAATAGTATTCTTTCAGCGGTGACAGGTATTCCCGGTAAGCTTCGTTTTGTGTAAACTCCATGAAATTTTCACCCAGGGCAAGCAGCAGCTTCGACACCATGTGCCAGTATATTGAACCAATTCCTTCATATTTGTAAAAAGAACCTGACCGGCCAGTAAATGAGCGGTGGTTAAACACCGTTTCATATATTTCAAGTACCTGTTCTGCTTCAGCTTCCACTTTTTTGGGATCTGCAAGCGGGGGAAGCTGATGAAGGGCATCTTGCAGGAAGCCGGCATTTTTCAGTGCCGCATTGAAATGATAATTCCCCTCCTCGTCCTGTTTGATGATTCGGGTATCTCCCTTGTCCAGCAGTTCGCAAAGAAGTCCAGATTTTTTTACCAGTTCGGACGGGATGATGTTTTTCTCCAGAAAGCCGGGCAACTCCCGGAAGGGGTAAAGCATGAAACTTTGCTGGTTACTGCGCCAAAGATCACTGTCAAACAAGGCCTTTATCATTTTCAAGGTATCTCCGGGGGAAAGCACCCCGCTGTTCAGAATGGCCGTTTGTCCTTCCAGCATCAGGTACAGGTAGTTTACCTTTAAGGTTTTGCTACCAAACTCAAGCAGGTTGTAGGAATGATAAAGTCCATCCTTGCGGCGGTTAACGGAAATGCTCTGATCAAGGTATGCAAGAATCAATTTGTAAAAATCAAGCAACTCATCCTTTTCAAAGGTTTTTTCTTTCCCTGAAAATCTTTTGTAAGCCTTTTCGCGGTATTTTTCTCCGGCCAAACCCAGTTGGTCGGTTATTTCTTTTCTTGCCTCATCAGAAAATCCTTTTTCAAGCAGGTGCCTGTGGCCCATCAGGCAATCTGTAATTTGCTGTTTGAAAGCAAAAACTTCTTCAGCCACGGAAAACGTTTCTCCGGGATGTTGATTTGTGATGCCGGTAAGGAACTTAACAAAACGGCGCAAATGATAAAGGGTCACCATGGAAGTGCCGTTGCCTACCAGGGCATTGTTGGCATCATTCCATTCGGGGCGCTGGGTGTTGAGCCATATGCCTGCCTCAGGGACGAAATTGCTGAGTTTGGTCAGCAACAACACCAGTATTTTTTCCTTAAAAGTTGCTTTCAGGGTCTGCTGGTCATCCTGAAGCATTAATTTGCCGTCGGCGCCTGTTTCCCGGCTTTTTTGCATCAGTTCTTCGTGAAGGCTGCGGTCAAATACAATGGTATTCTGCGGATCTTTCAGGATGTCTTTATAGCTTTTGATCCGGTAAGGCACCCTGGCATAAACAAAGTGTCTTCCGCTGAATTTCTCCCAGGTCTGTCCCGGGAAAAACTTTTCCTGCAATTCCAGTAACTTTAAAAGGTAAATTACCTGGTGATCGCCCCAGTAACCAATGCTGGCCCATGGATTGGCGGGTTCAGGTACCTCCCAGTCAAAACCCTGGCGGGTGATGCGGTAAGGGTTATAACCATCGGCAGTGGAAGCATTTAAAAACCGGCTGATCATGCCGGGCAAAAAGCCGGGGAAAGAAAAGGCCAGTGCTTCCCAGTTCTGAAAAATATCCCTCCAGTTCCCCTGATAATTCAGCGAAGGACTGCCATCGGCCTTTTTTACACGGATGTGGAAAAAGTTCCATGGGCGGCTGGGGTCACCATGGCGGCGGCTAAAACTCAGGGGCAGGTACTCCAGGCTCAGGCGAAACAGGTCTTTATCCTGGCAGGATCCGGCCAGCTTCAGCAGTTCCTGCAGGGACAAAAACCCATTTTCTTCAGCAAATACACTTTGATACCTTTCATATATGCCTTTGTTGCTTTCCAAAAGGTGCTCAAGAAAATCTTTTACCTCTATGGTATACTCCTGCTCAAAAATACCCCCGCGCATGATATTGAACAGCACATTTGCAAAATGCCGTTTGTCGTTGAGGGGATCGCCGGTATTTTGAATTCCGTCGGCCAGGGATACCAGTGACTTCAGCTCCCGGGTGCTTTCTTCCAGACCGGCCTCTATCAGGTTAGCCGGGTTTTTCTCCCGGCTTATCAGGTTTCGCAGAGAAAGCAATGCTGAACTGTCTTTGGCCACATCAGCCATTATATGCCAGGTTTTTTCCTTTTCGGGGTCAAGTTTAATTTCAGCGTGAAGCAGGTAGGCGGTTTTTTGCCCAAGAACCTTGTTTTCATAATCCACCGTTTTCCCTTTGCGGATCCGGTCAATCTGCCCGGGGCTGAGCAGAATCCCTTTGGGTTCCAGTCCGTGGCTCCAAATGATGTTGGTTTTCAGGGCTTCGCTGGGTTCGGCCCGGTCTACCGGAACGGATGACAGGTAAAAAAGGGCCATGTTGTCTTCCGGGAGGTATTCACCCACTTTATAGGCATCCATCAGGGTGCTCATCATGCTCTGGGTTTCTCGCTCAATGCCCCATGGCAAAATGTTGAGCAATCCATCACAAATATCCAGGTCAACCGCTTTCCTGGAAAGGTTACGGAGCGAGGCTTTTCTTACCCAGCCAAAGGTATCATTGCCTGACCAGCTGTAGCTGAAAACAAGCTGCAGGGTTTCGTTAATTTCCTCAAAAATGACCTTGTTGCCCGGGGTGTTTTTATAAAGGTTTCTTTTAACCTTGTATAAACCTTCATAATTTTTGGAAAAAGGCTCCCAAAGCAGCCTTTTGTTTCCCTTTTTGACATGGATAAGGGTTTTTGGGCCGGTCTTTCCTGCTGCCTCATGAATTTTATCATCCGTCTCATAAGGGAAGAGGGCGTTATTGTAATGCTCACGTCCTGCTGTGAGACCTCCGCTGCTGGAAAGGTACATCCAAAGATCGCAGCTGCTGACAATGCTCATGAAAAAAGGTTTCATGAGGTCGTAATTCCTGATACAAAAGAATTCTTCTTCCCGGATCACGGTTAGCAGGCCATCAACTTTTTGGTCCCGAGAATAAAGAGGTTGGCTGTTGATATGGATAACAGATTCAGGCATAATGATAAAGGTTGTTTAGAAAGTAGTAAAAACTTTCTCTTTTTTACTTACCGGTATAGAAAAATTTCCCGGTAAGCATATTTCCGGGTTTGCCTCCTGCAAGGATTTCAAAATCGCCCCTTTCGGCTATCCATTGGTTGTTGAGGTCAACAAACTTCAGGTCGTCATAATCCACTGAGAACGCTACCCTCCGGCTTTCACCCGGCTCCAGGTGAATTTTTTCGAAACCGATCAGCTTTCGGTCGTCCGGGGTAATGGAAGCCACCAGGTCACGAAGATAAAGCTGTATCACTTCTTTGCCGGCCATTGGCCCGTTGTTTTTTACATCAATGCTCACAGACAAGTTATTGCCTGTGCCGATGGTATCGGCCGAAAGGCTGAGATCACTGTATTCGAAAGTGGAATAACTTAATCCGTAGCCAAACTCCCACTGGGGGTCAAACCCTTCCTGTCCAAAATCATGATCGAGTTTATCGCTTCCTTTATGCTGGTAGGTGTGCAGTGTGCCGCAGTACCGGGGGTAGGTATAGGGAAGCTTTCCGCTGAAGTTTGCTTTCCCGTTCAGCAGGCTTGCCAGGGCACGCCCGCCTTCATGGCCGGGCCAGTATGCGTGGATGATGGCATCTGCAAGGGGCTCGGCCTCGCGAATGATGCGGGGTCTGCCCTGCAACAACACCAAAACAATGGGCTTGCCGCTTTTGTGCAGGCGCTTAACCAACTCTATCTGGTTGGCGGGTAGATCCAGTTCATGTATATCGGAGGGTTTTTCCGTAGCCGGCCTTTCGCCCAGGCCGATGATGATCATATCCGAACGGGCGGCTTTCTCCAACAGGTGCCGCTCACTTTCCACCTCCCCTTCGTAATCTGTTCCGGGAGTGTACCGGATGTTTTCCTCTCCATGCATATCCTGCATGGCCTGCAACACGGTTTTTTTCCCGGGATCGTCATAGGTAGGGTCGTCCCCGGCCCAGGTTCTGCTCCATGGGCCGTTTAAAGCCGTCAGGGCATTGGAGGTGGGTCCCGTTATCAGAATTTTTGTTTCCTTCTCCTTAATGGGAAGCAGGTCATTTTCATTTTTCAGCAAAGTCATTGTCTCCAGGGCGGCCCGGTAACTTTCTTCTGCAAATTCCTCCGATCCAAACTGTGTGTATCCTGAAGGATCGTGCCAGGCATGTTCGAACAGGCCCAGCTTAAATTTTACATACAGTATCCTGCGCACGGCATCGTCAATGCGGCTCATGGGGATCTTTCCCTCATTAACCAGTTCCACAACGTTTGTGGCAAAACTGGCATCATAAGGGACCATGCTCATGTCCAGGCCGGCCATTACGGCAATCCTTGCCGCATCTTTTGCATCCTTTGCCACATTGTGGACCGTGGCAAGGCGGTCAACATCTTCCCAGTCGGAAATGACAAAACCTTTGAGCCCTAGCTCCCCTTTCAAAACCTCTGTAATAAGGTAATGATCAGCATGTCCGGGAATACCATTTACGGTACCTGAATTAAGCATGGCGGTAATTGCCCCCTGCTCAATGCCGTGACGAAAAGGTTCAATATAATACTGCCGAAGGTAATGTTCGGGGATAAGTGCGGGTGAGCGATCCTTTCCGTTGAATGGGGTGCCATAGCCTACGAAATGCTTCATGCAAACAGCCACTCTGGTAGTGTCGGATATGTCATCGCCCTGCTGCCCCTGTATGAAGGCGTTACCCATCACATTGTGCATGTGGGTGTCTTCCCCGAAAGTTTCAAAGATCCTGCCCCAGAAGGGTTGCATACTTACATCCAGCACCGGGGCAAAATTCCAGGGTTGTGAGGAAGCCCGCATCTCATAAGCAGTGACCTCACCCGTAATTCTTGCCAGTTCGGGATTCCAGCTTGCGGCAAGGCCGATCTGGTGCGGAAAAATCGTGGACCCTGCTGTGTAGTGCGCCCCATGTACAGCGTCCATTCCATAAAGAATAGGAATTTTGTGGCGGGAGTTTTCCAGCACAAATTGCTGAATGGTTTTAATAAGACGATGCCATTCTTCCCTTGATGGAGGGTATATTCCCTTGTTTTGTATGGAGCCAACATGATGGTTGATCAATAGATCCCTCATTTTTGCCGTATCCAGCAACAAAGTGTCAAAATCATTCCAGAAAGGTCCTTTGGTGAGGGCGGTCAGGCCGACGTTGGTCATCTGACCTGCTTTTTCCTCAAGGGTGAGCAACTGAAGCAAACTGTCGGCCCGCTGGAAGTGCACATTATCGGGCACTTCCGAAGCGGGTGGTCGACAGCTACCAACCAAAAACAAAACCACGAAGCATGATAAAAAACAGAGGTATTTCATTTGGTTGCTATTTCACATAAAACGGTATATTGGCTGTGGCAGCGTGATTATGTTCATCCGTGACATAAATAAAAATGCGGTAGGCACCCTCCTCTTCAGGAGCTTTAAAGCTTATGGATGAAATATCGGCTGAGAGAATGAGTCCTTCAATGGTTTGGGGTCTTGGCTCAAAATCTCCTCCATCACTGAGTTCTGCCGGCTCAGGCATGATCTCGGCTCTTACCGAAAGGTTTTGTTTGTCTGGATGTTCCAGGGTAAACTGCGCAATGTATTCGGTGTCTTCCGAAAGGTACACGTTGTCGAAACGCCCCCCTTTCCCCTCAATAGTGAAATCATGCACCCTTGGTGCCCTATGTTCCGGCCATTGTCCCGTCCACAGATATTCCATCACATTGATGGCTTCTGTTTTTTCGCCGGCTTCGGTAAATAAGCCATACCAGGTTGGGGTGCGTTCCTGCTTTTGCCCCCAGAGAAACACATAGGAACCCATGCAATTTTCCTCATCTTCCAGGATAATCTCTTCGTAGCGATACCGGATAGCTTCTGCTTTTTCCGCGGAAGTTTGTTCGATGGGGATATCCCATTCGGTGCGTTCCACCTCCCAATGACCGGTGGCACCCCATTCGGTGACAAGGTAAGGTCCGTCATAGCCTGCTTCTTCAAGGCGCTGAGGCAGGTTAACGATGTCACCATAGAACTGGATCGACAAAAAATCGATGTCGGGGCAGTTTTCTTCAATATAGGCCACTTCATTGGGCCCGATGCCCGCCAGCATGGTGGTGGTTACATGATTGCCATCTACCTCCTTGATCATGCGGGCAATGTCGTTAACGGCATCCCATACCCTTTTGTTGGTATAGCGGAGGTTGAGTTCATTACCAATACCCCATCCCAAAAGGGCCGGATGGTCTTTCAACTCCATTACCTCTTGACGGAATTGCTCCAGCTGGGCAGCAACGGCTTCCTCATCATCATAATCAAAACCATGGCGTTCCCTGGCCACATCCAGTCCCATCATGACCATCAGGCCATGTGCATAGGCCTGGTCGAGCACTTCCCGACCGGATTGCACCTGGTTATCAACGCGCCAGGTACGGAAGGAATTACCCCCATGCTCTGCCACCAGGTGACAGGGACCAAACTCGCAGCCGGCACCCTTTACATAAAACTCTTCTCCATTGACGAAAAGACGGTATTTCCCGTCAATGTTTCGCATTTCGGAATGTGAAGGACCTTCTTGCATTATGTCAACGGTTTCGTTTTGAACTGATTGACATGCCGGCAGTAAAAAGGCCAGCAAAATGATTGGTATTATTCTTAAAGTTTTCATGTTTTCTTATTTAATAAGTTTTTGTTCCAGTTCTTCAAGGGATTTGCCTTTGGTCTCGGGGACGAACCGCCAAACGAAAATGATCGTTAAAAAGCCAAACAGGGCGTAAATAGAATAGGTAGTTCCCGACCCGAGGAACTCAAGTTGCACAGGGAATACTGTGGCAACAGTAAAGCTGACAATGGAATTCCAGAAGCCCATGATGGAGATGGCAAGCCCCCTGAGCTTGTTGGGAAAAATTTCCGACAGCAAAGCCCACATAACAGGACCAAGGGAAATGGCAAACGAAGCCACAAACATGATCAATCCTATCAAAACCCATAAGGAATTTATGGTAATGGAATGCATCAGGATGATCTCCTTGAAACTGTTATAGGTATCCTGACCTACTTTTTCTCTTACCAGGCTGAAAAATGCCATTTCACTCTCAAAGGCTTCCCCTTCCAGTTCTGTCAGTTTGTAAATATTTTCCAGGTGGATGGGGTCGGCTTCCATTGCACTGACTTCCTCTACCAGGGTTTCCATGGTGTCCTTGTCAATAACATATTTGGCATTGAAAAAGGAAAAGCTTACAATCAACATTGAAACGCATATTCCTGCCGCACCAATGTACAGCAGGGGTTTACGGCCCAGCCTGTCAATCAGGAACATGGCTACCACGGTCATCACCACATTGGTAACCCCTAAAATGGTTGCCTGCAAAAAGGCGGCATCTTTCCCTCCCCCCGCCATTTCAAAGATCATGGGGGCGTAGTAGAAAATGGCATTGATGCCGGTGATCTGCTGGAAAAACGCAATGCCAAAACCGATGATCAGCACAACTTTCATGCGTGATGAAAACACATCCGACCACCGGGCTCTGTCCTTGTTGATTTCGTCTTTAAGGCTTTGGTCTATTTCTCTGAAAATCTTAATGGATTGCGCCTGCCCGTTGACTTTAGCCAGCACGCCCATGGCTTCTTCTTCCAATCCCTTTTGCATCAGCCAGCGGGGACTGCGAGGTACCAGGAACAACAATGCCAGGTAAATCACTGCAGGCACCGCCTCAACGCCAAGCATCACACGCCATTTTAAATCCGGGTCGGCAATGGTTTGCTGAAAATAGTAATTGGAAAAATAGGCGATGGATATCCCCAGCACAATGTTAAGCTGGTTAAAGGTCACCAGGGTTCCACGGAGTTTGCGCGGAGCGATCTCCGCAATATACATGGGGGCAACCAGGATGGCCATTCCTACGCCAAATCCACCAATGATCCTGGCAATCAGAAAAAGGACGATATCCGCTGCTAAGGCTGAAGTAATGGCACTGATGGTAAATAAAGTGGCTGTGACCATCAGTATTTTCCTCCTTCCAAACCTGTCGGCCAGCCTCCCGGCCGAAATATTTCCCACAATAGCGCCAAGGATCAGAGAGCTTACGGAAAATCCGATGAGAAGCGAACCCGTATCCAGCCCGAAGGTTTCCCTGTAAAAAGGGGTGGCTCCTGAAATAACTGCACTGTCAAAGCCAAGAAGGAATCCTCCCAAAGCTACAACCAGGGAGATGAGTATGGTATACAGTTTTCTATTCATTATGAGATTCGAAATTTTGATATTTAAATTGACTATCAGCCATATCCCTGTTGTAACAGGCTTTATTAACTTCTTCTGGAGCCTTTAAAAGATAAAACCCATCCTTATGCCGGCGTAAGCCGGCATCTGATCACATCAGGATGCAAAAAGGAACTTCTGTTAATCTATGGTCTGCCTCTCCTGCACAAGCGAAAGGGAATGGCTGTTAAAAAAACCAGATTAATAGCCGTCATTTTGCACGAACATCCCTCCCGAAAGGTCCATTTCGGTTAGGGGGATCGGCAAAAATCCCCTGGTAGCCGGGTTGAAAGTTACATCAAATATTTGCTGATCGCCTTCATAATTCGGGCCCCTGATACCGGAATGGGTGAACTCCTGGTTGGCATAGTCCACTCCCTGGCGCAACACATCGAAATAACGTATGCCTTCCAGGGAAAGCTCCAGTCTTCTCTCTCTCATGATGTTTTCGTGTGTGGCCGTTACCGGATCCAGGCCAACCCTGGCCCTGACCCTGTCCAGGTATTCCTGTGCATTGGGGCTGCCCAGTTCAGCGGCCATTAGCAGCACATCGGAAAAGCGGATCACCCGGAAGTTACAGGTCCGGTTGAGCTCAAACTGTCCTCCTGATCCCCAGTGCTCGGCATCGGAGCTGTATTTTTTGGAGAAATAACCCGTATGCTGATATCCTCTGGTGAGGGTGCCATCCAGCTCTTCTTCCAGAAGGATGGTGTGTTCAAACCTGGGGTCATCCTGCAGATCCATAGCCAGTTTGTGACTTACCGGAGCAAAGGACCAGCCCCTGTTCCAGTTGTCAGAACCGCTTACCCTGGGACCCTGCATCTGGGCTGCCAGGTTTCCGTTACCACCCTGCACGTATATCCAGTCCCACCATTCGGGGCTATCTCCGTGAGAAATTTCAAACACCGACTCTACCCCAAATTCACCCACCAGGCTGAAGTTGTCAGCATAGTCTTCCAGCAGGTCAAGGCCGCTATTGGCAATCATGTCTTCAAGTTGTTGCAAAACAAAATTTGCGTCAACAGTAGTTTCTCCGGCACTCAGTTCCCCTCCATACACCCCGTTGTAAAACAAATAGGTTCTTGCCAGCAAACCCTGGGCAGCCCATTTGGTAATCCGGCCCTGTTCTTCGGCAGGAACGGACTCAGGCAGGTCGGCCATGGCTTCTACAAGATCCAGAGCTATCTGGTTATATACCTCCGCGGGGGTGTTCTGTTCCTGGGCATATTCAGCCGGTCCGGAAATGGGCTTGGTAAGCAAGGGAATGTTCTCAAAAAACCGGACAAGTTCAAGGTAAAAATAGGCCCTCATAAACTTTACCTCGGCAATCGACCTGGTTTTAAATTCCTCAGAGGCTTCCTCTATTCCGTCGATTCTCTGTAGAAACAGGTTGGCCCTGTATATCCCGACATAATTCATGATCCACAGGGAATGTGCCGGCTGACTGGAGGTTGGGATGTTGTGGTTGTTGAGTCGGTCGAACTCAAACCCATCGTTAGCATCCGACCCACCTGCAAAGGCGTCGTCTGATAAGGCGTCGGCCACCGTCACGAATGGCGCCCACCCGGCGGCTATGGTAGACTGATGGGTGAGTGCATCATAAACGGCAACCAGTGCCTGGAAAGCCTGTTCCTCGGTTTGATAGAAGTTGTCAGTGACCTCCTCGTCCAGTGGTTGAAGGTCCAGAAAATCTTCACTGCAAGCACTCAGTAAGAAAAAAAGGAACAGTGTTAACGCTGATTTTATTTTTATGTTCTTCATGATCATAATATTTTTTAATTAGAATGTGATGTTTGTACCCAGACGAAAAGTCCTTGCCTGGGGGTAAACACCCCTGTCTATTCCACTGTCGAATGGGGTGATGGCACCGATTTCCGGATCGGATCCTGAATACCTGGTAAGGGTATAAAGGTTTTCAACTGAAAAATAAACCCTCCAGGATTGTGCTCTTACCCTGTTAAGTACTCCAGGATTGAAGGTATATCCAACCTGGATGTTATTAAGCCGCAAAAAGGAGCCATCCTCAATATACAGGTCAGAGATCCTGTTGTTGTTGTTGGCGTCAATCCAGGTGTATCTGGGAAGCCTGTCTGAAGTACCCTCTCCGGTCCAACGGTTAAGAATATCCGTGGTGCGGTTGGTATAACGAAGATCTGGCCGGATCATGCCATTAAAAATATCGTTGCCATACGATCCGACAAGCAAAAAGCTTAAATCAAACTGCCGGTATTCAAAATTAGCATTCATTCCCAGGGTCACATCGGGAGTGGGGCTTCCAATGATCGTCCTGTCTTCAGGGGTTATCCTGCCGTCTCCGTTAACGTCTACAAAACGCACGTCACCCGGCTGGGCATTGGGTTGTAGTAGTTGTCCAGCGGTGTTGATGTGCTGATATACTTCGGCCCAGTTCTGGAATATGCCATCGGTTTTATAACCCCAGAAATGCCCAATGGGATATCCTTCTTTGGCACGGGTTACAAATCCGGCTACCGCCCAGGTGGCTCCTCTGATGATCCCTTCCTCGTTACCGATTTTGGTCATTTCGTTTATGTTGTAAGAGGTGTTGATTCCCACCGAATAGCGGAAGTCCCTGCCGTAATTTCTCCAGTCCAGTGATAGTTCTATCCCCCTGTTTTCAACGCTTCCTACATTGGCAACGGGAGGGTTGTTCCCCACATGCGCGGGAATGGGAATTACTTCCAATAATCCTTTGGTGGTTTTGATGTAATAATCGAAAGTACCGGTAAGGCGGTTGTCATAAGCGCCAAAATCCAACCCGATATCGATCTGCTCGGACTCTTCCCATCGGATCTCAGGGTTTGCAATAGAGAATGGAGAAGCGCCAATGGCCCTTCCGCCTCCAAAGATGTAGCTCCTGCTTCTGTCAATTCTTGAAACGTACTGGTAATTCCCGATATTCTGATTTCCGTTGACGCCCCAGGATGCCCTGAGTTTAATCATATCGACAGGTCCAAGTTCCGGGAAGAAATCCTCGTAGCTGATTGCCCATGCCAGGCCGACAGATGGGAAAATACCAAAACGGTTTTCAGGACCAAATCTTGAGGAGCCGTCACGCCTCAGGGTGGCATTGATCGAATAGGTGCTTCTATAATCGTACAAAATACGGCCAAACTGACTATAAAGTGATGCGTGTGCAGCCCCTCCATAGGCTTCCCATACGGTATCGGTGGCCATATTGAGGTAAACATGGTCAGGATCGTTAATGGTTACCTGGGCATTGAAACCAAAAAGATCTTCATAGTTCTCTTTGCGGGCCGATAAACCAGCAAGCAGGGAAAAATTGTGTTCGTCGATTTTCCTTGAATAGGAAAGCACGTTTTCCCATTCCCAGGTATAGTACCTGTCGATGTTTTTGCTCACATTATTTTTTTCGGTGTTTGTCTGGGCAGCATTGAGATAAAACAAGGGGGTATGGTTGTCGAACATCACAAAGGAAAGGTCAATTCCCAGGCTGGTTCTGAATTGTAGATGTTCCATGGGCTCCAGCTCTCCAAAAATACTCCCGACAATTCTATCTGTTCTGGTTTCTCCGGTTTGATTATNCATCAAGGCAACGGGGTTAACAATTTCTGCGCCCACATAATTGGAAATTCCGAAAACCCTGCCTTCATCGTCGGTAACCACTGGCTGGGTGGCATACGGTTCCTGGTTAAGAATATCCTCGTCATCTATGTATAAAGGAGTGAGGGGGTCGAGGTTCAGTGCACTGCTGTATGCCGCATTAAAGGCTGCATTGCTGGCAATTCCCCTTTGTGTAATGTGGGAATAAGACAGGTTGTTGCCAAAATTAAAAAAGTCGTTTACATCGTGGCGGGTGTTCAGCCTGGCAGTGATCCGGTCGAACTGCGACCTGTCTCCCCCGATAATGCCTTGCTGGGAGAAATAGGAGATCGATGAATTGTAAACCGATCTATCGGTCCCCCCGCTTACGGATAAATCATGACTCATAATGGGGGCATTGCTTTCAAACAACTCATCCTGCCAGTTGGTATTGTGCTGTGGAATTTCATCCAGATCAAAGGGTTCGGTTAAGCCGGCGTTTCTGGCCCCTTCATTCATCAGCATGCGGTATTGATCGGCATCGAGCAGGTCGATGGTGCGGGCTGCGTTTTGAAACCCATGGTAGGCAGAATAGGTGACATTCATATCACCCTCCGTACCGCTTTTGGTGGTGATCAGTACCACCCCGTTGGCTGCCCTTGCACCGTAAATGGCTGCCGAAGCGGCATCTTTAAGTACATCAATGGACTCAATGTCGCTGGGGTTAATGTGGTTAATGTTATCAACGGCCATTCCGTCAACAATATAGAGCGGCTCGGGGTTGCCGGTTGTGCCGGCCCCACGAATGCGGACGGTAGGGGGCTCACCCGGCTGACCGGAAAGGTTGGTTACCTGCACCCCTGCAGTCCTTCCCTGCATGGCCTGTTCAAGCCGAAGCACAGGAGTAGAGGTAATCTCTTCTGATTCAACCCTGGAAATGGCCCCGGTAACCACTCTTTTTTGCTGGGTACCATAGCCGATTACCACGAACTCGTCAAAAGTTAGGGCTTCCATAGCCATTGCTACATTGCGGGTAATGGTTTCGCCCTCTGATAAGGAAATTTCAAATTCTTTGGTGATGAAGCCTACAAAGCGGAATGTCATTGTGTAGGTGCCAGGGGTAAGGTCCAGGCTGTATTCCCCATCCATACCCGATGTGGTGCCAATGGTGGTGCCCTGAACCAGGATGGTTGCACCCGGAAGGGTTTCCCCTGTTTCCTGGTCGGTAACAACCCCCCTTATGGTTTGTCCATGCAGCAATGAAACACTCAGCATTCCTGCCATGAGAAACGTTAAGTATAAAAATGCTTTTTTCATGTGTAAATTTTTTTTTGATCACATGGAGTTTGCCATGATTTAAACAGCTTATTAATTGAGGTTTAATATGGCCTGATTCCTGCTTTCTGTTCGTATTGATGAAAAGTTGTTGATTTAGTTTTCCTGGAATACACGTATATAATCTACCCGCATTTGCTGCGGAAAAACAGTGGTTTCGTCCGGATAACCCGGCCAGTTTCCTCCCACGGCCACATTAAAGATGAAGAAGAATTCCTGGTGGAATTCGGTCATATGGGAGGGGGTGATCAGCATTTCATGGTATTCAATGTCATTGACAAACCAGCGGATGGAGGTGTCATCCCAAATGATCGAAAAAACATGGTATTCGTCGCCAAAGGTTCCTGAGGGCAAGGTATAGCTTCCTCCCTCAAAAGTATGGCCGTTGTTGTCCCAGTGTAAAGTTCCGTGCACCTGGTTTTCCCTTCCGCTGCCGCCGATCATTTCCATGATGTCGATTTCACCACATTTTGGCCAACCCACTGTTTCGATATCATTGCCCAGCATCCATAAAGCCGGCCATATTCCCTGTCCTCTGGGCAAAAGAGCCCTGATGTCGATGCGTCCGTACATAAAGGACTGTTTGCCCTGGGTCTTCATTCTGGCGGAGGTGTAGTTGCGGTTTCCAAAATTTTCTTCCCTGGCTTCGATGGTCAAAACCCCGTCAGAAACCCAGGCATTTTCCTGGCGATAATACTGTGATTCGTTGTTTCCCCATCCACAAAGGGCAGGACAGCCGTCACCGATCTCAAATACCCAGTTGTCGGTATTTACGGAATTTCCTTCAAACTCATCATGCCATACCAGGTCATATCCCTCATATTCAAGTGGGGTAACATAGCCCTGGTCAACGGGAACTTCTTCATCTTCAAAGACAATATCAACATAAACTACCCTGCGCAGGTATCTTCCCGAAGCCCCGTAGGCCCTTAATTCCAGGGAGTAGGTTCCGGGCTGCATAAAAGTATGCTCAAAAATACCCGTGGTATTGGTTTCCACAGGCTGATCATCCTCTCCGATGCGCAGCGTGTACTCAACGGCATTGTCCGCTGAAGCATGAATAATTACATTGCCGCTGCCCTCTGGTTCAATGCTTACTTCAACTTCAAGATTGGAAGGNTCATNCGTATTNATTTCTTCGTCTTTTTCACAGGCAAATGCCGCGAGAAAAACAAAAAGAAAAACCTTGTACCTTATTGCCTGGAAAATTGCCATAATAAAAAAAAGGCTGCAGGACGTTTCTTCCTGCAGCCGTAAAAAGTTTATTCAAAAATAAAGTCGCGGATATAGAAGATCGCATCCGTGGTATGGTCGCTGCCTCCTATGGTTAAGCCAACTGTGTCGAGGTCGGTGCGGTCCAGGGGAGTTCCTTCTGAACCCTCTGAAGGATCATCCAGCTGGAAGGTATAGGTTACCCATTCATCCATTACCACCTCATCGGCAGGAACCACAAATTGTACCCAGCTATCCCAGAAATTCTGGGTGGTGTGCATGTCGGCAATCCAGATCTGGATGCTTTGGTCCAGTTCTCCGGAATAATCGTTGTCGCTTGGTACAAACACGTCAATAGATACCGTAGAGAAGTTGTCGAACTGGATGTTAAAATCCATCATAAACTTCAGGTCGGCAAACTGGTTGGTGCCCCTGTGGTATTCACCAACTTTTGGTGCGTCAGGATCGGTGGGGTCGTCTACCCCTACGGTAATAGTAACTTCAGACTCATCCGGCGTTGGGAAGAGGTACTGCACATCTTCTTCGCCTTCTGAGGCAAAGGTGTTGAAAAATTCTTCAGGGGTGTAGGGAGGAAGGTCTTCCACTTCTTCTTCCTC
>SL_3KL_010_SEDDRAFT_10002592_pt1 | contig 16498 bp, 11 predicted proteins | sample SodLakKL_010_SED_2_FD_10381 | JGI IMG/M metagenome (IMG submission 10381) | reverse complement strand
TGGGTCAGCTCTATTGTATGCTTAATTTCATCTTTCAATTGATCGTGCGTACAGTAGATATGGGCGTCATCCTGCGTAAAACCACGAACTCTCGAGAGCCCGTTAAGCTCACCGGATTGTTCATAACGGTAAACAGACCCAAACTCTGCTAAACGTAAAGGTAAATCTCTGTAGCTTCGCAGGTCGGAAGAATAAATTCTGTGGTGATGAGGGCAGTTCATGGGCTTTAGCATGTACTCATCATCATCCACCTTCATTGGATTAAACTGTGAATCTTTATAGTACGGATAGTGGCCTGATGTTTCGTAAAGCTTAATATTCGCTATATGTGGTGTAATAACTTCTTTATATCCACGATTTGTTTGCTCTTTGCGTAGAAATGCTTCGAGGGTGCGACGCAAAACCGTTCCATTTGGTAACCACATCGGCAAGCCGGGGCCTACCATTTCATCCATTCTGTAGATCCCAAGCTGTTTACCCAGTTTTTTGTGATCTCGTTTTTTCGCCTCTTCAAGCTGCTCTAAATGCTCTTTAAGTAGTTTTTGCTTAGGAAACGANACNCCATAAATACGTGTAAGCTGCTTGCTGTCATTATCACCGCGCCAGTATGCCCCGGCTACAGATGTAAGCTTTACAGCTTTAACAAGNCCGGTATTGGGAATGTGAGGTCCTCGGCAGAGNTCTGTAAAATCACCCTGNTTATAAAANGTAATTGTTCCATCTTCAAGATCTTCGAGTAGGTCAACCTTATACTCATTGCCTTTCTCTTTATAGAAAGAGATCGCTTCATCTTTACTGATTTCTGATCGTTCAAAACTGTTTTTTTCACGAGCGAGCTCAATAATTTTTTCCTCAACCTTCTCAAGTTCTTCTGTTCCAAACGACTGGTCTCCAAAGTCTATATCATAATAGAATCCATTTTCGATGGGAGGACCGATTCCAAACTTTGCTTCAGGGTACAACGCTTGAACTGCTTCGGCTAATAGGTGAGCGGAAGAGTGCCAGAATGTATATTTACCATCCTCTTCACTCCATGTATTTATGCCAATTTCTCCATCTTCTGTAATGGGTTGATCCAGATCTTGAACCTGCCCATCAATCGTAACACTTAGAGCGTTTCTTGCGAGTCCCTTGGATATGCTTTCCGCAACTTCGAGTCCGGTTATATTTTTTGAAAACTGTTTTTTTGCACCGTCTGGAAATGTGAGCGTAATGGAGTTGTCCGCCATGAAGTTTGTTTAGAAGTAATGATTTGTTATAATCTCAACGAAGCTTCAAAATACGAAATCCTTTCATTGCATTAAACCTTTAATAGCAACTGTAAAGTGATTGGTTTATTTTTGTTTTATTGGACGATTGTTGGCCTGTATATCGGGAATTTTACTACCATAACACTTACAAAATTTCTACTTAATGGATAAAGGTTACTCCTCGAACGTGTTCTCTTTTTTCGATGATGAACCGATGTTTATTTACGACTATAATACTTATCAAATATTAGATGTAAATAAATGTGCGGAAAATATTTATGGGTTTAGTAAAAGTGAATTTCAATCCAAAAAATTTACTGATCTTGGAGAGAAACAAGCTGTAGAAATATTACCCAAAAATGGAAGCGAGGGGTACAAGCCAACCGAAGTTTGGAGGCATGTGTCAAAACATAGAGAAGAGTGGCTGGTACAAATCACTACCCAGCAGTTTAAATATAAAGACAGGATTGTAAAGCTGGCGATTGCTCACAACGTAGAAGATCATGTTCGTGCAGATTCAGCGGATCTTCACAGTTTTCCTAAAATTGATGAAAGTCAATCACACTTCCCATTGGGGATGATAGAATTTAATCATAAGCTCGAAGTACGTGATTGGTCAGCTAAAGCTCAAGATATTTTTGGTTGGTCATACAATGATATTATCCATAAAGATATCGCTTCAATAGAGTTGATGCCTGACGATTTGGTGGAAGTGTTTAATCAGAAAGTCGATAAACTTCAATCAAACCGTGACATTTATTTTACGATAGAGGGGAAGTACAAAACAAAGGCGGGAAAGGATATCTATTGTAAATGGCACAACGCTATTATTTACGATTCTTATGGAAATATACTGAGCATTTATTCCTTGATTGAAGATCGCACGAAAAAGCAAGGGATTATCAATCAGTTAAAAGAGTCTGAAGAGAAATTCCGGGTTCTCTCTGAGTCTTCATTTGTGAGTGTATATATGATTCAGGAAGAGAAGTTTGTGTATGTAAACCCCAAATTATGCAGTATGAGCGGGTATACCCAAGTGGAATTACTTGGTGATATGATTCCCAGGGATTTGCTTCATGCCGATGATACAGACAAGTATGATAAGCTCCTGAACATATGGAAAAAGCGAAAAATAGATTCGTTTGAAATTCAGTTAAAAATTAGTAAAAAAGATGGCTCTACAATTTTTGTTAAAACCTATGGAGCAAGAATCCAATTAAATGGGAAACCCACAGTGGTTGGTGTTGCCGTTGATCAAACCGAAGCTGTTCAAACTAACGAAGAGCTTATTAGATCTGTAAAGAGCTATAAAACACTCTTCGATTCCATTGGGGATGCTATTTATATCCATAATGATGAAGGTGAATTTATTGAAATGAACTGCGCTGCATTGAAGATGTATGGCTATACAAAAGAGGAGCTTATAGGTAAAAAGCCTGAATTTTTAGCTGCACCAGGTAAAGTAGATCTACAAGCTACCAACGTAAAGTTTACAGCAGCATTAAACGGTGACCCCCAAAAGTTTCAATGGTGGGGCAGGCGTAAAAATGGCGAAGTTTTTCCGAAACAGATAAAGCTGAGTCCCGGTCATTATTTTGGTAAAAAAGCTGTAATTGCCATTTCAAGAGATATATCGGAGGAATTTAAACGTGAAAAAGAAATTCGGGAAAATGAACAGCTTTTTCGTCAGCTTTTTCAAAATTCACCGATCGGTATTGCACTCCTGGATAATCACAATGATGTAATTCTTACTAACGATGGTTTTGAAGACATTTTCGGTTATAGCACAAAGGAGGTTAAAGGTATTTGTCTGGATAAACTCATTGTTCCTGATGATAAACTTGAAGAGGCTAAGCGTCTATCAAATAGTACAGAACCATTCATGTACACAACGAGTAGAGTTACCAAGAATGGTGAAACTATTGAAGTTTTAATTTATGGCGTACCCGTTATTGTGGATGAAAAAATCATCTCTATTTACGGCATATATATTGATATAACCGAGCAGATTAAATATGAACAAAAAATTGAGGATTCTCTGCAGGAGAAGGAGATTTTGCTCGCGGAAATCCATCACCGGGTGAAAAATAATATGGCCGTAATTACGGGGCTTCTAGAGCTTCAAACTCACCATCTAACGAGTGATGAAGCTGTAGAGGCGTTGAAAGACAGCCAAATGCGAATTAACACGATGGGGTTGATACATGAAAAACTTTACCAGAGTGAAAATTTTGCCAGCGTAAATTTTGAAAAATATATCCGGGAATTACTCCAGATTATCCAGGATGCTCATGAGCATCGGAATTCTCAAGTTTCATTCAATATACAGGTGGGAGAGGTTAATTTACCGATTACAAAAGCCATTCCATGCGGTTTAATTATTAATGAAATAGTCACCAACTCTTTCAAACATGCATTTAACGGGATCGGTCAACCCGAAATCAGTATCTCATTTTATGAAAATAATGGAGTAATTGAGATGTCGGTTAAAGATAATGGAATAGGGCTTCGGGATGAATTGGAAAAACTCTCTCAAAATTCATTAGGAATTATTTTGATCAAAACACTATCAAGCCAACTTAGTGGCTCCCTAAATGTAAATGGAGAGAATGGAACTTCGTACTGTTTAACATTTGAGAACGAAAGTTGATGAGTGAACGTCATCAAAACGGGGAGAGATTAAGTGGTGGGTCTAACTGGATTCGAACCAGTGACCTCTGCAATGTCAATGCAACGCTCTAACCAACTGAGCTATAGACCCAAAGATTTTTAAGATACCATTCTGTTCGATTGAAAAGCAACACATCCACCTACATTTTTTATTGTCAGATGATCTTTCAGCTGAGTGATAAGCTTCGTATTTTAAATGCTCTTTGAAATTTTAGAAAAAACGGATGTTAAACAGACGAGAAGCACGAGAAGCCATTTTACAATCACTTTATTCGGTGGAAGTTGGGAAGAATACCACTCAAGAGGCTACAAAACATATTTTAAAGTATAAAATCACAGATGACAGAGATACACTGAAATTCTCAGAACGACTTTTGCTCATTACTGTAGATAACAGGGATGAATATGATGAAATTATTGCCAAGCACATCAATAATTGGGAAGTAAATCGTTTGGCAATTATAGATAAGCTAATATTGCGAATGGCTATCTGTGAGTTACTTAATTTTGAAGAGATCCCGACCAAAGTCTCAATTAATGAAGCTATTGAACTCGCCAAACTCTACTCCACACGAAAAAGCAGTAAATTTGTAAATGGGATTCTGGATGCCGTTTTAAATGACCTGAATGAACAAGGAAGAATTAAGAAAACGGGTCGTGGACTTATCGAAAATTCTACCAACCAATGAGTGACAAAGTAGTAGCTATAGGAGACATACACGGCTGTTCAAAATCATTACAGGCTTTATGGAAAAAACTAGAGCCCTATAGTGATTATACACATGTTTTTATCGGAGACTATATTGATCGCGGCCCTGATTCAAAAGGGGTTGTAGATTTTCTGTTAGAGGTGCAAGATGAGCGGCCCACCGTTTTTCTAGAGGGTAATCATGAATCGATGCTATTGAATGCCTTTAAAACCGGAGATGCACGTAACTGGATGCTGAACGGAGGACAGACTACCCTCGATTCCTACGGGATCAAAGATGATATTTCCGACTTACCTGATGAGCACCTGGAGTTCTACATACATACTAAATTGATCTACGAAACAGACTCGTACTTCTTTTCCCATGCCGGTGCTCCTCCGCATCAAACTCTGGCAGAAAGTAAATCATCCCCGGAAGCGCAGGAATATTTTTTGTGGGGGCGGGAACACCTCAATGCATTTGATACACCGTGGGAAAAAACCGCAGTATTCGGCCACACGCCGAGAGCACATCCAATACGCAAAAATAATATGATCGGTATCGACACCGGATGCGTTTTTGATAAATTAGGCTATGGCAAATTAACGGCCGTAGTACTTCCCGAAGAAAACTTTATTCAACAAATTTCTCTCGATTAAATAAATCAATACCATGAATTTAAAATGTGGAATCGTTGGCTTGCCAAATGTAGGTAAATCAACACTTTTTAATGCTTTAAGTGACGCCGGTGCTGAATCGGCTAATTTTCCATTCTGTACCATCGATCCCAATGTTGGGCTTGTAACCGTGCCGGATGAAAGGTTAACCAAGTTATCAAATCTTGTAGAGCCTAAAGAGACTCTGCCTGCAACCATTGAGTTTGTAGATATTGCAGGATTGGTGAAAGGTGCTTCGGAAGGAAAGGGTAAAGGCAATGCGTTCCTGTCACACATTCGAGAAGTTGACCTTATTCTCCACGTAGTACGCTGTTTTGATGATGATGACATCATCCATGTTGAAGGAAGCGTTGACCCTGAGCGTGATATACACATCATTGAAGATGAGCTAATATTAAAAGATCTGGAATCTGTTGAAAAGAGATATGAAAATCTGAAAAAGCAGTCGAAGAGTGGTGATAAACAGATCGTTTTTGAACTGAATGTTGTAGAACGATTAAAAAATCACCTTGAAGAAGGGAATACTGCCCGTAATTTTGAAGCTGATGAAGATGAGAGAGAGGCTTTTAAAGACCTTTTTCTTCTATCAAGCAAACCGGTTTTGTACGCCTGTAATGTGTCAGAAGATGAAATAAATTCCGGGAATGAATTTGTTGATACCGTTAAAAAAGTAGCTGAGGAATTCGGGGATGAAGTGGTGACATTTTGTGCCAAAATCGAAGCTGAAATTGCCGAACTTGATGAAGAAGAGAAAGAGATGTTTCTCGAAGAACTAGGACTCGACCGAGCCGGTCTTGACCGACTAATTCAGGCTGCATATGAAAACTTAGGACTAATCACCTACTTTACTGCCGGGCCTAAAGAGGTGCGGGCATGGACCATCAAGAAAGGTACAAAAGCGCCACAAGCGGCAGCTGTAATTCACACCGATTTTGAGAAAGGGTTTATCCGTGCTGAAACAATCGCTTATGAAGATTATGTAGAGCTTGGATCAGAAAAGGCCGCTCGTGATGCAGGTAAAATGCGCCAAGAAGGAAAAGAATATACCGTTAAAGATGGTGATGTAATGCTATTTCGATTTAACGTCTAAGCCCTTAATCTTCGGGAATATCCATGGTGGGCAAGGGGAACTCCAAGAATTCGATAGATGCCGTATCTGCCGGAACTCTGTCGGGTTCAATTCTATCATGAACAACCCAGGCATCCGGATAGCGATTTTTCAACATCTGAGAAAATTCAATGGCTTGCTGCCGATCCTGAAAATCTCCGGCACGTACCCTGTAATTAGGCGGACGAAACATCACATAGGCATCCGGTTCATATCCGGCTACAACTGAATCTGCCCACGCTATAAAGTCATCCCGAGTCTCGTCGGCGTGCGCAACATCTCTTGTAGACAGAAGCTGAACGCGATAACCCGCGTAAGGATCAACTTCTCGCTCTTCTTCAACTGCATCGCGTAAATATATTTCCGGCATCGGTTGATCTGCATCGGTAAATTGGTTAGCAATTTGGCTTCTTGTACGTACAAACAGTCGTTCAGCCTCATCGAACTCTTCTAAAATATACTCATCAACTACAGCATCCGGTATTTCAATAATAGGCCTGTCAGGTTCATCACTGCTATCAGCTTCCTCCACAGTTTTTTCCGTGGAACCACAGGAGATGCTAATCAAACAGAATAACAGAAGTATTGCAGTAATTTTTTTTGCCATAAAATTATACCCCAATTGGGTGCCAGGTTGTCTTAATTTCCTGGAAATTAAGGATGTAATATGGGTTTTCATGCTCTGTTTCAATCCAATTATTCTCGGTTAGATGGTAAGTTCGTTTAACGCTTAAAGAACTATTTTCATCTATTTGTTTCCGAATATTTTTTTCTGAATTCGTATTTAAAATTCCGTTTACATCCATGTGGCTTGATAGGTGATCAATCATCTCTTTTTGGTAGCCCGTAAGAATATTTACAACACCACCGGGTACATCTGAAGCATGAAGAACTTCGCCAAAACTCACCGCGGGTAATGGATACTTTTCAGACGAGAGAACAACACACACATTACCTCCGGCAATAACCGGGGCAATAGTTGATATAAGCCCCAAAAGTGGACTTTCCTGCGGCGAAGTAATGCCCACAACTCCGGTGGCATCGGGCATGCTAAAATTAAAATGCTGACTCGCAACGGGATTTACCGTACCGAATACCTGGCTGATTTTATCTGTCCACCCGGCGTAATACACCAATCGGTCAACGGATAGCTCCACCTCTTTTACTGCATCTTTTTTCTTGATGTCCAGCAGTTCAAGCTCTTCAACAAACTGATCTTTTCGCCCTTCAAGCATTTCGGCGATACGATACAATATCTGTCCTCGGTTATAGGCCGAACGACTTGACCATTCGCTAAATGCCGATCGAGCCGCAACTACTGCATCTCGAACATCTTTACGGGTACACCGGCAAGCATTAGCTACCGTTTTATCCTTCTTGTTTTTCACTGCATATGTATGGCCGGATTCACTGCGTGGAAATTTACCGGCAACATAGGTTTTGTAAGTTTTCAATACGTCTATTCTATCGCTCATTTTTATAAAATTTTTTAAACCAGGTTTACGTAAGGATAAAGTCCATGGAGTCCGCCTTCCCGACCAACGCCACTCTCTTTGTATCCGCCAAAAGGGGAGGTGGGATCAAACTTGTTGAAGGTATTCGACCACACAACACCGGATCTCGTCTCTTGTCCCACTTTAAAGATTTTTGACCCTTTATCCGTCCAAATCCCACTTGAAAGACCATAAGGAGTATTATTCGCTTTTTCGATTGCCTCACCAGGAGTTCGGAACGTTTGAATGGTCAACACCGGGCCAAAGATCTCTTCCTGTACAATTCGGTTGCTCTGCGATACATCCGTAAAAATTGTGGGCTTGCAAAAGTACCCGTTTTCAGGAAGATTGGATGAGTTCTGATACATTTGAGCTCCTTCATTCGCACCAATTTCCAAGTACTCATTAATACGCTCATATTGCTCTTTCGAGTTAATCGCCCCGATATCTGTATTTTTATCCATCGGGTCACCGACAATAAGAGTCTCCATGCGATCCTTTAATTTTTGAACAAACTGATCAGAAATTCCCTCCTGAACAAGCAGGCGTGAACCGGCACAACAAACATGGCCTTGATTGAAGAAAATGGCATTAATTACACCTTCGATGGCTTGATCGATAGAGGCGTCTTCAAAAATTATATTCGCTCCTTTACCGCCCAGTTCTAGCGTAAACTTTTTATCTGTACCTGCGAGAGATTTTTGAATAATCTTGCCAACATTTGTTGAACCTGTGAAGGCAATTTTATCAACATCCTCATGATCTACAATGGCTGCTCCGGTTTGACCGGCACCGGTAACGATATTTACAACGCCATCAGGTAGCCCTGCATCATAACAGATTTGGGCAAATTTTAAAGCTGTAACTGGCGTGGTTTCTGCCGGTTTCAATACAACGGTATTTCCCGTGGCAAGGGCAGGGGCGATTTTCCATGCAAGCATTAAGAGTGGAAAATTCCATGGAATAATCTGCCCACAAACGCCAACGGGTTCAGCTTTCCGTCCCGGAAATGCATAATCCAATTTATCAGCCCATCCGGCATAGTAGAAAAAGTGAGCAGCTGCAATAGGAACGTCAACATCACGAGATTCGCGAATAGGCTTACCACCATCCAGCGTTTCGGTGATGGCAAGATCCCGTGATCGCTCCTGGATCATCCGTGCAATTCGGAACACATATTTGCCACGCTCTTTAGCTGATAATTTGCTCCAAGGACCATTAAATGCTTTACGGGCGGCTTTAACGGCTTTATCAACATCTTCCGTGGTTCCCTCAGCAAATTCTGTGAGAACCTCCTCAGTAGCCGGATTGATCGATTTCATGTAGCGTCCTTTAGCCGGATCTATAAATTCACCACCGATAAAATGCCCGTATTTTTCTTGTATATCTACCTTGTCACGGCTTTCCGGGGCAGAGCTATAATCCCAAAATGATGAAAAATCGAGTTTAAGATCAGCATTGGGAGATGACGGCTTTGTTGTCCCGTTTGATGAATCTTTTACTTTTTCTGTTGATTGCTTAGAGTCTGACATAATTAAATTTCTTAATCGTTCGAGAAGTAGATATTGCTTTGATAGACGCCCGTTTCCTGCTTTACAATCTGCATTAACAGATCATTGGTTAGGGAACTCGCCCCAAACCTAAACCAATCTTTGGATAACCATTGAGCACCGAGTGTCTCTTTAACGAGCACAAGATATTGCAGGGCTTGTTTTGCTTTTCGAATTCCACCGGCAGGCTTCATACCCACCATTCGGCCGGTTTCCCTATAATAATCACGAATTGCTTCTAACATAACGAGTGTAACAGGCTGTGTTGCCGCCGGTGATATTTTCCCGGTGGATGTTTTGATAAAATCTGCACCGGCATGCATCGCTATATCACTGGCTTTGCGTACATTTGTTAATGTTTCCAGCTCTCCGGTTTCTAAAATCACCTTTAAATGTGCATCTCCACATGCCTCTTTGATGGCTGCAATTTCATCAAAAATGAAAGAGTAGTTTCCTTTCAAAAATTCGCCGCGCGAGATTACCATATCAATCTCATCAGCTCCTTGATCAACGGCATATTTTGTGTCATCCAGTTTAACCTGAAGCTGTGCCATTCCACTGGGAAAAGCCGTTGCAACACTTGCCACGTTTACATTACTGTTTTTTAGGGCTTCTTTAGCGATGGATACCATATTTGGATATACACAAACTGCCGCAACGGTTGGAAGGTCGGGCAGGGGAGCATACGGCATTTTGGCCTTTTGGCAGAGCTGCTTTACTTTTCCGGGAGAATCTTTTCCCTCCAGGGTTGTGTGATCGATCATACTAAGAGCCAATTTCAGCCCCTGAACTTTTGACTCCTTTTTGATACTCCGCTTATTCAGACGCGATACACGTTCCTCAACACCAATGGTATCAATGGGAATGGTTTTCTTTAAATCTGGATACATGGTTTCTACTCTGTATAATATTTATTCTAACGGGTTGAAATGTACGGATATATAGGCCTGAAAGAAAAAAAGCCTGCCAAATTTTGGCAGGCTTTTAAGAAATTAGATTAGCAGTATTCTATACTTTTGGCCCGGCGTCAATAACTGACTGATCGGCCTCCGCTTTAAACTCCTCAAAGTTATCGACAAACATCTTTGCCAATTTATTGGCTTTTGCGTCGTACGCTTCTTTGTCACTCCAGCTATTTCGCGGATTCAAGATTTCAGAAGGAACATCTTTAATCTTTTTAGGGATTGAGAGTCCAAAAACTTTTTCCGTGGCAAACTCGCCATTGTCTAAATTGCCGGCAATAGCTTCACTGAGCATTTGACGGGTATGTGGCAACTTCATTCTGTGCCCAACTCCATATTCGCCCCCGGTCCAGCCGGTGTTTACCAGCCAAACATTGGCATCGTGCTTCCGAATCTTATCAGCCAATAATTCTGCATAAACTGTCGGATGCAGCGGTAGAAATGGTGACCCAAAACATGCAGAAAATGTTGCTTGAGGCTCTGTAACACCACGTTCGGTACCGGCAACTTTAGCAGTGTATCCGCTGATGAAGTGGTACATCGCCTGTTCGGGAGTTAATTTTGAGATGGGAGGGAGAATACCAAAAGCATCGGCTGTTAGAAATATGATGTTTTCAGGATGGTCACCTTGCCCGGTATCACTCGCGTTTGGAATGTAATGTATTGGATATGAGCAGCGGGTATTTTGTGTGAGGCTATCATCATCAAAATCCGGCTCTCTATTATTATTCAATACCACATTTTCCAGAATGGTACCCGGCATTTGGGTTGTCCCATAAATTTCAGGCTCTTTTTCGGCAGATAGATTAATCGTTTTGGCGTAGCATCCACCTTCAATGTTAAAAATCCCGTTCTCGCTCCAACCGTGCTCATCATCACCAATCAAAATTTTATCAGGATCAGCTGATAGCGTAGTTTTTCCGGTACCGGAAAGACCAAAAAATACGGCTGTTTTTCCATCTTTATCCATATTTGCAGAGCAGTGCATAGACATAACGTCCTGGAGAGGCAGCAGGTAATTCAGTACCGAAAATATTCCTTTTTTAACCTCACCGGAATAGAGTGTACCACCGATAATAATCAGCTTTTTCTCCAAATTGCAGAGTATAAACGTATTGGTTCGTGTGCCATCTTTTTCAGGGTCTGCCTGCAGATGTGGCGCCGCCAATACTGTAAATTCCGGTTCATGATTTTTCAGCCCGTCTCCATCGGGGCGAATAAACATGTTGTGTGCAAACAATGCATGATATGCAGCCTCACTTACAATTCTAACATTCAGTTGATATTCAGGATCGGCGCCTGCATAAAGATCTTTTACATAGAGTTCTTTTCCTTCAAGGTAGTCAACCATTTTTTTGTGCAGGTTATCGAATACCTCTTCAGAGATTGGCTGATTAACATCTCCCCAGTCAATATTATCAGTTACTGATGGTTGATCTACAATAAAGCGATCTTTTGGTGATCGGCCGGTATATTTACCCGTTAAAATGCGAATAGCCATTTTATCCGTCAGCACACCCTCATCATTTTTTAAGGCAAGCTCATAAAGTTCTGAGGGGTTTAAATTCCAGTAGACATTAGCGGGGTTTTTTATTCCTAAATAGTCGAGGCCCACGTCGCTTTTTGGCTGTTTGGTGTAGTCAATTTTCATAAAAAATAATTTTGTTCTAAAACGTAAATATTAAATTCTGTTCTTGATTTTTGCATCCTTGTGAAAGCGCTTTTTTAGAGTTCTAAGCAAAATATTAAGCTTTGGAACGTATAAAGCGTTTTTTAGTAAATCAGACCAAAAACCGGTATTAAATTTCTTTCTGAAAGATAGAGTTAATTGATGCTTTTTTGTAGTTAAAATGGAAGATTGTTCATCCTTATTACTGTGATTCATCAAATTTGAATAGATATCCAATATATTATTCAATAATTACTGAGAATTGCATTAATACCTTTAAATAACTCTGTATATTTTTAATTAAAAGTAAATATGTTCATTCTGAATAGAGGACAGTAATTGTTTGAGTAGCATCTACCTATATAATCGATTTTATAAAACTGAGAATTAATAAATATGACACAGCAAATCGTTAAAATTTCTTTGCTCCAACACGCCGCATCAACGTATGTTAACTCGAACATTGATAAAGTATATTCGCTCATAGAAAAAGCTGCCGATGATGGGGCGAATATTATTTGTTTACAGGAGCTGTGCAGTACGAAATATTTTTGTAATCGTATTGACCAGGCCAATTTCAAATTGGCGATTGAAATACCCGGGGAGCTGCCGGTAAAATTCATAGAGTTGGCAAAAAAGTATTCGGTGGTCATCATCATTCCGATTTTTGAAAAAGAGGCACCCGGAATTTATTACAACTCAATTGCCGTAATAGATGCCGATGGATCGTATTTGGGCAAGTACCGGAAAACCCACATTCCGGATGATCCCGGATTTCATGAGAAATATTACTTTACACCGGGCGATTTGGGATACAAGGTTTTTAAAACCCGTTATGGCAACATTGGCACGCTTATCTGCTGGGATCAGTGGTTTCCTGAAGCAGCCCGAATTACTGCTATGAAAGGAGCAGATATTTTAGTTTACCCCACGGCTATAGGTACACTTTCTGATGAAACTGAAGACGATAAAAAGAAATTCATCAACGCATGGCAAACCATCCAATGCAGCCACGCAATAGCAAACGGCTGCTATGTGGCCGGAGTTAATCGAGTGGGAATTGAATCGGGCACATCTTTTTGGGGCAGATCTTTTATCGCTGATCCTTTTGGAGAAATTTTAGCTGAGGCAGGAGAGGGAGAAGAGGTTCTAACCCAAGCAGTGGATTTTTCGACCATTGAAAATCAGAGGCAGATCTGGCCATTTTTTCGGGATCGAAGAGTAGACACTTATCAATCCATAGGGAAGAAGTTCCTGAAAAACTTGAATGATTAAGCAGCCGCTTTTAGGTGGGGAAGCCGTCCATTTTTCCTTATCTTTGTAAGCTTAAAAGAAAATAATTTACACTTCATAACCGCTATATCTGAATGAGTTCATACGATCCGTCTGCTATTGAAACAAAATGGCAAAAATATTGGCTGGAAAATAAAACGTTCAAAACAGGAACAGACAAGGACAAACCGAAATATTACGTGCTTGATATGTTTCCTTATCCCAGTGGGTCCGGCCTCCATGTAGGCCATCCTGAAGGGTACACGGCTACAGATATTTTAGCCAGATATAAGCGGATGAAGGGATATAATGTGCTTCACCCAATTGGCTGGGATGCATTTGGACTGCCGGCGGAGCAGTACGCTGTAAAAACCGGAACTCACCCCCGTGATACGACCGAAAAAAACGTAAATCGATTTCGGGAGCAGCTGCAAAGTCTCGGGTTTTCATACGACTGGGACCGGGAGGTTAACACTACCGATCCTGATTATTACAAATGGACCCAGTGGATTTTTCTGAAGCTGTTTGAAAAAGGACTGGCCTACGAAGATGAGGCNCCGGTGAACTGGTGCCCCGAACTCGGCACAGTNTTGGCCAATGAAGAGGTTATTGACGGAAAAAGTGAAGTTGGTGGATTTCCCGTAGTTCGGAAACCGATGAGACAGTGGGTATTGAAAATTACGGAGTATGCCGACAAGCTTTTAGAAGGACTTGATGACCTGGAATGGCCGGAATCTACAAAGGAGATGCAGCGAAACTGGATCGGCCGTTCTTTAGGAGCCGAAATTGATTTTGTAGTTGATAAATTTGATGAGAAAATCCGGGTTTTTACTACAAGACCGGATACACTTTTTGGTGCAACTTATATGGTTTTAGCCCCTGAGCATCATTTGGTTGAAGAGATTACCTCAGAGGATCAAAAAGAAGATGTTGAAGAGTATGTTGAACAAGCCGGCTTAAAATCAGACCTGGAGCGTCAGGACCTTTCAAAAGAGAAAACCGGCGTATTTACCGGGGCTTACGCCATCAACCCGGTCAATGGAAAAGAGGTGCCAATTTGGGTAGCTGATTATGTTTTAGCCCATTACGGAACCGGTGCTATTATGGCCGTGCCGGGACAGGACGATAGAGATTGGGAATTTGCCAAAAAGTTTGATCTGCCGATTGTGCGAACCGTACAGCCCCCCGAGGATTTTGAGGGCACCGCATATATTGGTGATGGTCCGGCTATCAATAGTGATTTTCTAAATGGCATGGATATAGAGGAAGCCAAACAGAAAATTACGGCGTGGCTCGAAGAGAATGGCGTTGGAAAAAAGAGTGTAAATTATAAATTGCGCGACTGGTTGTTTTCTCGTCAACGTTACTGGGGAGAGCCGTTTCCTATTATTCATGTTGATGGAGAACCCAAAGGAGTACCGGAAGAAGATCTGCCCGTTACGCTTCCAGAAATGGATGATTTTGAACCGACAAAAACCGGAGAACCACCTCTTGCCAAAGCGAAAAACTGGATAGAAACTACAGACCCTGAAACCGGTAAAACTGCCTTGCGTGAGACGAATACGATGCCTCAATGGGCCGGTTCATGCTGGTATTACCTCAGATATATCAGCCCTGAATTTGACGGCGGGCCGGTTGATCCGGAGGAAGAAAACTACTGGATGCCGGTAGATCTTTATGTTGGTGGATCAGAACATTCTGTACTACACCTTCTATACGCTAGGTTTTGGCACAAAGTGCTGTATGATTGTGGAGTTGTAACAACAAAAGAGCCGTTTCAAAGACTTGTACATCAAGGGATGATACTTGGTGAGATGGAGTATACGACCTATAAAAAAGGAGGGAAGCATATTTCTGCTGAATTAGTACATGATAAAGAATCAGTTGAGATTGAACGTGTGCACGAATCGGAAGTCGAGAAACGTGGTGAGAAATTTTATATCAAGGGAACAGATTTTCAGGTCGATTCCCGTGCACATAAAATGTCGAAATCCCGAGGCAATGTTATCAACCCTGATGATATTGTAGAAGAGTTTGGAGCCGACTCGTTGCGGCTATACGAAATGTTTATGGGGCCTCTTGAGCAGGTAAAACCTTGGAGCACAAAAGGGGTAGAGGGTGTAAATCGATTTTTGAATCGCGCATGGAGACTGGTACTTGGAGATGAGAATCATGAGAGTAAACTTTCTCATAATGATCCAACCGATGAACAACTGAAAGTACTTCATGAGGCTATTAAAAAAGTGACGGAAGATATTGACGGCCTTCAATTTAACACCGCAATATCTGCGTTGATGATCTTTGTAAACGAAGCCAATCAGTGGGATAATCTACCCGTTGATATTGCGAAACCATTTGTAAAATTGCTCTCTCCGTTTGCGCCGCATATTGCAGAAGAGATCTGGAGTGAGCTTGGTGAAAGCGAATCGATTGCGTACAAGGAGTGGCCGGAGCTGAACGAAGAGTATCTGAAAGAGAAAGTTGTCGAATACCCTGTTCAGGTGAATGGAAAAGTTCGGGCACAAGTGAAAGTAGATGCAGAAGATGCGAAAAATAAAGATGTGGTACTCGGCAAGGCCAAAGAGCACGAAAATATCCAGAAGTATTTGGATGGCTCTACTATCTTAAAAGAGATTTTTGTACCTAACCGAATAGTAAATCTTGTGGTGAAGCCTAACAGTTAGTTTATCCGTTGTACATATATTTCACATATCAATAAATTTTGATACATTGATTTATGAAGAAATTTGTACTCCGTGAAGATTCATCACAAAAGCCCGAGAATTATTCAATTCCCTATGAAGATCTGCTCAATTCCGCTCAATACGAAGCGGTAATGCACGACAACGGCCCGGCACTATTAATTGCCGGTGCAGGCACGGGGAAAACTCGAACGCTGATCTACCGGGTGGCACGGCTCATTGAAAGCGGTATTGATCCGTCTCAAATTTTGCTGCTCACATTTACCAGGCGGTCAGCTTCTGAAATGTTGAAGCGAGCTAGCGGAATTCTGGACGAGCGATGCAGACGAGTAAAAGGAGGGACTTTCCACCATTTCTGCAGTAAACTGCTCCACGAGAATGCAGAGAAAATCGGGTACCCCGAAAATTTTACGATTATTGATGCCACCGACGCGATGGATACCATTCATCTGCTGC
>SL_3KL_010_SEDDRAFT_10002591_pt1 | contig 16509 bp, 14 predicted proteins | sample SodLakKL_010_SED_2_FD_10381 | JGI IMG/M metagenome (IMG submission 10381) | reverse complement strand
TTTTTCCGAATCAAGATTTTGAACTTTAGCTTTTCAATCCCATGGATTCCCCACATTTATACATGTCTTTTTGTGAGTCTTCAGAATCATGGGGAATTCATTCGTATAAATTATGTTTAGTAAATTAGTTATCAGTAGAGATCTTTTAAACTTGCTGAGAGTTTTTTTATTAAGAGATACCCTGCCCACAATCTCCATTTTTAAATTGTCAGAATCACTTGAACTTAACTCTCAAAAAGTATAATTTCCTCTTACTTAAAGATGAGCGGCACTTTATCCCAATGCCAATAATACAAAAAAAAATCGACCCTTCCAACTTAAGAAATGCTACTTGTTTAATAACTGCAAATTAAATATTTTTTGCTTCTCTCCCCTGAATGTTTTTCCGCAGTGAGCATAAAAGATTAAGCTGCATATACTAAACAATTCAGGGACTATCTTCCCTTCTGAGAAAATAGTCTGCTCTCCTCAAAATAAGATCAACATCTGTATACCTTACTATTATCATATCCTCATCATTATTCACAAGTCCGTACAGCATGAACGGATCGGTCTGCCTTTCACCTGTCTGGGGATCGGCTGAAAGTGTAACGCGGAATAGCTTCACATCACGGAAGTAACCATTCTCCGCATTAAGTGTTATTTTGTATTCAGGCCTGGCGTTTCTCAGGGAATCTGCCTTCTGTCTCTCTTCTTCATTAGCATACCGCTGAAAAGGAATAAAATAGAAGTTAGAAAGGAAAACGGCAACAATAGAATCGTTCAGGCTTTCAATCTTTTCTCCGGATGAAAGCCTTGTCAGCTCAAAATTATTTCTGCCTGCCGGTTCAAGCTGAAACGAATGCGCAGGTTCGCCTGAAAATTCGACCCTTACAAAAGCTATATCTGAAGGGTCGGCACTGAAGAGCGTATTAGGACGCCAGTATCCCTCATCAACCACAAACAGGTTATATACACTTCCCCTGTAACCGTAAATATCAACTGCGAAAGGCTGATCACTGTTTTCCATCATCATATATGCCTCATTACTGAGGTCATGTTCATGAACAAAAAAAATTTTTGACCTCCGCCCCGTACAGAGAAGCACTTTAACTGAACTGTTGCTGAAACCGGCCAGAAGTTCTTCCCTGAGTGAAACGGGTGAAGGACTTTTAACCCTTATTCTCTGGAGAGTCTGTAAAAACTGTTCAACAGCCTCTTCCCTTGTTTCAAAAATGCCGTTTAGAATCCATTTTCCGTTCTTTTTTTTCAGCTCAAGCCTTTTATCACCCTCCTCCATGATGATCCTTTCAAGGCGGCCCGTTTCCTGTACCGCAAAATCGGTTAACCCGCGGTCGAACGTTCTGTCATGATCCCTGGCGAGGAACCATAAAAGGGCTGATAAAAGAACCAGTAATACAAGTATGTAATAGAATATTCGGTTCATTGAAAAATCATTTTGCAAACCTTTTTTTTCGGGAAATGTTAAATATAAGCCCAAACAGCAACACAAACAGAACCGGCAGGAAAACATTTATAATCTGCCACTTAAGCTTCTCCTCTCTCACTCTGGGGCGGTCAAGCAATCTCAGGCTCAGCTCTCTGGTCCTCAGATCCATAAGCCCGGCATCATCAAGCAAATAAGAAACCGCGTTCATAACAAAATCCTTGTTCCCAAAAGTCTGTCCGGAATACCTGTCATACCCCAAAGGCAAAGGTTCCGGCCTGCCCGATTCAATTCTGACATCATTTCGTATTATGTCGCCATCGGAGACCACGATCATACTGGCAGGACTGCCTTCCCCTATAAAACCGGGATCATCACGACCGATAATATCTTCTATCATCCTGTTTGTGAAAACAGACCTGAATCTCCCCTCAAGGAGAACTGCGGCAACCTGCTCCCCCATATTGAACTGTGAAGGATCAGGAGCTCTTCTTGCCATATCGAGGCTAACTACAAGAGGGGCGTTAACCACCCTTGAATTGTCCGAACTCCGCAAAAGAACGGTCTTTTCGACATCTGGATTTCCCTCGAGCAAATCAATGCTGCTGACAAATTCTCCTTTAACCGGGTTAATTCCCCTTGTAACCGGATGAGTTGGATCAGGGCGGAGCAAGGGAGAAAAATACCACGGGGCGGGGTCAAAACGCGGTTGTTCTCCTGAAAGTGCAACATTTACTGGTATCATAACACAATTCATATCCATTATCAGATCTGGATTTATCCTGATCCCGTAACGGAAAAGCTGATCTTCCAGGTTCAGTTCTTTTAAAAGGGCTATTGCCTCACTTGCATAGGTCAGGCTGTCAAGGTCAATTGCAACGGGATCAATAAACCACAGCACATTCCCCCCTTTCATTATATACTGGTCTATCATGTACTTCTCCGGTTCTGCGAACCGATCTTCCGGCTTTGCAATGATAAGTGCATCGTAATCATCCAGTATCCCCGGATCTGAAGCATCTATCCGGCCCCTGTAAACATCATAATACAAAGAAAGCTCTTTCATAATATCACCGGTAAGCATTTCGTCAAGTTCACCGTGACCTTCGATGAATGCAATTTTACGATTGGCGGGGGAGGCCATCGAATAAACAGCGCTTGCAAACTCATATTCCAGTGCCTGTATTGAATTGTGCAGGTTTTCGTCAGCCGATCTGGCCGGGTTGTTTTTCAGCAGGTTTACAGGCATCTCCAAACCCTTGTATGTTACAAGTGCACCCGGGAAAATAATTTTCTGTGACCTTCCGCCCTCAATATCGGTTATATCAACATTCGTAGGGTGAAGACCTTTTTCATAGAGATGCATGAAAAAGTCATCCCTGGCCTTTGCATCAGCCTGATCGGTTGGATTAACAAACTCATACTGAATATTCTGTCCGCCAATTACACGAAACTCATCAAGCATTTCAAGTATTGCCCTCCTGAAGCGCCTGAATCCGGAAGGAAGCTCCCCGTCAAGATATACCCTGAAATATACAACGTCATCAAGATCTGCAAGCAGCTCCCTGGTCGGTTCAGACAGTGTATACCTTTTTTCGGAGGTCAGATCAAATCTCTTGAACACAAAGGTTGACATAACACATATTATCACTATGGCTGCCAGCCAGAATCCAAGGTTTAAAAGATTTTCGATTTTCAATTTTCTTTTGGTCATTTAGCCAGAATTTATTCCGGTTACCATCTGCGGCTCTGAAGGACTACCCTCGTAATCAATATAAAAACCGCCATAAGTGAAACAAAATATATCACATCACGGGTATCAATGACACCGCGGCTCATTGATCTGTAATGCTCATTTATACCCAGGTAAACTATAAACTCCTCAGTATTCGAGAATAAGGGTAATGAAGCAATTGAATCAAACCCGATATAAAAGAAAAAAGAGATTATAACTGCCGTTATAAAAGCAACTATCTGGTTGTCTGTTATTGATGATGCAAAAATTCCGATAGCAACATAAGCGCTTGCAAGAAAAAAGAGACCGGCAAACGAGCCCCATACACCCCCGGTATCGAGGTTGCCGGGGGGACTGCCCAGCTGATATACTGAATAATAGTATACAAGTGCCGGCAAAAGTGAAAACAGAACAAGTATAACCCCTGATAAGAATTTTGCCATGATTATCTGCAAATCACTTACAGGCCATGTAAGAAGCAGTTCAAGGGTGCCAGACCTTTTCTCCTCTGCAAACATTTTCATTGTCACAGCCGGCACAAGGAAAAGGAAAACCCATGGAGCAATAAGAAAAAGCGTATCAAGAGTAGCATAACCGCTGTCCAGTATATTGAGCTCGCCGGGGAAAACCCACATAAAGAGGCTGTTGGCCACCAGAAATACTATAATAACCACATAGCCGGTAATGGAGCTTAAAAAAATGTTTATTTCCTTACGAACAAGAGGAAGCATTGCATTTAGGTTGAAATTAAATTCAAAAGTAAAGAATTTCCGGTGATTTGACAGAAAAAATAGTTTAAATTAACAGGAAAATATTTATTTCAAATAATTGGCCTTATGTATCTTGCCATGACCTTCTTACGTATATTATTTTATTAAATTAATATTTTGCAAGTTAACTTATAACAACATTTAGTTCTTCTCTTTTTGCCTTATGAATTTCAAATCTGATAAAGAAACTCAAAGAGCATTTGTTTACATTTGAAATCGACCAAAGGTCAAACCTCCGGATAGAGCTGTTAGTTACCTCCCCGCTTCCACACTGTTGAATTCCTGTTTCTGTTCATTCAGACAAATTGCTTATATCCGTTAAAGAAACCCCGGTATAGTAAAAATTAATTATATCCCTGTAGCTGTAACCTCTAGCAGCCATTTCCATAGCCCCTTCCTGACACATGCCCACTCCGTGCCCGTAACCTCTTCCTTTAATCAACAGTGTTCCTTCCCTTCTGCCGGACACAATACTGAAAAAAGAGGAACGCAGGTTCCAGTCATTTCTTATTTTTCTGTATGACACCCTTGCACTACCAATACTATAATATCCATCCCGTTTATAATCCCTTGTAAAATAGTTGTCTGAATAATCAACACCATATGATAACTGAAAACCCTGTCCGCTCAGATAATTTCTCCATTCCGGAATATTTATCTCACGTTGCCAGGTGAAGCCGTTACCGTTACTGCAATAGGGATCGGTTACCGACCGGAGGACAGGGTCGTGGATAAGCCAGGCATCTTCTGAATTGACCGTCCCGCCACCGCAATTGGCGTGGAAAGCTGCTGTTATAATTTCATTTCCCTCGCCAGTAATAACCTCATCTCTTGTTTGACGCACTGCTTCCAGAATATCGATGTTGTCTGTGCTTCTTCCCTTGTATACCTGGCAATATACTGCATCACAAACATGAAACCCGTTTATCCGGTATTTTTCTGTTTGTCCGTAAAGAAATGTGCGGCATATAACTGCCTGTGTCTTGTAAAATTCAAAACGGCCACTGTTACCCGATTCCGCCTCTACAACACCGGCAAGATAAAGATCCTTCTCAACAATGTTTATCATTTCAATTGTGCCAAACTCAACTGAAAAAACAATATCACCGTCATAGCTCCTTGCATCCTTTGAAGGGAATACGGGTTTCAGGCTAAAAACACCTCCCTCATTTGCCGATACCAGCTCAACCCTTCCAAATACCCCGGCATTTCCTCCCTCTATTGTCTGGACCCATATTTCGCCGTCAACGACCGACAAATATGCCACGTCCTGTTCTTCAAGAGTCATAATTACCCTGCTGTCTGCCTTGATCTGATAGCTGCCCGACTCAACAGAAAACACCACAGCAGGTATATTGTACTCATAAAACAGAGAAACTTTTACTTTTGATAGCTGCCCTTTTATATTAATAGTGAAGGAAATCAAAAAACAGAGAATTAAAAAGGTTTTTACTGCAGGGTTTATCCTTTTCATTTTTGAGTAATATCTTGGGTGTGATTTTCTTGTGATATCGTTGTAAATATTTTTTTTGCAGCCTTTTTTGAAGGAGAGCCTTCTCCTGCCAGGGAGGAAAGCTCGCTGTAATCATCCAGCATCCTTTTTCTCTCCGGGGTATTGTCAATGATTCTGTTCAGTTCTTCAGAGAGCTTTTCCTCATTAAGCTCATCCTGTATAAGCTCCTTTACCACCTCCTTTTGCATTATAAGGTTAACAAGGGATATGAACGGGACTTTTATTATTATCCTGCCCAGAAAATATGAAAGCCTTCCTGCCCTGTAGCATACAACCTGGGGCACTCCAAGAAGGGCGGTTTCCATTGTAGCTGTGCCGGAGACTACAACAGCGGCGCGGGAATGTTTCAAAAGTGCATATGTCTGATTGAAAACAATATTTACATCATGCCCCATGGTGAATCTTTCATAAAATGAGGGGTCAACCGAAGGTGCTCCTGCAATTACAAACTGGAAGCGCGGGTATCTTTTTGCCGGTTTCAGCATTACTGGCAGACATTTTTCTATTTCCTGACGCCTGCTGCCGGGCAATAGAGAAATGACCGGTTTTTCCTTAAGGTTGTTCCTGGATACGAAAGAATCAAAATCCTCATCTTTATAGGGATACTCTTTTATTGAATCTATAAGCGGGTTCCCGACATATTCAACACTGTAACCATACTCCTTATAAAAGTCGGCTTCGAATGGCAATATAACAAGCATATGCGGGATATACTTTTTGATGGTCCTGACCCTTGATCTGTTCCATGCCCATACTTTGGGAGATATATAATAGAAAACCTTTATACCTTTTAAAGTGGCATATTTTGCAATACGCAGGTTGAATCCGGGATAGTCGACAAGGATAAGTGCGTCCGGGTTGTATTGCAAAATATCATACTTGCAAAAGCGGATATTTTTCCATACTGAGGGCAAATTGATTAACACTTCCCTGAATCCCATAAAGGATGTTTCGCGGATATGCTTTACCGGACTGCCCGCCTGCTCCTGCATCTTATCGCCACCCCAGAAACGGAACCGGGCATCCGGATCGGATTTTTTTAACTCTCTGATAAGGTTGGAGGCATGCAGGTCGCCTGATGGCTCCCCGGCAATAATATAGTATTTCAAAACCGAACTAGTTATATGTTAAAAATCACCTCCCGGGCAACGGACAGCAACTTGAACCGCACCCATCAACTTGTGCAGGTTTACAACACAATAAACCTGAGTAGAAAGATGATGGCAGTAAAAAGTGCAGTTGCAATTAACGTACCCTTGGCGGAGGAAAGATAGCCATTTCTGACAAAAAGGAAAAATAGCAGCACATTGGGAACAATGCTCATGGTAACCACCTGAATGTAAACGTTCCTTAATATTATATAATGAATAAACTCTTTGAACGTCATATAATCGTGCCTGATAAGATAGAGAATTGCAAATGTAAAAGCAGGCACAATCATCCCCAACAAAAGCCCCATCTTCAGGCTGTTAAACTTTGATGCATTTTTCATATACCGCTGCAATTTTTTCCATGGCATGCATGGCCGAAAAATCTACGTTGACCGGAACCACTGAAACATAATTGTTTTTTATAGCCCACTGATCGGTGTCTTCGGCATCCGGTTCATAATTTTCGAAATAACCTTTCAGCCAGAAATAATCGCGCTTCAGCGGATCCACCCTGTGTTCAAATTCCTCTTTCCAGAAACCCCTTGTCTGCCTGCAAACCTTCACCCCTTTTATCTCTTCGGCCTTCTTTGCCGGGAAATTTACATTGAGGCATACACCCTCGGGCAATCCCTGGCTAAGTGTATTCCGGATTATCTTTTCCCCGAAAGTAACAGCAGCTGAAAACTGGGGATGAGATGAATGATCTACTACGGAAAGCCCTACTGATGGAATGCCGTGAATACCGCCTTCAATAGCTGCAGCCATAGTTCCGCTGTAAACAACACTGATTGAAGTGTTTGACCCGTGATTAATTCCGGAAACCAGCAGATCAGGCTTACGGTCGACCAGACGGTCAAGTGCAAGCTTCACACAGTCAGCCGGGGTTCCCGAGCAGTTATAAAAAACAAAGTTTTCTTCTTCCCTCAGCAATGCGATCCTTAGAGGGTATTTAATGGTTATGGCATGAGACATGCCGGAACGCCCCTCATCGGGGGCAATTGCTACCACATCCCCAAGAGGTTTCACAATTTCAATCAGGTTCCTGATGCCAGGCACATTTGACCCGTCATCATTAGTAACCAATATTAACGGTCTGTTGTTCTCTTTCAATTTTTTTCCTTTCAGTTAATCGTAATGCAAATGTACATGAATTTTTTTTATCCTAAAACAGACACAAACGCATGAAAAAAATTGGCTTCGCCGATTTCCCGTTTATATAGAAGAAAGTTTTGGAATTTTTTCAGATGGAAAATTGACTTCTTCGATTTCAGATTAAAACATTATTCTATTTACACAAGATATGAAATTAATGGGAAAGCGAAGCGGTTCTTCAGAAAACCCCCAGATTTAAGGAGGGACTGACACTGGCGTTTTTTCAGCCACTGAATAAAACTATTATTCCAATATTTCATTAGTTTTGTAGCTTGAATAATTCGTTCACAACATTCTCATACATAATCTTAATATGAACATTTCGCTTAACTGGTTGAAAAAATACATAGATGCAGAACTTGATCCCGAAAGAACTGCTGATATTCTGACTAATACAGGACTTGAAGTAGAGTCAAAAAAAATATATGAGCCTGACAGATTCGGGCTTGAAGAGCTGATCATCGGTGAGATCCTGACATGCGAAAAGCATCCTGATGCAGACAAGCTTTGGGTTACTACTGTAAATACAGGTAGCGGCAAGCCTCTCAGAATTGTCTGCGGCGCCCCTAATACTGCAGCAGGCTGCAAAGTCCTTGTAGCCCGGCCGGGAAGTAAAATAAAGGTTGAAGGGGAAAGTGTCGAAATAAAAAAAACCAGGATAAGGGGACAGGAATCAGAAGGGATGATATGTGCCGAAGATGAGGCGGGACTCGGTACTTCTCATGAAGGGATTATGATTCTTGAAAATTCGGCAGTACCGGGAACACCTGCAATTGAATATTTCGAAGTTAAGCGAGATTATATATTCGAAATAGGGCTTACCCCCAACCGCATAGATGCTGCATCACACATAGGGGTTGCCCGTGACCTTGCAGCATTCCTTGGACAAGCTAATCCTGTCACTTTGAAAAGACCGTCAGTTGAAGGGTTCAAAACTGACAACAATGAAAATTTCATAGATGTTGAGATAGAGAACCGTTCAGCCTGCCCGCGTTACTCAGCCCTGACAATTTCAGGAATAAAAACCGGTCCGTCACCCCAATGGCTCCAGAATCTTTTAAGGGCTACCGGCCACAAACCTGTCAACAACATAGTAGATCTTACCAACTTTGTTATGCTTGAGACCGGACAACCCCTGCATGCATTCAATGCCGATAAGATAGAAGGGAAAAAAGTGGTTGTGAGGAATCTCCCTGCCGGAACCCCTTTTGTAACCCTGGACAATGAAAAACTCTCCTTATCGGATGAAGACCTTATGATATGCGACACCCGGAAAGGAATGTGCATTGCGGGAGTTTACGGCGGAATTGAAACAGGTATAGATGGGGAGACATGCAATATATTTCTCGAAAGTGCACACTTCAATCCCGTCTCTGTTCGCAAAACAGCCAAAAGGTATGGATTAAGCACCGATGCTTCTTTCCGTTTTGAACGGGGGGCCGATCCGAACATTACGGTTTATGCTCTTAAAAGAACAGCCATGCTTATAAAGGAAATTGCAGGAGGCAATATCTCGTCGGACGTTGTGGATGTTTACCCCGAAACAATACCAAATGCTATTGTACGGTTGACATACACAAACCTTTACCGGCTTGTTGGCGAAAAGATAGATCCCTTCCTGATTAAAAAAATTCTTCAGTCGCTTGAAATAATAATCAGAAGCGAAAGTGAAACCGGAGTTCTGCTGGAGATCCCGGCTTACAGGACAGATGTGACAAGGGAAGCCGATGTAATTGAGGAATTTCTCAGAATATACGGATACAACAGGGTGCCGGTAAGCGAATCGGTAAGCTCAACAATCTCTTATGCACAGAAACCCGACAGGGAAAAGATCTTCAACACCGTTGCCAACATGCTTAGCAGCAAGGGGTTCTATGAGATAATGACCAACTCTATTACCAGGTCGTCAAACTATTCCGGACAATCGGTCTTCCCGGAAGACCATCTGGCCAGACTGCTCAATCCTCTGAGCGCAGATCTGGATTCGCTGAGGCAGACACTTATTTTTGGCGGACTTGAAACGGTTGCATACAATGTGAACCGGAAAAACAGCGACCTTATGCTGTATGAATTCGGAAATGTTTACCGTTACAACAACAAAAAAGGCAAAAGGGGGACTCTTGACAATTACAGGGAGAAAGAGTGCCTCTCCCTGCTACTTTCGGGCAGGAACCACAGAGACCTCTGGAATGAAGCGGGCAGAGAATTTGATTTTTTTGACCTGAAAGGATACGTTGAAGTTGTATTAGGTCGCATTGTCAACGAGAAGAGTGTTTTCAAAGCTGAAGAAGCTGAAAACGAGCTTTTCTCGGAATGTCTCAGATATTCTGCAGGTAACAGACAGATTGCCTGGTGCGGAAGGATCAGCAACCCTCTGCTTAAGATGTTCGATATTCAACAGGATGTTCTCGCGGCTGAAATAAGCTGGTCTGATCTGATAAAAATTGAAGGGAAACATAGTGTAACCTACAGTGAAATCCCAAAATACCCTGAGGTGAGCCGGGACCTTGCAATGATGCTTGACCGCAATGTAAAGTTTGAGCAGATCAAAGAGATAGCATTCAGAACCGAGAAAAAGCTGCTGAAAAGCATCACCCTCTTCGACGTTTACGAGGGTGAAAAAATAGAAAAGAGGAAAAAATCTTATGCAGTAAACTTTATTTTGCAGGATCCGGAGAAAACTTTGACAGACAGTCAAATAGACAAAGCAATGGAACTGCTCGCAAAAGCCTTTGAAAAAGAGGTGGGAGCAAGGATAAGACGATAATTTGAATATTTGATCTTTTGGCATACATTATGATGATAATTCTTTTTAAAAAATAACTTCAAACCAAAAAATATTTACTCCTATGAAACCATTCAAACTTTTACCACTTCTATTCATGCTTTTTATTTTTACAGTAAACATTGACAGCGCCAGGGCGCAATTCTACGATGAATTCAAAACGGAGGAGGGAGTTGAGTTTTCATACCGCTGGACCCGGTCAAATTTCTTTGACAGAAGCAGCCCGCTTGAGCTGCGGCTGAAAGTGAAAAACACCAACGACTATCCGGTTGAGGTATCTTTCCAGGTTGACTTTTATATGGGGCCTGTGGTGAAAGAGAGCAGTCATACAACAAAACTTTGCATCAGGCGAAAACTTGCCAAAACCGGGAGGCTTAACGGGGTTTACTACAGAAGCTCAGTGCTGAGCAACGAAGAGATAGAGTCGGATGAATTTGAATGGATGCTTGAAGAGCTTGAAATAAAAAGGGTTGAGGATTGCCCGTAATATCACTGAAAAAGTGATGTTTGTCTCCCGTATTTTTTCTGTTTATATTTTTTATACATTAATATCATATAAAAATGGCCGAATTTAAGAAAAACAAGGGAGTTATTGGAATACTTACAGGCGGTGGTGATGTACCGGGCTTAAACCCTGCCATAAGAGCGATCACCATCCGGGCTTTGCGTGAAGGTTACAAGGTTGTTGGCATAAGGCGTGGCTGGGCAGGATTGCTTGATATTGTACGCGACAAAAAAGCGGACAACAGTGAATCTTTTATCAGACTTGACGAGGAGATAGTGAACAAAATGGGACGTACAGGTGGTACATTCCTTCATACCTCACGTACCAATCCGGGGAAGGTCAAAACAATAAATGTGCCGGCTCATCTGCGTGAAAGTTACAGTAACGAATCAAACGACCTTACCCCTGAAGTGCTGAAAAATCTCTCATTTCTGGGAATTGATTACCTCATTCCAATTGGTGGTGACGACACGCTGAGCTATGCAGTGAGGCTCTACAAGGAAGGAGTGAAGGTTATTGCTATACCCAAAACAATGGACAACGATGTTCCCGGCACAGATTACTGTATCGGTTTCAGCACATGCATAACAAGAACTATAATGATGACTCACAGCCTTCGCACGTCAGCCGGATCTCATGAGCGGTTTCTAGTAGTGGAGGTTTTCGGAAGATATGCCGGTTTCACAGCAATGGTCCCAACAATGGCCGGATCAGCAAACAGATGTGTTATACCGGAGTACAAATTTGATATCAACAGGCTTACCGAACTGCTTGCAGAAGACAGGTTCAAAAACCCAAGCAGGTACTCGGTTGTACTGGTTTCAGAAGGAGCCATGTTCAAAGGCGGGGAGATGGTATTTAAAAACCAGGAAAAGGATGATTTCGGACATGCCAAGCTTGGAGGGATAGGCGATCTGGTATCATCTGAGCTTAAAAAACTGTCGGCCTCTTTTAATAAAGGAAAGCCAGTAAATGTCATAAACCAGAAACTTGGTTATCTTGTAAGAGGAGGTGATCCTGACGCCATCGATTCAATTGTGCCCATGGCTTTCGGGAACCTGGCACTCGACTTGATACTCAAAGGAATACACGGCAGGCTTGTTGTGCTTCAAAACGGAAGGTACGACAATGTACCTATTGACGTTGTTATCTCCTCCAAAAAAACCGTTAATGTAAAAAAACACTACAATACCGAACGCTTAAGACCTATATACAGCAGTTTTGAAATGAAACCGCTTTTCCTGATGACAGGAGAGCGTGAATAACCATTTATAATATTTGATTCAGAACTTCTAAATCCGGATAAATTCTTATATGGGCAAATACGATCTTCCTGAAGGTTCACTTATAAGCTTTATGAGCAACAAGGTGAAAGAGCAGGGCGGCATAAATCTTGCACAGGGGATTCCTGGCTTTGATCCGCCCGCTGAGCTGATCGCCTCTCTCAAGACGGTTATCAGAAACCCGGTTCACCAGTATGCCCCGGGAACTGGCAACAATATGCTTATAGAGCAGTTGATTGAACATTACAGCAAAGAAGCAGGTTTTACAAAAGACAATTTCCTGGTCTGCACAGGAGCAACAGAAGGGATAACACTGCTTTACATTTATATCAAAAACATAGTCAAAGGCAGCTATACAGTACTTGCATTCGATCCTGCCTACGAGAGCTACAGACACCTGCCCCGCATATTCGGTCAGCGCTATATTGATTTCCCTTTTGAAAACTATGAGGAAATAGACTATGAAAGACTTGAAAAAACCATAAAAGAGGAAAAAGTAAAACTCATCTTCATTGCTTCTCCGGGTAATCCACTTGGCAAAACATGGTCAAGAGGTGAAATTGAAAAGATAATCGAACTTTCAAATAAATACCGGTTTTACATAATCTTTGATGCAGTATACAGAGATCTCTATTTTGATGAAAAGCCCTTTATGCCCCTGAGCTATATTGGTGAAAGGCTGTTTTATGTAAACAGTTTTTCAAAAAAATATTCCATTACAGGATGGCGTATAGGTTACATCATCACATCAGCAGAACATATGCAAAAAATACGGTCAATACATGACTATACCCATCTCAGCAGCCCTTCCCCGCTTCAGCATGCAATAGCCCTGTATAACAGCAAAACAAACTTTGGGGAAGATTATCTTGCAGAGATGCGTGATAACCTGGGATGGTCTTTCAATATTTTGAAAAATGCGCTGAAAGAACTTGACTTTTCCACTGCTGAAACAGGAGGAGGTTATTTTATCTGGGCTGCCCTTCCTGGAAGGTTCGACAACGATTTCAAATTTGCCGTCGACCTTTACGACAAGAAAAAGGTGGCGGTTATCCCCGGAGTACATTTCACTGAGCAGAGCCGCAGATTTATACGGTTGAACTTTGCAAGAAAGGTGGATGAGCTTAATGAAGCAATCAAAAGGCTAAAGGATTTTTGCCGGGAATATTAATCAACGCTTCTCTTTCTGTAATCTCTTATATTCAGTATAACGGAAATTATGAGGGCGGCTGCAAGTCCCCCGGCCGTAAGCAGGTCAGCCTGGGAGGAGGTGATTTCTATCCCCGTTACACGATCTATCAGGTACTGGGTATACGAAGGCGGGAGCCCTCTTTCGCCCAGCCTGAAAAGAACATTCCAGTGCCAGTCAGTTAACGGACAATAGCCAATCCCGTAAAATATACCAAGTATAAGCCATGAACCCGCCGTCAATAAAAGTGCCAGCAGGTTAAGCCTTCGTGTCCTTCGCCAGACCCATCCGGTCATATTGAAAATGATCAGCAGGGTATGGAAAATGGTAAAAAACCAGTCCAGTATATGATAAAATACCATATATAGTAAAACTAAAAAAAATATAATCCATTGTGCCTGGAGAAAGCAGTTCTCTCAAAATATTTCCGGAAGAGCAAAATTTTTATATTTTAGCCATTCATTTTAATCACAACTGAATAATTTCCTTGTTTGTCGTTAAGTTTTTTTGCCGGTAAACTGGTTAAATGTCTGCTTGCTGATCAATGTAAGGTAAATATACAAGCTAAAATTAACAGATTATGGATTACGGCTGGCTGTCTGTCATACCCCCGCTACTTGCCATTCTTCTTGCCATAATAACCCGGCAGGTTTTTGTTTCACTCTTCCTGGGCATATTAGCCGGGTGGATTATTATATCGGACTGGAGCTTTTTTCAGGGTCTGGCTGCAAGCATCGAGTCTGTCATAGGAGTTTTCCAGGATCCCGGCAATACAAGGGTAATTATTTTCTGTGCCCTTATTGGAGCAATGATAACACTTACCCAGAGAAGCGGAGGGGTAAACGGATTTGTCAACTGGCTTCACCGCAGGAATATGGCACAAACCCGAAGAGGAGCTGCCGGACTTTCCGGTTTTATCGGGTTTGTTATCTTTATCGAATCCAGCATCTGCAGTCTGATATCGGGGGCGGTATCCAGACCGCTTTTTGAACGGCTTCGTATTTCAAGGGAAAAGCTTGCCTATATTCTGGACTCCACATCAGCGCCAAAATGTGTCCTTATACCTCTTAATGCATGGGGTGCTTATGTTATCGGCCTTCTGGAAACAGAAGGAATTGACAATACAGTGCAGGTTTTTGTGAGCAGTATACCTCTCAATTTTTACGCTATAATTGTAACATTGATGGTTGCCTTCTTTATAGTTACATTTCTGGATTTCGGTCCGATGAAAAAAGCCGAACACCGGGCACTTACCACCGGAAAAACTATTGCTGACAACTCCGTCCCCATGGTATCCGACGATGTTACCTCAATAAAACCAAAGGAAAATGTGCCTTTTCGTGCAGTAAACATGATCCTGCCGGTTTTAACAATGATAGTAATGATGCCTGTGGGATTGTATATTACCGGTGAAGGGAAAATAATGGAAGGTACCGGCTCAACAGCGGTATTATGGTCGGTTCTGGCCTCCATTTTTGTAGCGGGACTTCTGCCGCTAATTCAGAAAATCTTTTCGTTCAGGGAAGTATTTGATCTGATCCTCAAGGGAATAGGGGGCATGATGCCACTTGCCATTGTAATGATACTTGCATTTGCAATCGGCAATGTTAGCCGTGAACTGGGAACAGGGGTTTATGTGGCATCAGTTGCGGATGAGTTTCTGCATCCCGGTTATATTGCAGCAGTGATCTTTGTCACTTCAGCTTTTACTGCTTTTTCAACCGGCACAAGCTGGGGGGTCTTTGCCATTATGATACCTATTGCCATCCCTACTGCAATAATAACCGGTGCAAGCATACCGCTCTGTCTGGCTGCAGTTCTGGGTGGAGGCGTATTCGGCGATCATGTTTCTCCTATATCCGACACAACATTGGTCTCATCAATGGCAGCCGCAAGCGACCACATCGACCACGTACGCACCCAGCTTCCATATGCAATGATAGCGGCAGCCGCTGCCACCTTGCTTTACATTGCCTTCGGTTTCATCCTTCAGCCATAAAAAAACCGGATATCAGTCTGATCTTCGAAAAACCATTCTGATATCCGGACTGTTCGGGGTAATAGTTTTATTCTTCGAGGGTATCGAAGTCCAATATCCCTTTCCTGTAAGAATCAATAGGTTCACAGGAACAGTTCAGGTTCCTGTCGCCCCAGGCATCATCAACCCTGCTCACAGCCGGCCAGAGCTTGTTTTCGATTACCCATTTAAGCGGATATGCGGCCTTGTGACGCCCATAGGGCCTGTCCCATTCGTCCGATGTAACTACTTCCGCTGTATGGGGGGCATTCTTAAGAATATTGTTCTCAACATCGGCCTTCCCTACTTTTATCTCCATAATCTCGCCATGTATAGTTATCATTGATTCAATAAACCTGTTCAACTCCTCGAGAGACTCGCTTTCGGTTGGCTCCACCATTAACGTCCCGGGTACGGGAAATGAACGTGTCGGAGCATGAAACCCAAAATCCATAAGCCGCTTGGCAATATCTCCTTCTGAAATCTGTATCTCCTTGTCATTCCTGAAATTACGGCACTCGAGTATCATCTCATGGGCCACATAGCCGTTTTTCCCCATGTAAAGAATTTTGAAATAATCCTGAAGGGAGTATGCAATGTAATTGGCATTGAGTATTGCAAGCTTTGTGGCCTGAGTCAGACCATTACCTCCCATCATTTTTATATATCCGTGCGAAATAGGCAGGACGCCAGGACTACCGAAAGGTGCGGCAGATATAACACCTGCTCCTTTACTTCCGCCGGTTTTTACAACGGGATGGCCGGGGAGAAAATCCGCAAGATGTTTGGCAACCCCTATGGGGCCGACTCCGGGACCACCACCACCGTGGGGAATTGCGAAAGTTTTGTGAAGGTTGAGGTGGCACACATCAGTTCCCTGTATGGCAAAATTGGTAAGNCCTACCTGCGCATTCATATTTGCACCGTCCATATAAACCTGCCCGCCATTCTCATGGATTATCTCATTCATTCTGATGATACCT
>SL_3KL_010_SEDDRAFT_10002590_pt1 | contig 16512 bp, 18 predicted proteins | sample SodLakKL_010_SED_2_FD_10381 | JGI IMG/M metagenome (IMG submission 10381) | reverse complement strand
GGGGCGATGCCGCGAGGATCCTCCCCGGTCGGTCCCTCCGCATCCGGGTGGGCGCCGGTGACGCCGTGGCGGCCCTGACCTTCCGGACCGGCGAAGAGGAGATCGAGGCCCTTCCTGGTCTCCTCCTGGCCGAATGGACCGGCTCGCCCCGAGAAGTCGTCCGATTCCACCGGTCCCGCATCGGTCTGGGTTCGAACGAACTGGAGGGATTCCTCATGGACCTCTCCGTGCGGGGAGAGCCCGGAGACGACTGGACCGGGGACTGGCTCTTCGTCCACGGTGGAGACTTTCTCCAGGCCGCGTTCCGGGAGCTGCCCCGCACTCCCGCGGCCGACTCCGGGCCTCGACCCTACCAGGGCTGGACCCGGATCGCGGTCCGGAACCGCCAGTGGCCCGGGGTCGAGCTGGAGTGGGCCGAGGTCCGGAGCTTCGAGCAGGCCCGTCGGGACATCCCCGTGCGCTGGGCCCTGAGAAGCCAGGACGGAGAGCTCACCGGGGACCTCCACTCGGTGGGACAGCATCTCTCGACCGGCGAGGGAGAGGGCCCCCTCCTCCCGGTGAACGCGCTCTTCCAGATCGAAGGGGAAATCCGGCACCTTGGCGACACGGTGGGGGTCGTGGGCATTCTTCGACACCGGCAGCCATGAGCCCTGAACTTCTTCGCATCCTCCTTCCCATCGTCTTCGGCTCCCTGGCGGGAGGGCTCACGAACACCATCGCCGTCTGGATGCTCTTCCACCCCTACAAGCCGGTGCGAATCGGTCCCTTCCGGATTCCCTTCCTCCACGGAGCGATCCCGAAGAACCAGGACAGGCTGGCGGCGGCCGTGGGCCGCACCGTGGGGACCCGGCTGCTCACCGAGGAGGATCTGACCCGGATCTTCTCGAACCAGGAGTTCAAGCAGGCCTTCGAGTCTCGCCTAGGGGGCTTCCTGGTGGCGCTCCTCGAACGGGAGCGGGGCACCCTCCGGGAGTTGCTCCCCCCCGGGGCGCTGGTAGAAACGGAGACCTTCCTCCACGGAATCGCAGACCACCTTCTCCAGCGGCTGGATCTATGGCTGGATTCCCCGGATTTCGAGAGAGCGGTGGCCCGAAAGACCGACGAGATCGTGGCTCGGCTGAGCGACCGACCGGTGGCGGAGCTCCTGACCCCCGACCGGGAGGCTCGTCTGACCCGGGCCGCCGAGGAGTGGATGGCCGAGGCGGTCGAAAAGGAGAGCTTCCGGAACGTGGTGGACGACTACCTCGAGCGGGCCTTGGGGGCCGTCCTGCAGGAAGATCGAAGCCTGGAGGAGCTCCTGCCCGGGGGGCTCTCCGAGGCCCTGGAAGGGGCGCTCTCCCGTGCGCTTCCCGTCGCGACCCGGAAGTTGGGAGGGATCCTCGAGGATCCCGAGGCCCGAGCGCGCCTCGAGACGGCGCTCAGAGATCTCCTCCAACGGTTTCTGCGGGACCTCCGCTTCCATCAACGACTGGTGGCTCGCCTGGTGGTCACCGACGAGACGGTGGACCGGGTCCTCACGACCCTCGAGGAGGATGGAGCGGAGCAGCTTTCACTCATGCTTCGTGATCCAGCGGTCCAGGACGCCATCGCCCGCCGGGTGAACGACGGAGTGCTGGAGCTCCTGCGGAAGCCGGTGACCGAGGTGGTCGGTCATGCTGACGACCCGGGAGTCGTTCGAGGTCGGGGCGTGGTGGCGGACTGGGTCGTGGGGCTGGTCCGGGACGAGGCCACGAGAAGGTACCTGGCCGAAAAGCTCCAGCAGGGCATCGGTCGGATGGCTCGGGGAACCTGGGGGGACCTCCTCCGGTCGGTTCCCGACGATCGGGTAGCGCGGGGCGTCGTGGCGGTGGCTCGAAGCGACGCGGCTCGGGAGCTTTACCGCGATGCCCTGAGGGAGGGACTCGGGAGCCTCCTGGACCGACCTCTGGGAACACCTGGAGACTGGCTCCCGAGCGGTGCCCGCGAGCGCCTGCAGGAAACGGTGGCGGATCCGCTGTGGAACTGGCTTCAGGCCCAGGTGCCCGAGGTGGTGCGGACACTGGATGTGGAGCGCAGGGTCGAAGAGAAGGTCCGCAGCTACCCGGTGGATCGGATGGAGGAGCTAGTGCGAAGGGTGACCCAGCGGGAGCTTCGCCTCATCGTGCGACTCGGTTACGTCCTGGGGGCCGCGATCGGAGGAATCCTGGTGGGCGTGAACGCCCTCCTGGGTTGACGCACCGGTGTGGTGCGTCGACGGGTCAGCTGGAGAAGGGACGCCGGGTCCGCCGACTGGAACGGCGGCGGTCGGAGCCCTTCTGGACCTTCCGCTGCATGAGGTTCAGGAAGGTCGTGTGACGCTTGACCTTGGCGTGCTCCCCCTCCTCTCCCAGCTTCTTCTCGATCTCTTCCAGGGGGGTGTCGTAGCGGATGGGAAGCCCCCAGTAGATACCAAACGCCAGGGCGGCGATCATTCCGAGGATGGCAAGAAAGCTCATAGCTGCCCGGGAAGGGAGATCAGTGGCACCGGAGACCCAGTCGGAGCTGTCTCGACTGGAGTGGTGAGGGGTTCCAGCGAAGATGAGGGCTCCTCGCTTTCATGGCGCGGCACCCATATGTCTTCACAGGATTGTAACCACGCCCTCCCGGCGGGTTCCTCCCTCCTGAAAACGGAAGAACCGCCTCGCTCGGGCCCAGAGGGCTCGCGGCGGGACGATCAGGCCTTTCCGGTGGCCTCCAGGACCAGGAGCCCGAGTCCGGCGCTCAGGAGGATGGCCATGAAGTTGGTTCCCACGGCCACGAGAAGGACCACGAACCAGAAAACGAGGTGGATGAAGGTGTATCCGCCAGGCAGCATCGGGGCGCTCCGCCGGTAAAAGGTCGACCATTTGAACGTNGAAATATGGCTCGTATCAGACGCCCTGTCGAGAGGCCGACCCTGAAGGGGCGTCCCCCGCGGCCGGTTCATCCAGCTCCAGGAGCAGATACCGATGTCCCTCTCGCTCATCCTCTCCCAGCGTCCGGATCTCGAGAGGTCGTGAGAATCCCGGCCCGTCGGTGACCAGGGTGTGGTACTCGCCGCGCTCCCCGCAGACATCGATGCCCGCGGCCACGAAGCGGTCGACGAGCTCTGGAGTGAGTTCCCTTCCCAGCCACTCCGGATCACCCAGCTCGAGATTCACGGAGATGACCCGAGCTCGGAATCCCTCAGCGACCACCCCTCGGGCCACCTTCTCCGGGGACTCGTTCCAGAGGGGCTCCCGATGCTCCAGGCCGGCGGCCACCACCCGCTCCTCGTACCAGTCCCGGATATCCGACAGGTGCAGGTTCCCGAAGATCACGCCCCGGGCCCCCGCCTCCCGGAGCCCGTTCAGGAGCTCCGTCAGCACCGCCGAGAAATCCCGGGGGTGGGTGCGGCCCAGCCGGGGCTCGAGTCCGAGAGATCGGAGCTGGGCCTCGAGCACCGGGCGGGGCGTCCCGTGGAAGCGCACCCGACCCGAGTTCCCCTCCAGAACGTTCAGGCCCCAACGCACCTGCAGTCCCTGGCTCCGGGCTCGATGAAGCGCCAGCGTGGCATCCTTCCCACCGGCGGTGGCCAGAGCCCACGACCCCGTCTTCGAATCCATCTCCGCGCCGGTCACGCCGCTCCCTCCATGACGACCGCTTCGGTGTCCCGAATGCTCCGGATCCCCGCGTGGAGGGCGATCCAGACGATGAGGAGGGTGAGAAGGGCCGCGCCACCGATGCCCAGCACCACCGGCCCCAGCCCGGCGTCCACGGCCCCGGCCCCATCCAGGCGAGCCCGGAGGAAGAGGTACACGGGCCAGCCCTGGAGCACGATGACCGCAGCCAGGTAGGCCACCGCGGTCATCATGAAGAGGAGCCCGCCGAACGAAGTGGGAATCTCGGCGGGATTCTCCGTCTCGTAGTTGGGAAAGAGCGCGCCGAAGGTGAGGGCCAGGGCCGAGAGGGCCAGCGTCACCGCCACCATGGTGCCCAGGGAGAGCCAGAAGAGGAAGGGGTCGACGCCCAGGAGGAGATTCGTGACCACGATGAGGGGAAGGGCCACCACAAGCAGGGGCAGCGTTCCCGTCCAGTACTTGGACCAGAAGAGAAGGCGGGGGTCCAGGGGAGAGGACCGGAGCAGCCAGGTCATCCGACCCTCCAGGGACATGGCCGGAAAGATGAATCGAGCGGCCACCGCCGCCACGACGAACCCGGCAAGCCCCAGGTTGAGGAACGCCACGACGTTCACCAGGAAGAAGGAGATCCCCTCCCCGGCCCCCAGGGGTAGGACCCGGATGTTGTAGACGTACACCACGACCAGGACCCCCAGCAGGATCAACTGGGACCACTGGGCCGAATCCCGAAAGAAGCTCCGGACCTCCTTGGCCACCAGGTGGCGGGCGGCGGGGGAGAGGCGGGCAAGCCAGGCCTCGATGGACCCGCTCCGGATCCGGCTCTCCTTCCGTTCGGCCCCCTCCTGGGCCCTGGAGAAGCCCCCGGGGAAGTATCGTGTGTGCGCCCAGCCGCCCAACACCACCAGCGCTGCGGCCGTACTCCCGAGGAGGAGGAGCGCCATGAGCTCAAACCCTCCGGTGAGCCAACCCAGGAGCGCCTGGGCAGCCCACTCCGAGGGAAGCCACGGAGAGGTCGGGGTCCTGAGTGTGGAGAGGAAATCCATGACCCCCCGAGCCTCCTCCGGCCGCACCAGGCGCTCCGGCTGGAGGAGTCGCAGCAGAAGGACGACCCCCGCCGCCGCCATGAGTCCGATGAGGGCCAGGAGATCCCGGGTCCGTCGAGCCGGAAACACACTCACCAGGAGGAGGGTGACCCCGGCCCCCAGCACGGCGGGGATCACCAGAAAGGGCACCACCACGCCCACCGACAACAGATAGAAGCCCGGCCCGGCCCCGTAGACCGTCCCATACCCGGCCAGGAGCGGCACGAGCAGGAGGACGACCATCCAGGACGAGTTCACCCCGCTCTCCACCAGTCGGGCCCAGTAGACGTGCAGGGGGTCCGCCGGCGAGGCCACCAGCAGCTCCAGATCCCTGGAGAGGAAGAAGGTGGACAGCGCCGTGATCACATTGGAGAGGAGAAGGATCATGAGGAAGGTGAGGAAGGCGAGCCCCAGCATCCGGGCCGCCAACAGATCTCCCAGCCCCTCGGCGCTCCGAAAGTGGAGGAGCATCCGATTCGTGAGCACGAAGAGGAGGCTCCAGAAGAGGAGGGCGACGCCGCCGAGGACGATCGCCCGGACGACCCGGACCCTTCCCTGCCGGGCCCGGTTCACCTTTCCCCGAACCTTGGGACGGAGGAGGGCGGACAACCCGGGCCGGATCCAGTGTCTCACCCCTCCAGCACTCCGTGGAGGCCGGCCACCAGGTCGGCCATCTCGTCCCCGCCTGTGACCTTGAGAAAGAGCTCCTCGAGACCCACCTCGCCGGCGTCGGCCTGCGCCCGGAGCTCGGGCATGGTGCCTCGCGCGATGATCTCCCCCGCCGAGATGATGGCGATCCTGTCGCACAGGACCTCGGCCACCTCCAGGGTGTGGGTCGAGAGAAACACCGTGCCTCCCCGATCCACGAAGGAGCGGAGGAGGTCCTTCAGGATCCGGGCGGATCGGGGATCCAGTCCGACCATGGGCTCATCCACAACCACCAGGTCGGGATCGTGGAGCAGCGCCGACGAGATCAGGAGCTTCTGGCGCATCCCGTGGGAATAGCTCTCCACGAGCTCATGCTTCCACTGGCTCAGCGAAAAGAGATCGAGAAAGCGGTCGATCCTCGCCTCCACCTCCGATCCCTCCCGGCCCCACAGCGCCGCTACGAAACGGAGGAACTCGGCGCCGGAGAGCTTTTCGTAGAGGAAGGGGCGGTCCGGGATGTAGCCGATCTTCTCCTTGGCCCGACCCGGCTCCGCGACCAGGTCCACGCCTCCGACCCGGATCCGCCCCTCACTGGGCTGGAGGATTCCGGCCACCATGCGGATCGTGGTGGTCTTCCCCGCACCGTTCGGTCCCAGGAATCCGAAGATCTCTCCGGGGTGCACCTCCAGGTCCACCCCCTTCACGGCCGGGAAGGTGCCGTACCGCTTCACCAACCCCTCCAGCTCCAGGACCGGGGCTGAGGATTCGGGCTCCCTGACCCGCCGCCCTCCTCCTCCTTCCTGGCCGCGCGTCACGAGAGACTCCGAATCCGCAGATTCCCGATGAGCCGTGCGATCTCGACCTGCTGGGCCAGGTTCCCCGTCATGAACCGGAGGTGGGTGACTCCGGCCGGTCCCTGGCCCAGGGTCGGGTCCACCGCCACCCATTCCCCGAGCCAGACCTCGGGCCAGGCGTGATAGAAGAACGACCCCTCCAGGTGGACGAGACCTACCGCCGTGCGGGCCGGAAGTCCCAGGGCGCGGGCCAACGCGACGTAGAGGACCGTATGCTCATTGCAATCGCCTCGGCGGGTCTCCAGCACCTGAAGGGCCGAGGGAAGTGAGAAGGTGATCTCCTTGTCGAGCATCTGGTGGACCACGTCGTTCAGGCGCAGGGCCGCCCGCGTCGGATCAGCTCGGCCCGGGCCCAGTGCCCGGACCGCATCCCGGGCGACTCGCTCCACCCGCGGATCGCCACTCTGGATGAGGGGTTCGGGGCGGAGGTGGTCGGCCAGGTCCATCCGGGGATAGGGGAGGCTGAAACCGGGCGTCAGTTCGTCCATCCGTTCCCGACGGACCACCAGGGTGTCGCCGCGAAGCTCCTGACGCCCCCCGTCCAGCTCGAAGCCGTCCAACTCCACTCCCGACAGGAGGAAGCGGAGCTCGTCCCCGGCCTCCAGATCGGTCAACTCGGCGTCCGCGGCGATGGCCGTACTGAAGACGAGGTCGGGAGAAGATCCACCTCGGTCCGCCAGGAGCCGGTCGCTCCGCTCCTGATCCACCAGCTCGAACGGCATCCTCTCCAGGGAGAGCCCCATGGGCGAGGACGACCGGATCATACGGCCATCCTCGTCGATCCAGCTCTCCACCTCGATCCCCCCGTAGCGCTCCTTCAGTCGCCAGGCGGTCACGGGCCTGCCTCCATCGCCGGCCCACCGGCCCGAACCGGGATCCCGGATCGCCGAGTCGGGAAGGATGATCGTGTCGCGCTCCATGACCTCCACCTCCACCTGCCGGGTGGAGACCGTGGAGGGGTCGAAGACGGGAAAGCGAAGGACACGCCCCACCCTGAGTTCACCTCCCCGGGCGATCCTCAGGGGCAGGGCCGCAGCGGAAAGGGGACGATCCCCCACCCGGAAGCTGAGCTCCTCCGGGCCTCCTCCGGCCTCGACGACGACCTGGAGCAGGGAGTCGCCCTGCATCTCGCCGGAGGCCTGGAATCGACCGGCGTCGGAACTCAACTCGAAGGAGAACCGGGTCATCTGCAGGGTCTGGGACAGATGCACCGTCGTGCCCGCCGTGGCGGCCCCCTCGGCGGCCATGGCCTGGATCTCGAGGCTGAGGCGATCCTCAAGGAGGAACCCGTCGGGAATGGTGTCCAGGCGTGACGAAGCCATCCCCACGACCTGGCCACCCATGCGCACCGCATAGAAGTAGGTGCCCGGCTCCAGACTCAGCGTCGCCTGGGCCAGCCGCGTCATCTCGGGCTGGAGATAGCTGTCCCGGGCATGCCACCCCATGAGGCCGAGCCAGGCCACCACGAGGAGGATGCCCAGGGCCCGCCGCCGGGTCACGCACCCCCCGAAGTCTCTGGAGAGGTGACCTTGGGATCGAAGGCTCGAGCGGCTCGCTGGAACACCCCCTCCTGATAGGCGTCCACGCCCAGGATCACCAGCGTCCGCGGGAGCAGGCTTTCCAACCGGTGACGCCGAAGCGCACCCAGCATGGCCCGGGCCGACGCCTCAGCTTCCAGGTTGCCGGCCCCCACCCCCAGGGGAGGGACGGCCAGGGTCTCCACGCCCCAGTCCGCCGCCCGTTGGAGGCCGTGCAGGAACGCGCGCTCCAGGGAAGCCTCGGACACGCCCACTTCCAGTGATCGGATCACCACATGGATGATGAGCTCGAGAGCGAGCTCCGTTCCGGGGAGCACCACCGCCCCCCCGATGGGGAGGTCTTCCAGGGCCTGGAGTCGGCTCCGGGACGCCGGCCCGGCTCGCAGGACCAGCGCACTCTCCAGTTGGGTGAGAGGCTCCAGGTCCGTCCCCATGGAGAGAAGCACGGCCTGAGCCCCTGTCGCCGCGGGGTCACGCCCGGGGTCGGTCCGGATCATCCGCGCCCCGACAGTTCCCGGGCTCGTCGGTACATGACTCCAGCCTCCACGGGAAGGTGCTTCTGATCGTAGAGGATCCCCATCACGTAGTAGATCTTGCCGTTCCGGGGTTGGAGTCGAGCTGCCTCCTCCAGCGCGTCCAGGGCCTCATCGATGCGTCCGAGCCGATTCAGCGCCTCGCCCCGATAGAAGTGGGCCGGACCATGATCGGGATCCCGCTCGCACGCCCACTTCAATTCGGCTTCGGCCTGCTGGTAGAGCCCACGCCTGAAGAAGAGAATCCCCAGGTTGGCCCGGACGTCGGCTCGTCCCGGGTCGAGGCGCATCGCCTTGCGAAGCACCTTCTCGGCTTCTTCGAAGCGGGCCATGGAGGCCAGGGCGGCACCCAGATTCGCCAGTATCTCGGGGTTCTCCGGTTCGACCTCCAGAGCCGCCCGGAAGTGTTCGAGGGCGGCGGCATGCGAACCGGATCGGTCCTGAAGGACCCCCAGGTTGTTCCGCGCCTTCAGGTGCTGTGGTTCCCGAGCGATGATCTCCCNGTAGAGGCGTCCCGCATCCTGGACGCGGCCGTCTCGCTCCAGGTCCCTCGCCTCCTGGAAGAGGAGCTCGATCTCGTCCGGCGTCTCCTCCGGGACCTCTTCCAACGTCTCATCCTCCGATGGGGAGGGCGTCCTGGAATCTGGTCGTTCGGTCATTCTATGTCGGTCTCTCGGCGCTCGACGGTCTCGGCCGCAACCCACTCCAGATAGGGAGAGAAGCCTCCCAATACCGGGAGGGCCAGGACCTCGGGCACATCGTAGGGATGAAGTTCGGCGATCCGGCGAGCCAGCTCGTCCACCATCTCCACATGGGTCTTGAGGACGAGAAGGCACTCGGAGTCCTGCTGGATCTCACCCTGCCAGCGGTACACGGAGGTCAGGCCCGGAAGGATGTTGCCGCACGCCACTCGGCCTTCCTCCAAGAGCGTGTGCGTCAGGGTCGAGGCCGATTCCTGGTCCGGCGTCGTGACCAGAACGACACGAACGGCGCTGGGTGTCTTCTCGGACTTCATGGTCCCTCCGGAGGTGTGGTGGATCCCCTTCCCCGTGGAGGGGGGAGGATTCACCAGGCGGTGAACACGGTCTGGCTCACGTTCGCCTCGTCGTAGACCGACTTCAAGAGCTCGGCGTGGCGCTCCTGCACCACTCGCCGCTTCACCTTCTGGGTCGGCGTGAGCGATCCATCTTCGATGGTGAAGGGCTCGGGAAGGAGCACCAGCTTCTTCGGCATTTCGAAGCTGGAGAGATCGGACAGCTCCTCCTTGATCTGCTCCAGCAGGAGGTTCTGCGCCTCCTCGGTGGAGAGAAGGGCCCTGGGATCCTCCGTCGGGAGCCCCTTCTCACGGGCCCAGCTGTCGAGGGTGGCGAAATCGGGTACGAGCATGAGCGTGATGAACCGCTCCCGGTCTCCCACCAGCACCGGCTGGTCCACGAACCGATTCTTCTTGAGACGGTTCTCGATGGGCTGAGGCGCCACGTTCTTTCCGCCCGCCGTCACGATGAGATCCTTCTTGCGGTCGGTGATCCGGAGGAACCCGTCGGCGTCGAGTTCGCCCACATCGCCGGTGTGGAACCACCCGTCGTCGTCGATGACCTCCCGCGTTTCCTCGGGCCGGTTGTAGTATCCCTTCATGACCTGGGGGCCCCGGACCAGGATCTCACCGTCCTCGGCGATCTTGACCTCGGTGCTCGCCACGGGCTTGCCCACGGTGCCGATCCGGAAGTTCTCGGGGAAGTCGATGGGGGTGTTCACGTTCGTCACCGGGCTCGTCTCGGTGAGCCCATACCCCTCCAGGATCGTCACCCCGGCCGAGAAGAAGAACTTGTTGATCTCGGCTGAGAGGGGCGCTCCTCCACTCACGAAGTACCGCAGCCGCCCTCCTACTCCGGCGTAGATCTTCTGGAAGACCAACCGATGGGCCAACCCGTACTGGAGCCGGGTGATGGGCCCGGGGGTGCGCCCAGCCAGCTTCGCCTCGGCCCACCGACGCCCGACGCCCGTGGCCCAGGACACCAGGGTCCCCTTCACCCCGTCGGCCTCCATGACCTTGGCGTAGACCTTCTCGTACAGACGGGGCACCGAAACCACCACGGTGGGCCGGACGGCCTTCAGGTCCTCGGGGACCGACTCGATGGACCGTGCGTAGGTGATGGGGCACCCGCGATTGAAGAGGAGGTAGTCCACCATCCGCTGGAAGACGTGGGACAGGGGAAGAAAGGACAGGGTGGAATCGCGCTCGTCAATGGGCAGGCAGGCGGAGGCTGCCCGAACGTTCGAGTGGAGGTTGTTGTGGGTGAGCATGACCCCCTTGGGGTCGCCTGTCGTGCCCGAGGTGTAGAGGATCGTTGCAACGTCGTCGGGTTGGGCCGACAGGGCCTCGGCCCGGAACGCCTCCGCCGAGGTCTCGGCCACGGGTCCCCTTCCCCGTGCACGGAAGTCCTCCCAGGAGAAGACTCCTTCGGGCAACTCCCCTCCGGGGGGATCGAAGACCACGACCCACTCCAGGGCCTCGCAGTCGCCCCGGATCTCCTGAACCTTGGCGAGCTGTTCGGCTGTGGAGACGAAGACCAGGCGAGCGCCTGCGTTTTTCAGGATATAGGCCACCTGCCCAGGGGTGAGGGTGGCGTAGACCGGCACATCCACCACCCCCGAGGTAAGACACCCATAGTCGGCGATGGCCCATTCCGGTCGGTTCTCGGCCAGAAGGGCCGCCCGATCTCCGCGCTCCAGGCCCAGGGACCCGAGGGCCGCCGCGACCTCACGGACCTGCCCCAGGACCTGGTCGTAGGTCATGGAGGGCCAGGATCCATCGCCGTACCACTGAAGGGCCGGTCGGTCACCCGACCGGTCCACGACCTCGAAGAACAGGTCGACCAGTGTGCCTTCAGGGAGTTCTGTCGAGTTGGACGCGTAGGTGGCGGATCCCATTCAAACCGTCCTTGGATGACTGAGAGGCATGGTTCCGGCCCGAACGATCGGGCTCGCTGGCTGCAGGTGCGGCGGAGGGGCGCAGGTCTTCGGGCTCACTCCAGGTGAACTGCGACGGTGACCTTCAGATCGGGCTGGAGCGAATGGAAGACACTGCAGTACTTGTCCCTGGACAACTGCACCGCCCGCTCCACTTTGGCTCGCTGCTCCTCGTCCGGCCCCTTGACCCGGATGTCCATCCGGAGGGTGAGGAAGCGCTGAGGGGGACTGGAGGCCCTCTGTCCCTCGAGCTCCACCTCCAGCGCCTCCAGCGGCACCCGGCCCTTCTCCAGAATGGCCTGGATGTCGACGCCCATGCATCCTCCCACACTCAGGAGCAGGGCCTCCATGGGTGAGGGACCCTTCTTTGCATCCCCGTCCAGGATGATGGGCTCAGAGCGAGCTCCCACTCCCTCGAAAACCAGTCCGTCGCCACTCCAGCGCACCGTGGCACTACGTGTTGGATTAGTCATTCTCTCCCAGGAAGGTCTGACCCTCGCCCCTGAGCTCTGCCAGGGTCGAGCGGGCGTGGTTCACATGTTCTTTCGCGTCGGCTCCCCGGGGCGGGTTCGCCAGAAAGGCTTCCAGGTGCTGGATGGCGTCCCGCTCCTCCCCTTTCCTGAGGAGCAGGTAGGCCAACCCGTAGTGGGCTCCCGCCGCCGCCGGGTCCTTCTGGAGCACGTGGCGGTAGGTCTTGGAGGCCTCTTCGGTCATGCCGATCCGGGTATACGCGATGGCGATCTGCTGAAGCACCACCGGGTCTCCGGGAGACTCCTTCAGAGCAAGGCGGAGCGAGGTGAGCGCTTCATGGAATCGCCCGTCCCTCAGAAGGGTGATCCCCTCCTGATAATAATCCACCTTCTCGACACCCTCGTCTTCTCCGAAGAGCTTTTTCCAGAAGGTCATAGCGTGGGGGTCGAAGGTACGTGCAGGGTTCGAGCGAAGGTAGTCGCCGGAGCCACACCGGCGCAATCGGTGAGGCTCGGATTCCGAGGGCCCGTTCAGCCTCGCGCCGCCACAAGAAGGCTCTCGGTCTGGAGGAGAATCTCCAGGCCTCTCTCTTCAAGCCGTTCCAACCGATGGGGGGCCGGGGACCGGATCACGATCCTGGAGCCGGGACCCAGGACCCGGATCTCCTCTTCCAGCTCCCGGGCAGGCTCGTGGTCCCGCAGCGCCAGCCCTCTCAGACTACCCGAGAAGAAGGGCAGGCGATCCGCCGCGACGATGCGGGTCACGCCGGGCTCCTCAGGGCCCTTCCGGAGCCCCGGGTCCAGGGCCACGATCTCGATCTCCTCGATCATGGCGGCCAGGCGGGAGGCCTGGGCCACCCACCCGTCTCGCAGGAGGATCAGACCCGGCCCCTCGCTGACCCCGATCAGGGCGGCCAGGCGGAACGCCTCCTCCGCCGTCCCCTCCGGCGTGCCCCCTTCCCCTCCCGGATCGGATCGGGGTGGAGGGCGCAGATCACCGAAGCCCTGGCGGACCGGATACCGTTCCCGGCAGTTGGCGCATCCGAGGGCCCCTTCCAGTACCCGCCGATCCCGCAACTCCTCCGCCAGGAGCACGAGGCCGAATTCGGGCCCACACCTGGGGCAGGCGAGGCGATCGGTGACGAGTAGGTGCATGAAGAGATGCCGGGAGCGGCGTCCGGATCATCCCATCTGGGGAGCGCGGAACGCCGGCGTCGGCGCCGAGGCGGGCCCGTACTGGGCCCACTGGGTGGGCGTCTCCCAGACCCGTGCGTACAGGAGCCCGGCGGACAGTTCCTCGGGGAGTCGACCGGAGAGCTCGTTGAAGAAGTATCGGGCCTGATTCTCGGCGCTGGTCTCCACGTCCTCGAAGGCGGGCAGATCATTCAGGTTCTGATGATCCAGACCATCGGCCAGCTCCCGGAGATGGCGCTTGAGGTCCACGAAATCAAAGGCGATTCCGGCCTCGTTGAGGCGGTCGGTCTGGAGCGCCACCTCCACCACGTATCGGTGACCATGGAGGCGCTCGCACTTGCCCTTGTAGTTCCGGAGGAAGTGGGCCGAGTCGTAGTGGGCCTGAACACTGACGGTGTACATCATCTTCTGATCCATGGGAACCTGTCTCAGATTCGTTCCAGGGGAAGGAAGGGGATCTGGACCCCCGCCGGACGGGTCAGGGCGAAGTGGACCGCGTCGGCCACCTCATCGGGCTGAAGCATCATCGCTCGATCTGGAAGCCCCGGGTCCAGATCCGGGTTCATCGGGTCCCAGATCGAGGTGTCGGTGGCCGCCGGCTCCAGCAGGGTCGCGCGAACCCCCGTGCCCCGCAGCTCCTCCAGGAGAACCTCGTGGAACCCCCGGAGTCCGAACTTCGAAGCCGAATAGGCCCCGTTTCCCGGGAAGGCGCGCCGACCAGCCACCGACCCCACCTGGACGATGGTGCCCCGCCCGCGCCGCTTCAACCCCGGAAGGAAGCTCCGCACGGTGAGAATGCCTCCCTTCAGGTTCACATCCAGGTTGGAAATGAGCACCTCGTCGGACAGCTCGTCGATGGGAGCGAGGGAAAAGACCCCGGCTGCGGCGACCACGGCGTCGGGTTCCCGTCCCGCCCACTCCGCGACGGCCGTGCGGGCCCGCTCCAGCGACGTAGGATCCGTGACGTCGCAGGGTACAGCCCTGCCACCCGTCTTTCGCGCCAGCTCCTCCAGGGCATCCTGGCTACGAGCCAGCAGGGCGACCCGAGCTCCGGCGGTCGCCAGGCGGAGGGCCACAGCTCTCCCGATGCCTCGACTCGCGCCGGTGATGGCGATCACCTGTTCCTTCAGGTCGCGCGCGTTCTCCGGGGATTCACTCATCACAGGGGCCGGTGTTGCGACGTGCAGAGGCGGAGGAATTCGTCCCGGGTCCGGGAGTCCTCCATGAACGCGCCCCGGACCGCCGAGCTGATGGTGTAGGAGTTCTGCTTCTGCACTCCCCGCATCATCATGCACAGATGGTGGGCCTCGATGACGACCCCGACTCCCTGAGGGCTCACCACATCCCAGAAGGACTGGGCGATGTCTTCGGTGAGGCGCTCCTGGACCTGCAGGCGGCGGGCGAATACCTCCACCAGGCGAGCCACCTTGGAGAGCCCCAGAATGTGGCCGTCGGGGATGTAGGCCAGGTGCACCTTTCCGAAAAAGGGAAGCATGTGGTGCTCGCACAGGGAGTACATCTCGATGTCCTTTACGATGATCATGTTGTGATGGCGCTCTTCGAAGAGCGCCTCGCCAATCGTCGCTTCGGGATCGAGCTGGTATCCATGGGTCAGAAAGCGGAGGGACTTCTCCACCCGCTCAGGCGTCTTGAGAAGCCCCTCGCGATCCGGATCCTCTCCGAGTCGCCTGAGCATCTCGGCCACCAGGTCCTCGAAGGGGGCGTCGGCGAGGGCACGGGTCGCCCCCTCCTCGTGAGAGATGGGGAATGCTCCGTCGGCCCTGGGGGTCAGGGAGGAAACCGTCTTCATATCGCTCATGGTGATCGTCTCGATTCGATGTCTGAGGGCGCCGTCAACGCCCCTCGTATTCCACGTAGTTCCGGGGGGTCTCCCAGAGCGTGAGGCGGACGAGCCGGGCCCGTTCGGGCAGATGACCCGCGATCCGTCCCCAGATCGCCACGACCAGGTTCTCCGTCGTGGGGTTCACCCCTTCGAGCCACTCCACTTCCCGGTTCAGGTTCCGATGATCCAGGTCGGACACCACCCGATCCTCCACTGCGACCTTCAGCTCCTTCAGATCCATCACGTAGCCCGTCTCCGGGTCGACCTCACCCTCGACGGTCACGTCGAGTTCGTAGTTGTGGCCGTGCCAGTGCGGATTGGAGCAGGCGCCGAAGACCTCCTGGTTTCGCTCGTCGCTCCAGTCCGGCCGGTACAGCCGATGGGCCGCCGAGAAGTGAACCCTGCGTGTCACGCTGACTCGGGGCATCATATCCTTCCGGTTCAACCCCTCGGGCAGGAGGGGCCTCTGGTGAGGGCGGAAATCTCGAACGGCTGACGACTACCCCCCCGCCGTCTCGATCGGTCCGCCGGGACCCGGGTCCTGTCCGCGCCCCTGGATCCGAAAGGGTCGGAATGCACGAGCCGCACTCCTTGTGGACCCCACCCTCCGGTGCCCGACGCACCCACTACAACGAAAAGAGGCCGGCACCCTCCAGAGGAGAATACCGGCCCCAGGACGCACCGAAGGGGGTGTATTGAAGCCCGGGTTGAATTGATGGTGACCTCCCAGCGACTTTCGAAGTCCCCTCTCAGGGCGGGTCGGCAGCCACCGGAGTCAGTCCCGGCTTCTTTTGTGTTGGCTCAATATGATGCCCTTCAACACGTCGGATGATCAATATAGGGTCACCCCCCCCGGGGCGTAAAGGAGGAGGTGCCGGAGAGGGGTCCAAACCGGGGACGGAGCGGGGGGGTCACCCCCGATAGCTCCGGAGCCGGGCCAGGTTCCGTCTGTCCAGGGTGACCATGTCATCGCCCTTCGGTGTTTCCAGCACCTTGGGGATGGCGGAGAAGCGAGGGTCGGTCATGATCCGACGGAAGGGCTCCTCGCCCAGGGATCCCTCGCCGATGTGTTCATGGCGGTCCTTTCGGGAACCGAAGGGATGCTGGCTGTCGTTCAGGTGAAAGAGCCCCAGCCGTTCGAACCCCAGGCGGTCTTCGAATTCATCCCAGACCCCCTCGTAGTCTCCCACCAGATCGTACCCGGCCGAATAGGCATGACAGGTGTCGAAGCAGACTCCCACCCGGCTTCGGGCCGGTTCAGGGATCCCCTCGAGGATGTCCGCCAGACCTTCCATGGATCCTCCCACGGAGGTGCCCGACCCTGCCGTGATCTCGAGGAGCACCCGGGTCGACCCCTCCACGGCCTCCAGGGCCCGGGTCACCCCTTCCGCGTTCCGAGCGATGCCGCTCTCGGTGTCACCGTCGGTGGCGTTTCCCGGATGGGTCACCAGGAAGTCCAGTCCCAGAGCCGCGCAGCGGGACAGCTCCGCCGTGAAGGAGGCCAGCGATCGCTCCCAGAGATCGGGGCGAGGGCTCGCCAGATTGATGAGATAGGAGTCGTGGGAACCGGCGGTACGAATCCGTCCCGCGGTCCGCGCCCGGCTGAAATCGCCGACCCGCTCCTCGGTGAACTCGGGCTCGGCCCAGCGGTTGGGCTGCTTGGTGAAGAGCTGGAGATTGATCGAGTGGATGTCCCGGGCTCGGCCCGGCGCGTGCTCCACACCGCCCGCCACCGAGACGTGGGCTCCCAGTTCGTCCTCCAC
>SL_3KL_010_SEDDRAFT_10002589_pt1 | contig 16524 bp, 20 predicted proteins | sample SodLakKL_010_SED_2_FD_10381 | JGI IMG/M metagenome (IMG submission 10381) | reverse complement strand
AAATGAGAAGCTAAACTAGGCTCTGGATAAAATCGATGTGTATTCATATGGAAAGCTACTCCTTCTATACTAACTAATCTACCAGTTTCCTTTTCATATACTCTCTCTAATCTTCTCTCTAGCTCATCAGATGTCCATACTCTATCTTCATCACTTAATAAAAAAGCATATAGGGATAGTAAAAGTTCATCCTCTACCTTATACATAAAGGGCTCATAAGGATCACCTGGTTTATCCAAAATCAATAAATAATCATCAATTATTTCTTGTTTTCTTTGAGAAATTTTATTTTCAATTTGCAATTCTCGTAATTCTAAAGCTTCAGTACTTAAAAATTCAATTTCAAATTGCTTAGTTAGCTCAATTTTTCTTTCTTGCTTTTCTTCCTCACTTAGTTCTTCATTTTTATCAACTAATGATAAGCGATTATTTAATCTTTCCCTGTACGGCAAAACAATTTCTTTTTCAACTTGTTTTTTTAATTCTTCTTTGTCAAAAAATTGATAAAATTTCAAAGCTAATTTTTCTGGATCAGATATATCTTTAGGTACAACATATATAAAGGCAAAATCTTTATTGGTAGCGGCTAAAAATAAATTTTCTTGACCAGAAAAACTTTCTCGTAAATAAATTTTTCCTCTATCGGCTTGTAGCTGATTGTATATTTGATGCTGACTTTGTGCTAAACCAACATATAAATCATGGTTTAATACCTGAAGAGAAAATAGTCTAATAATTAAAAATATGAACAATAAAAAAATAACCGTTCCCGCAATTCGTAAACGATTATTACTAGCTACAAATTTTTCTTTTTTTGTTTTTTTATTATAATCACGCCACATAAAAAGCAAACTTTAAACTTTATTATTAACAACCTTCTTAGCGACGAGCCATACTAGATTCTTTAGCATTTAAATGCTTTATATCCTTTGCACTTACTAGTTGTAATTCATTTATTCTAACTTTTAAGACATCATAAGATTTCATAGCCATTAAGTTGGACTCTAAAATTCGATTTTCTTCTGCTAATAAATTAACTTCCCTGTTTAAATCTCTAATTTCAAAACCTTTTACCACCATATCATTTGATATTGATAAATTTAAAGCTCCAATTAAAATTAACAAAGAAATTAAAATAAAATTAATTTTTTTAAAAGAAATTAAGGCATATTTCTTTTTACTACTTTTTTTTGAATTTAAGGCGGTCATATATTTTATTTTATTAATAAATTTTTTCAGCTGCTCTTAATTTAGCACTACGAGAACGTGGGTTGTTCTGAATTTCCTCATTAGTAGCTATTAGAGGTTTTTTTGTTAATATTTTCAACCTTGGTCCTAAACAAGAACATATTAAATCATTAGGCCTACATTTACACGACTTAGCATTATCTCTAAAAAAATTCTTGACTATTCTGTCTTCACCGCTATGAAAAGATACTACCACAATTTTTCCTCCCTTTTTGATTAAATTTAAAGATGATTGCAAGGCGCTTAAAAGATTATTTAATTCATCATTAGTTTCTATTCTTAAGGCTTGAAAATATAAAGTAGCGGGATGAATTTTTTTCTTTTTTAAAGTTTTAATCGGTAAAGAACTTTCAATTATTTCTAATAGTTGTTTCACTCGGGCGATTCTTTCCTTCCTTCTTCTGGAAACAATCGCCCGAGAGACACGATATGCATGGGGATCTTCTCCGTAATCTTTGAATATTTTAATTAAATCCTTTAAAGAATAATTATTTACAATTTCCAATGTTTTACCTTCTAATTCTTTGGAAAACGCCATATTAAGAGGTGCGTCTGTTTGAAAGGAAAAACCTCTACTACTATCGGCTAATTGATCGGAAGATAATCCTAGATCAAAAACAATTCCCGAACATGAGTTTTCATCAATTTTCTCTCTTTTGGCTATATTTTTTAAATTTGCAAAATTATCTAATACTGTTTTAATGTTTAATTTATTTTCATCCTTAATTAAACGATCAAATCTTTCTTTGGCTTGACTGTCCCATTCTATTGCTAAAACCTTGCCTTTTTTTCTAACTAATTTAGCTATTTCTGAACTGTAATGACCAGCTCCTAGGGTACAGTCAATAAATGTTTGTCCGGCTTGTGGATTTAAAAAGTCTAAAACTTCTTTTATCATCACCGGTTTGTGAACTGACATATATAAATTATTAAATACCTAACTCACCTAAAGCCTCAGCAATATCATTACTATTTCTTTCTGCCCTTCCTTTATATTTCTCCCAAGCTTCCTGATCCCAAATCTCTAAATGATTATATAAACCAGCCACGACAATTTTTTTCTCTAAACCAGAAAATTTTCTAAGATATTCTGGTAAGGTAATTCTTCCTTGATTATCAAACTCAACATCCATAGCTCCAGCTAACATATGACGAGCAAAGGCTCGAGCCTTAGCTTGACTAATTGGTAATGAAGCAAACTTTTCAGCAATTTTTTTAAATTGTTCCCTGGAATACAAAAAAAGACAATCATCTAAACCCTTAGTAACAACTGCCCCTTTTTTTAAAACACTACGAAACTTAGCTGGTATCGCTAAGCGTCCTTTTGTGTCTAAGATGTGATTGTATTCGCCTATGAACATATTTATAATTATTTAAATTCACCTCTTTGCCCCACTTTTCACCCATTTGATTTAATTATACACCACTTATACACTAGCGTCAACCATCTGTATTTCTCTAAAATAAGCAAAAAAATAAAAAAAAGATTACTTATCCACAAGTAATCTTTTAATTTTTTAAATTTTGTATTTTAGTTATACACAAGCAGTTTTCTTTTTTCCAATGCTAACTTCTTTGTCATATATTGCTTCAACTATTTGTTTTGGGGGTAAATTCTTTGATTTTTTCTTTAAATTATTAGCACTGTTTACTGGAATCTGCAAGGAATAAGCAAGAGCGTTCGCAGTTAAAACACCAATTCTTAGACCCGTAAAAGTTCCTCCTTGATTATAAACTCTAATTTCTTTAATATCTTTTAATTTAACATTGGAAGTTTTTAAAAGCTTATCAATGCTAGGAAGTAATTTTTCTGCTTGCTTTTTTTGAGCTTTAAGTTGTTTTTTAAAAATCAACTTATCATCTTTTTTCAATGACACTTCTAAACTATCAATTAAGGATGTGTTTATATATAAAATCATATTTTTAGTATTTCTTTTAAGTCTAAGGTATTGTTAGCTTTAACTAATTTTTCTCTATAATAACTGGCTTGAGAAATATTTTGCATATAATAGCAAAGATGTTTTCTCAGAGCTACTACAGCATTTTCTCCATATTCTTTTTCCGCTAATTTAGCGTGCTTGATGATAAGTGAAAATAATTGTTTTTTATTTAAATTAATTTGCTTTTCTTTTTTAATTTCTGAAAATAGCCAAGGTCGATTAAGAGCTCCTCTAGCTAAAGCTAGGCCATCGGCTTCAGTTTTTTTTACTGTTTCTTGAGCACTTCTTAAATCATAAATACCACCATTAGCTATAACTTTCTTAGGAAAAATTTTTTTAATATCTTTAANTAAAGAATAGTCAATCGGTCCAGAAAAACCTTGCGAGAGACTACGACCATGAATTATTAAAGCAGAAATATCAAGATCGGATAAATATTTAACAAAATCCATTGCATGTTTATTGTAAGCTTTTGTTCTAATTTTAATAGAAACTGGCAAATTAGTATTATCAATTACAGATTTTATAATAGATCTGGCTCTTTTTGGATCTTTCATTAAATCAACTCCCGCTTTTTGTTTTATAACCTTAGAAACTGGGCAACCACAATTAATATCTATTCCATCGGGTTTAATTTTTTCATTAATTATTTTTGTAGCTAAAGGAAAATGTTTTTCATCGCCACCAAAAAGTTGCACGACATAATTTTTTTCCTTTTTAGATTTTTTGAGGAGTTCTAGAGTTTTATTTTTCTCTTTTTGATTATAATAAAGAGCAGTCGCTGAGGCCATCTCGCTATAAACTACATCAGCTCCATAATCTTGGCAAATTTTTCTAAAAACTAAGTTAGTAAATCCGGCCATTGGTGCCAATACTAAAAAAGGTGACTTTAATTTTAACCAAAAATTATCTCTCATCTTTTCTTCTTAATAATTTGCTCTCCACTGGTTTTGTCCTCTAAAATATAACCTAAACTTTCAATTTCTTTTCTTAAGTTATCAGCGGTTTTAAAATCCTTATCTTCTCTAGCTTTAGCTCTTTTATCTAATATATCCTTTATTTTAGGTGACCAGTTTTCTTCACTAAGTTCATGGCTAATATATTTATAAGCATTGGCTAAATCTAAAGCTAAAACTTTATCAAAATCTAAAACAGTAACTAGCTTGTCTTCATCTTTTATTTCAGATTTAAGTAATTTAAATAAAATTGCTAAGGCTTGAGGTGAATTTAAATCATCGTTTATAGCTTTTAAAAAATCATTTTTAAAATCAAGATTTAATTGCCCTTTTTTATCACGATTAATTTGAGAAACTTGTTTATATAATTTATCAAGACTTTCTTGAGAGCTTAAAAATGATTCCCTGCTATACTCCATAGGTTTTCGATAATGAACTTGCAAGCTAGCTAGGCGATAAGCTAGTGGATTTATGTTTAATTCTTTTATTATTTTTTTTAAGGTTAAAAAATTACCTTCACTTTTAGCCATTTTTTTACCACCAACAATATTTAAAAAAGAATTATGCAACCAATAATTAAAAAACTTTTCACCAGTAGCGGCCTCGCTTTGTGCGATTTCATTGCTATGATGAACATTAATATGATCAATCCCACCACAGTGAATATCTCTTTGCTTTTTTAGATATTTTAAACTCAAGGCTGAGCATTCAATATGCCAACCTGGAAAACCAGTTCCCCAGGGTGAGGGCCACTCCATTTGTCTTTGCTTGTCTTTTGGAGAAAATTTCCATAAAGCAAAATCAGTCGGATTTTTTTTCTCTTTATTTTTTTCCACCCTTGCTCCTTCTTGTAAATTTTCAAGTGGTAAATGACTAAGCTGATTATAGTTTTCAAATTTAGCAGTATTGAAATAAACACCATCACTGATTATATAGGTATAGCCTTTTTTTTCTAAAGTTTTTATTAATTCAATTTGTTCATTAATATGATCACTAACTTTACACCAAATATCTGGTTCTAAAATATTTAATTCCTTTATATCAGCTACAAAAGCTTTTGTGTAGTAATTTGCAATTTCATAAGCATTTTTCTTTTCTTTTTTGGCTTGTTCTTCAATTTTATCCTCTCCCATGTCCATATCACCAGTTAAATGACCGACATCGGTGATATTCATAATATGTTTTACTTTGTAATTATTATAAAGCAAAACCCTTTTAAGTAAATCTTCAAATAAATAAGAACGTAAATTGCCAATATGAGCATAGTTATAAACCGTTGGCCCACAAGTATAAAGTCCAACCTGACCAGGATAAATTTCTTGAAATTTTTCTTTTTGACGACTTAATGTATTGTATAGATATATTTCCATATTTATTCACTTATATAATTTATAAATATTTCTTCTGCTTCATCAACATAAATTAAACTATTATCTTTCATTTCTCGTATACTAATTATACCCTGACCACTAAGATCGGAAAATTCTAAAATTGAAAAAAATGCAACAGTTTCCATAGTATCCCATTCATACTCAGTTTCAATTTGTGAAACATCGATTATTGATTTATCTTCATTATCACTTAAAACCACATAATAATTAGCTTCCAGTAACCAATTAGCCGGGATCATACCTTTAATTTTAAGTGGACTGCTAACTAATTCATTTTCTAGTGGTTGAATTATTTTAATAGCCTCCTCTTCTGGTTCTGTGTAGTCAATACTTGCTTCTTCTTCTTCTTTTTCTATTTCATTTTCTTCTACTAATTCTTCATTTACTGGCTCATGACTATTATTTCTTAACTGTTGAACTCGCAAAATTATAGCACTTAATAATATTATCGCAACTACAGCTAATAAAAAATTAGTTTTTTTCATAAAAAATAAATTTAAAAATCAAATTTATCGCGACTACTTATTTTCTCTGTTTTATGTCTATTTGAAGGTTTTTCTTTTTCCTTTAATTCACTTTCTAAATTATTAATATCACCAGCAAAACCTAGAGCAATGATAGCTATAATACTAAAATCTTCGCTAATGCTGAACTTTTCTTTTATTTTATTATAATCAAAACCACTCATACCATGAGCCACTAAACCCAGAGCTCTAGCTTGTAGGGCTAAATTTTGCCAAGCCGCACCAGTATCAAACTGAGCTGTATGATTGACTTTATTGTTATGCTTAAAATTATTTTTAGATAAAACTACTAAAAAGGCTCCAGACTTTTTAGCCCAAGATTTATTGAAATCTACTAGAGTATCTAGGATATCTTGCCAAGCTTTATCGTTTTGTAGACTGTAGATAAAGCGCCAGGGTTGCTCATTGAAAGCTGATGGGGCAAATCGGGCTGCTTCTAGGAGGGTTAAAACTGCCTCTTCATTTAAAGCTTCACCACTTAAAGCTCTTGGAGAAAAACGGTGCCAAATTAAATCCTCAATTTTTTTATCAGGCTTTCTATAATCTTTAATTGGTAATTGTGAATATACATTGTTTGACATAAATTTATAAATTATTTTTTTTATTTAGATTTTATAACTCCAGCAAATTGTAAATATTTAGTATCTGACAAGAAGCCCAGAAACAAAAAATTAATGATATTAAATTTCCAGGGCTTAAGTGGATTAATACCTTTAATTTCTAGGATTTCAAAACCTAGCTGATCAAAAGTTTCAATTAAACTCTTTTTAGTAAAAAAACGTAGATGAGTTCTGTCAAGAACTCCTTCATCTTCATAGCGCCATTCTTTATTAATCAACAATCTTTTTAAATTCAGTAAATATCTAACATTGGGCACTGAAAAAACAATTACTCCATCTTTATTTAACTTAGTTTTTAAGCTTTTAAGTAAATTATTGGGATAAGCTAAATGCTCTAAAATATCATTTAAAACAATACAATCAAAGCTATTATTTTCTAAATCATTGACTATTTCTACTGCATCGCCGATCAATACCTTATCTATTTTTTCTCTAGCTACTTTCGCTGCCTTTTCATTTTTTTCAATTCCCCAAACTTGTGTCTTTAGTTTTTCTTTTAATGAGGCAGAAAAATTTCCCTCGCCACAACCAATATCAAGGATTTTTTGAGAATTTTTAGGTACAAACCTTAGCATTTCTAATCTATTTTGTTGATAATAATTATTATTCATATCTTTATAATGCCACAATAAAATATATTTGTAAATTTATTTATGCTATAATTAAAATATGCTTGATTTAAAAAATGAAACAAAAATTTTTAATTTAGATTATAAAACTGTTGCTGGTATTGATGAGGCTGGACGTGGACCTTTAGCTGGGCCTGTGGTAGCGGCCTGTGTTGTAATAGATAATAATTTTAGAATAAAAAATGACGATTTAAAAATAATTACAGATTCAAAGAAACTAAGTCCTAAAAAAAGAGAAAAACTATTTAAAATCATAAAACAAGAAGCTCTAGCAGTAGAGATTGGAGTGGTAGATAATAAAATAATTGATAAAATAAATATATTGCAAGCTAGCTTTTTAGCTATGAGAAAAGCTGTCAATTCATTAAAAACAAAACCAAATTATTTATTAATTGATGGACATTTTAAACTTCCAGAAATTAACATCAATCAAAGCGCAATTGTAAAAGGAGATTTACAGGTTTTTTCTATTGCCGCTGCTTCAATAATTGCTAAAGTCAGTCGAGATTGGTTGATGTGCCAATACGATAAAAAATATCCTATATATAACTTTCAAAAACACAAGGGTTATGGCACCAAAGATCATTTAAAAAAAATCAAAGAATTTGGTCCCTGCCCTATTCACCGACTTAGCTTTGCACCTTTTAAAATTAAAAAACCCTTTCGCTTAGAAAGGGTTTAAATTCATAACCACTTTTTCATTTCAACTGGAGACTCTAAAATAAGTTCTTTCTCCACTCCCGCTTTAATGAATTCACTTTTCTCGTGCAGACCAGATGAAATTGCCACAAAATTAATTGCAGGAAAATGGCTTTGAGCAGCTTTTAGGTCAAATTTAATTGAATCTCCCACAAACAGTGACTGCTCTGGTTTGTAACCTTCTTGCCAAAAAACTTTAAATACTTCTGGATCGGGTTTAAATAAAGCATTTTGTGGACAAACTATTCTTTTAAAAACACCTAAATCCAAACCCAATTTATTGGCACTGACAATTAGGCTTTTTAAATCACGATTACTTAAAATCGCTAAATCTTTTTTTTCTTTAGCTTTTTTTAAGAAATCATTAATTGAGTCCGGAAGTGGATAATCTAAATTCTTATTATTTTCAAGAAAAACTTCCATGACATAATCTTTTTGAACATATGTCCAGTTTAGCTCTTTGGCTAATTTAGGAAATAAATCTTTATTAAAATTTTTACCCCAACAGGCTCTAAGTAGGGAAAAACCAGGTAAAGCTACGCCAATTTTTCTAGCAGCTTCAATAATACATTGAAAGGTAATATTTACTGAAAAAACTAGCACGCCATCATAGTCAAAAATCCATAATTCCTTTTCTTTCATGGTTGATGTTTTAAATGAACAACTGATTTGATTTTAGATAAATACTATAGCGTAAATATAAATTTTGTAAAGTAAAAAACAAGCAATTGCTTGTTTTTTTTATTTTAATTATATTAGTTTTAATTTAAAGGGTATATTTTTTCCTGACCAGTTTTTAAGTCTTTGATTTTATAAACTCCTTCTTCTTTTTCCTCAAAGCCAAAAATAATTAATTGACTATAATTCTGTTTATTAGCCACGTCTAAGGCTTTTTTTAATCTTTGTGGCTCAAAGGCAAAATAAACTAAATTATTATCTTTTCTAAGTTTAGCTACTAATTTTTGTGACTCAATTAATAGATCAGCTGATAATAAAGGAAAATAAATTAAATTTTCTTTCTTAATTAAACTTTCGGGAATTAAGTTCCAAGACTCAAGGAAAAGTTTAGTAGTTTCATCTCCAGGAGCAAAACCAACGGCCGGAAAACTAGATGAACCAAAAATTTCTGCTAAACCATTATAGCGCCCACCGCCAAACATAGCTCTTAAATTGTTAGGATTATTATCGAAAACTTCAAATATTAAACCATCATAATAATCAAAACCGCGCACCAGTGAAGGGTCAAAAACAATATCTTGACTATAACCTAAACTTTTTAAACTATTTACTATAAAATCAATTTCTTCTTTAGCTGTTTTTAAATCATTAGATGAAGACATTAAATCATTAATTACTTTTTCATTATTTCTAGACATTAAATTTTCAATATCCTCTAGTTTCTCGGTTTTAACATCTAAAGCTTTTAATCTGTTATAAAATTCTTTTTGTGACAGTTTTTTATATTTATCTAAAATTCTAAAAAGTTCCTGACTATCTCCCTTTTTAACACCAAAAAATGGCAACATTTCCTCAAGTAAACGACGACTACTTATCCTTAATGTAAAAGAGTTTTTAGGAGCCTTAAATTCCTCCATTATGTCTAAAGATAACTGCATAATTTCTAAATCAGCCGCTATTGATGAACTACCAAAAATATCACAATTTAATTGCCAAAATTCTCTGTTCCTGCCTCTCTGTGGTTTTTCATTGCGCATAAAATTAGCAATGGAAAATAATTTAAGAGGTTTAGGGCTAGAAGCATATACTTTACTAACCATGCGAGTAACCGAGGGTGTCATTTCTGGTCGAATACAAAGCTCACGATCAGCTAAATCTTTAAATGTCATAAGTTCCTGACCACCTACATCTTCACCTGATTTAGCCCGATATAAATCTGCTGATTCAACCAAGGGGCTTAAATATTCTAGGAAACCATAGCGAAGACATACCTTTCGCCAGGTATCAAAGATATATTGCCTAATTTTAAATTCTTCTGGCAACCAATCACTAGTTCCCTTTGGTGGCTGCTTAGATAATATTTTTTTAACCATATTTTTATAATTCACCTCTTAATCATAGCAAAAAAACACTCAAAAAAGCAAATTTAAGTAAAATTTAAAGCTTTTTTAATTATAAGTTAATCATATTATTTTATAATTAAAATATTAAAAATTAATATAAAATAATATGCGAATTTTAATTATTGAAGATGATTTAGAAATTAGTGCCTTTTTAAAAACCGCTCTTAAGTCACAATTATTTGTAGTTGACTGTGCTCAGGATGGTGAAAAAGGAGCTTTTTTAGCTCGGACAAACCATTATGACCTAATTGTCCTAGACTGTAATTTGCCCAAACTAAATGGAAGAGAGGTTATAAAGGAAATTAGACAAGACAAAAAAGCTCCAATTTTAGTTTTAACTGTTAGGGCTTGTTTGAAAGATAAATCTGAAATGTTTGAACTAGGAGCAGATGACTATCTAGTTAAACCTTTTGTTTTTAAAGAATTTATTTTAAGAGTTAATGCCCTTCTAAGGAGACCTAATATTTTAGAAGAACAAACCTTAAAATTTGCAGACATCAACTTAAATTTAAAAACTAAAGAAGTAAATAGAGGTAATAAAAAATTATACTTAACTAATAAGGAATATAATTTACTAGAATTTTTTCTCAAAAGACCTAAGCAAATTCACTCTAGAAGTGAAATAATGGAGCATGTTTGGGATATGAATGCTGATCCTTTTTCAAATTCCATTGAAGCTCATATGATGAACTTAAGAAAAAAAATAAATCAAAAAAATAAAAAAAATTATATCCATACCTTAAATGGTCGAGGATATAAATTAGATTATACTAAATATTAATTTTAATCTTTTTTAAAAAAGTAAGTACTAAAAGATATAGTTGATAATAAAAAAACAATTAATGCTCCAGCGATTAGTTGATATTTTATATTAAAAAAAGCCAATAAAGCAAATAAAAAACCACATAAAATAAAAGTTTTTGATATTAAATGATTTATTATTTTATAATTTAAAAACAGCCCACCTAAATAAATTAAGAAAAATCCTAAAAATAAAAACAGCCATAAACTTAAATTAATTGGAAATGAAATAGCGTGTAAAGAAAAACTAAAATAAGTTAAAGCTAAAAATCCTAAGCTAATATCTCGTAAATTATATTTATCCTTTAAAGAAAATTGACTCCTAAAGAAGAATAAAAAATAGAGATAGTTCAAAAGTAAAATAAAGGGTAAAAGAAAGGCTAGTAAATAAGAAGGAATTAGCAAGTTAAATGATGTAAGGCTTATATATTTTGGGAATGATAAGTAAAAAGCATATGACGAAAATAAAATTAAACATACAAGACTAAAAGAAAACCACTCTCGTTTCCAAAAATGATTAAAAAAATTTTTTTTATTGTTTGCCATAATTAATTAAAATTCTTGCATCTAAAGCCTTGGCTCCTTTTTTATTTTTAAAAACTGCTAAGGGATTAATGTCAATTTCTTTAATATCATAGAAATCATTCATTAACTGCATAACTTTTAGTAAACAATCAACTATAGCTTCTTTATCATAAGAGTCTTGTCCACGCATACCATCTAAAATTTTGACTGTTTTTAAGGAGTTAATCATATTATAAGCAATATCTTTATTAAATGGTAAAACCGCAAAGGCTTTATCATGTAAAACCTCAACATATATTCCTCCCAGACCCACCATAACCATTGGCCCAAGAAGTGGGTCTCTAACAGCCCCAACAATCATTTCTAAATTATCTTTCTTTATCATCTCGCTTATAAGAACTCCAGAAATATCTGCATCTTTTCGCTTGCTTTTTACTTCCTTTATTAAATTGTTATACGAAAAATTAAAGTTATTTTTATCTACATTTAACATTATTCCTCCACTTTCAGTTTTATGTAAAATATCTTCAGAAACAATCTTTAAAGCTAAACAACTATCAAAGTTTTTAATGATTTTTTTTCCTTGACTTACAGTTTTTGAAAAATAATTCTTAACTACTTTTATATTATAAGCAGATAAAACATTAAAAGCTTCATCTTCTCTTAAGGCGCTTAATTCTTGAGTTTTAGCATCATCTAGAATATCTTGAACTATTTTTGTGTTTACATTTTTTATTGTTTCATTCTTTACACTAACTTTATTTCTATTTTTCAGCCATGTAGAAAAAATAGCTAGGGCTTTACTAGCAACCTCGGGATAACGATAGCAAGCGATATTTTTTAAACGTAGAAAATCACGTGTTTCATTAGTTAATTTATGTCCCATAAATACAGCTGCAATCTTTTTTCCTGATTTTTTAAAATCTACAATTGCTTGAGCAGTTTTTTTTATTTCCGACATTGACTGAGGGGTAAAAATAACTAAAACTGAATCAACTTTTTTATCAATCGCTAATTTTTCTAAAACCAAACGATAACGATTAGCATCAGCATCCCCTAGAATGTCTATAGGATTACCAAGGCTAGCACTAAAGGGTAATTTTTCAACTAAATCTTTTAAATTATTGGATGAAAGTGAAGTTAATGATAAGTTATAATTTTTTAAACTATCAGTGGCTAAAACTCCAGGACCACCAGCGTTAGTAAGGATGGCTAAATTATTAAAATTACTAAAATTATTATTTTTTAAAATTTGTAAATAAGAAAAAAACTCAGAGATCTCTTCGGCTATTATTACATTTGCTTGTTTAAATAAAGCCTTATAAGCATTATTATCTCCGGCTAGAGCACCGGTATGAGATGCACTAGCTCCAGCACCTTCCTCNGAGACCCCACCCTTTAGAACTATTAAAGGTTTGTTCTTTGTTGATAATAATTTAGCTACTTTAATAAAATCAATTGAACTACCTAATTGTTCAGTATAAAGAGCTAATATCTCAGTTTTTTTATCATTAGCTAAATAATTCAATAAATCAACTTCACTGCTAGTAGCTTTATTGCCAATACTTATAAATTTAGAGAATCCTAAGTTATAGTGTTTAGCTAAATCAATCATAGCAGTAGATAAGGCACCGCTTTGAGAAATTAAAGCTATATTACCCGCCTTTACAGTGCTAGTAGCAAATGAGGCATTTAAATTGCTATAAGGATTAATTACTCCTAAACAATTAGGACCAATTAGAGTAATATCTTTTTGATAACAAATATCCTTAATTTTTTCCTCTAAGGAATTATTACCTATTTCCTTAAAACCAGCTGATATTACAATTGCCGCAGGAATTTTTAAATCTCCACCTTGTTTTAAAATATCAAAAACTTTTTCCGCTGGTACCGCAATAATCATTAAATCAATTGATTTATTAACTTCTTTTAAATTAGAGTAGCACCTTAAACCCATTAATTTTTTAGCTTTCGGGTTTACAGGATAAATCTTGCCAGAAAAACCATCGTTTATTAAATTCTTCAAAATATCACTACCAACCCTTCCCTTTTTAGTTGAAGCTCCCACTACAGCAATTGATTTAGGATTAAAAATTTTAGAAAAATTTTTCATATATTTTATCTAAGTATTGATTTTAATATTTGATTGACATAATAAAAACTAGCATCACCAATAATTACTATATCAAATACTTCACAGTAATGTTTTAAATGACTTCTGTCATCTTCATTTAAAAAACCTATTTTTAAAACCTCATCATGAGCCATTCCTTGAGCCATTTTAGCATCACCTAGGCTATCACCGAGTAAAATAACATTTCTTCTTTTTTTTACTTTTTCATAAAAACAAAAGTTCTTTAAAATCGCCTCATCTTTATTATAAACGTGAATAATTGGCTTTTCAACAGCCAACAAGCTTCCTTTTTCATCCCAAATAAAATTATTAGCTACAATATAAGTATTATTATAAAATAAAGCTCTTTTTTTCAAAAAAATCTCAATACTTTCTCTTCCCAAACCTCCGGCAGAAAAAACTAAAAGTGGTACAGACTTTTTATTTAATCGTTCAAAAAAATCTTGCCCACCAGGTCGCAGATGAAAATCTGACTCCTTCATTACTTTTTTTACTAAATCTTTTGTAAGTCCAAATTTAATAAGCAATGAAAAATGTCTTTTCCACCACTCAAGCATTTTTTCTTTTTTAAAACTCAAAGGTATTTTAGGATTAATTTCTATTTTATGATAAAAATTAAAAAGACTTTTAGCTTCTTTTTTATAATCTTTATGTAGATAGTTCTTTTCCCTTAGTAAGCCAATAATTGAAGGTGTCCTTTTGCCATCGACAAAACATTTAGTAATCGTGCGATCAAAATCAGAAATTACTTGCAGATTTTTAGCTCCTGCTTTTTTAAAAATCTTTTTTTGCTTATCAAATTTTTCTGGATCAACAATAACTACTTTACCTTTTTTCATGCTCATAATTTAATATTTAAATAAAACCCTAAAACTTTAATCATGAATATGATTAAAAAATCAGGGTTTTAGGTGATTTAAAGTGAATTATTGTCTAAACTGTTCACCACCTTCTTCTTCACCGTGGTGTTTGTGTTCATCTTCACCTTCTTCTGAGTGATCTTTTTCTTCATCGTGATGATGCTCAGGTTTAGGTTCATGATGACTTGATTCCTCTTGATTAAATTGTGAGTCAGGAGCTAACTGATCAGTAGTTTCTTTTTCTTGATTTTCTGGATTTGGATTGTTAGTCTCATCTGATTTTTTTTCTTCAGATTTTTTACCAAATAGGTTTTTTAGAAAACTCATCATAGTTTTTTTCTTAATTTATTATAACTAACAATACTATAGCAGAATTATTTTAAAATTGAAAGCCTTAGCTTATTTTTTTGACTAATATTAATTAATTTTTAAAGTATTTTTTTATCTTTAGCGCCACAAGTTTTTCAAAACCAGAGAAACTATGATCAGCTCCTTTTATTATCTCTGTTTTAATCCTTCTTGAGTCCAAGTCCTTGCTGAACCAATCAACAATATGCTCAGCTGGGCGATCTAGATACTTATCTTCATCCCCTAGCAGTACATAAATTGGTACTTCTACTTTCCTTAAAATCCTTGCCCTTTTTAATTCCTGACTGTAGCAAAAAATTTCCTCTAAACTGTTTTGACTATATAAACTTAAAAATCTTTGTGCATCTATATAAATAGGCCAAATACTTAGTGGTAGTAACTCATCTCCCTTTTTATTTTCAACCTGTTTTTTAGCAAATTTATGAGCTTTTTCAAATTGATACTTGCTAGAAAAATTTAAAACCCCAGCTAAATCACTAATTGGAGATAGCAAAACAACTGCTTTTACCTTTTTATCAGCTTTTTTAGATAAATAATATATTGACTTTTGACAGCCAGTAGAATGACCAACTAAAATTATTTTTTTAGGCTTTAACTTTTTTACCCACTGAACTGCTCCACCTATGTCATCTAAACTGTCAGTAAATTTTTCATGAGCACTGCCAATGGTTTTAGATTTATACTTCCCTTTTTCTTTAACTTGGCTAAATCTTGATATGATTTCTTTTCCACGATTATTAAAAGCAAAAACAGCCGAGTTCTTCCCAGCTAGTTTTTGATAAAGCTCAGCTTTTCTAAAAACAGAACTACCCAGTCCATGTATAAAAATATATATTGTTTCCGGATTTTTTTTGCCAATATAAAAGCCAAACAATTCTAATTTCTTAGGTGTTAAAAATTTTACTAGTTCAAATTTCATATTTTAATCTTAACATAAATTTAAGCTTTTTTAAATTAGCATTGACATAATATAAAATTTATGATATTGTTAATCGAAGTACTTTAAAACAAAAAATAACAATAATTTCAAAAAAACGGAGGTAAAAATGGAAAATAAACAAGTAAATGCTAGCTATGAGATTATGGCCACTTTTAAAAATGTTAAATTAAAAGTGCCAAATAAAAATGATAAACATTTGAAGTTTATTGCTGAGCACCAAATAATTAACGGAAACCAAGAAATTGTTGGTATACCTAATCACTACCGAAGGGGTGATATTTTTGATGGTAACTTTCTTACTAGAAGGTTTTATATTGACCCTTCCCTTTTAGGAACAATTATCGTTGCCGACGAGGTAAGGATAGTTTCTAAAATTGACCTAGTTAAGAACCAAGTTTGTTTAATTATTGATATAATTAAACAAGACTTAAATGAGATTAAACCACAGTATATTCTTAAATGTGGTTCACCTTTAAAGGGTGAAAACTCATTTCAGATACCAGGAACCGACAAGCAGGTTAGCTTCTTGTCGGTGTAAAAAAACAAAAGCCGCTGCACAATGCAACGGCTTTTTTTCTTTATTTAAAATAAATAATTATTTATAACGACTGATATTTTTATACATTAAAAATAAATCCACAAAGGCATTCATGAATCGCCCCTTGGTTCCTTCACTAAAACTTTCTTTTAATTTATCACTGAATTTTTTAATCATATTTATTTACAATTTATATTACATTTAATATTATAACCTATTTAAAAAAAATTAACAAATTTATCTATTTTATTGAATTTAAGTGCTCTGTA
>SL_3KL_010_SEDDRAFT_10002588_pt1 | contig 16525 bp, 15 predicted proteins | sample SodLakKL_010_SED_2_FD_10381 | JGI IMG/M metagenome (IMG submission 10381) | reverse complement strand
CCAAGAGGCCCAGCAGGGCCATACTGGTGGTGCCGAAGATCAGGTCTTCCGTCATCCGTCACGTGCTCCTTGAAGGAGGTCGTCTCGTCGTTCCAATAGTGGTCAGGAGCGGGATGGCTCCGTCGGGAGCCCTCCTCTCCTACAGATCGTACAGTGTTGCTCGCACTTCGCCTACCCGGGAGAGTATCAGGATTTCCCCTCGGAGGGGACCCCTTCATTCCCGCCGGACAGGCCCCGTCCCCGGGGCGAACCCCGGTGAGTGCCAGCCCTGAAGGCCGCCCTGGATGTCAGGGCCAGGGCAGGGACGATGCCCCTAAGACTCGCCGGAGACCGTCTCTTCCGGCTCGGATTCCCGGATCAGCCGCACCACGTGGCGATACCCTTCCGAGGCCACAACTTGAATGGGACTGCCGGCTTCGATCCATTCCTGCTCGGACACCACATCCAGCCGTTCATCTCCAAAGATGCCCGTTCCGGACGGCCTCAAGTCCGTCACCGCTCGGCCCTTTCGACCCATGAGTTCATCCCGTCGGACTGACGAGGTGTACCCCGTCTCCCGGGCCGTCTCTTCGCCCAGGAAGATTCCCAGTCGGGTGAGCCGTCGGTTGGCCGGCAATCGTCGGATCAGGAACCAGGAGCTCACCAGGACCAGGACCAGCGTCATGGAAAGGATCATCCCGGCTCGGGTGTAATCCTCGGTCGTCGGCACGCCACCCAGCAGGGACATGTAGATTCCTGTCAGAATGGCGAGGGCACCCAGGATCCCGAAAACCCCCAGCCCAGGCAGGATCAGGGCCTCCACCAGGACCAGGACCACCCCGATCCCGAAGATGATGAGCCCCTCCATCCCGGCCAGACCGATGATGAGGTGGGATCCGAAGAAGAGAGCAAGGGCCAGGACTCCAGCCCCTCCCGCCAGCCCAATCCCTGGAGACTTGATCTCCACCAGGAGCCCCAGGAACCCGAGAGAGAGGAGGAAGGGCGCGACCACCGGATGGGTGAGGAACCGGACGGTGCGCTCAGCCCAGTTCGCCTCCTGCTCCCGGACCTTCGAGATTCTCCGTCCCCAGGACCGCCATGAGCTCGTTCCAGTCCGCTACCTGCTGGGCGTATCCCAACTCCTGGGCCTCCGTACTGGTGAGGGTCAGGAGTCGGCCGGCCGCCACCACCCCTTCGATCTCGATGTCCGGATCCACCATGGCTTCGGCAATGGCCGGATCGAGGCCCCTGGCCTCAGCCAGGGAGCGCATGGTGCTCCGCATGACCGAGACCACCTTCTCCGGAGCGGTTTCGCCCGTCCCGTCCACCGGGGTGGCTGCACCCAGGCGCGCTCCGGGCCGCATGTAGATCCCGTCGGCGGCCAGCGAAATGAGGGCCCCGGCGGAGATGGCCGCCCGGTTGACGAAGGCGTAGACCGGGACTTCCGAATCGCTGACGGCGTCGGCGATTCGTTCCGCGGCGTCCACCCGCCCCCCGGGAGTGTCGAGGTCCAGGATGATGACCGACGCCTCCGCCTGTGCCGCCTCCAGGACACTTCGTTCAACGAAGGGGGCCAGTCCCAGTTCGATGACCCCCTGGATTGGGATGCGGTACACGGGCCCATCGCCCAGTTGCCCCTCCAGGACCTGGACCGCCTCCCCCTCTGCAGCGTCGGCATCCACAGTGTCTGGCGCAGGCTGAACAGCCGGCTCAAGGCCATGGAGTTCAGGAGCGTGGGAGAGAACGGCGACGGCCCCGTGGCTTACGATCCAGGGTGCCACCAGAGCGAAGACGAATACAAGGAGAGTCCTGCGGTCCCGGAGGGGTCCTCGAAGTTTGATCATCACGGCACTCGGTCCAGGGGGCCCGGCCAGGGCGCCGGTAGAAACGCTGGTCGGGTCAGGGTTCGCCCCGTTCATCCATGAGTCGGACGGCATACCAGGCCCGTCGGAGAGCCAGGATGTGCGCGCCGTCATCGAATGCGGTACGGGATCCGATGAGGAGGCGTTCTACTCGTCGCCGTTCCTCTTCCTCATACGAAGAAACCCCCTGAACCCTTCGAAAGGTTTCTTCCGCTTCGTTCAGGATCTCACTGGCCAGGGTCTCCGGCGAAGTGGCGTGAAGCCGATCTGCCGCAGTCATGACATGGAGGAGAGCGCCCTGCTCATCTCCCTCGCCCAGCGCCTGGTGGGCCAGGTCTCGTTCCTCCCGAGCCGATCCAAGAGTCGGTGCCAGGTGGGCGGGGAAATCCCCTCCCAGCAGATGGTCCACCCGGTCGAGAAGCCGATCCAGATCCGCAAGGACCCGGGAGATGGACTCACCATCCGCTCGGTCAGCCAGGAGGTGGGAAACGGCCGCACGAATCTCTTGACGTCCCTCCTCGGCCTCTCCAGGGGGGAGTTCCCAGGAAGTCCTCCATTCCCTGCTCAGGTCGGCCAGAGCATTCCCCCCCTTCCAACGGTCGACCAGAGCCGGAAGGACCGGGAGCTGCCCGTTGAACTGGAGGCTCGCAACTGTTTCCTCGGATGAGATCTCCACCGGATCGGTGAGGTCGGCATCACCGCAGCCAGCCAGAAACAGGCCAGCCGCCAGCACCGCAGCAACTCCGGGTGCCACCCGAATGAGGCAGACCGACGACGAGAAGAAGCCGGTTCCCCTGCCTGGGCATTGGAACGCCCTCGCGAGGATGGAGTGTCCGGCAGTGACAACGCGATGCACCAGAATTGTGCCTCCCGAGACTCGAAAGGGGGACATTGGGTAGGAAATCTGACCGGGAGGACAACGTATCCCTCGGCTTGCGACTTCGCCATGGCTCTACACGCCGGACCATTCCAGGGATCCCGCTCCCCCATCGCCCCCAACCCAGGTTCTCTCCATCCCCTAAAACGCTGTTGAAGAAGTAGAGGCGCCTATTTCCCTTGCCCTTGGCTGAGAAGAGCCGTAGCTTCGCGATCGAACGCTCGTACGGTCAGCCGAGGGGGACCCGTGTGCCATCCCGGCATCCCCGGCCGGCTTGACTTTGCACGTTGAAACCAATGGAGCAGGTACGTTGAACGGTCGGCCCAGCTACGACTCGAAGCTCCTGAAGATCCTGAGGGAGTCAGCCTGCGTCTTCGCAGAGAAGGGCTACCACCGGGCCAGCATCCGTGACATCTCCGGGGCTACCGGCGTCAGCCTTTCGGGGCTCTACTATTACTTCAGCAGCAAGGAAGAACTCCTCTTCCTGATCCAGGATCACTGCTTCGGCACCCTTCTCCACACCCTGGAAGAGGACCTGGAGGGGGTGCAGGACCCGGAGACTCGCCTGCGGATCCTGGTGCGCAACCACCTGCACTTTTTCGTGGACAACGTGAAGGAGATGAAGGTCCTCTCTCACGAAGCCGACGTTCTCTCCGGAGACTTCAAGCGGAAGATCCACGAGAGGAAGCGCAGTTACGCCCGCACACTCTCTATGATCCTCAGCGCCCTTCAACGCGCCGCCAGCAGCCCCGGTTCAGAGTCCATGGACTCGCCTGAGCTCGAATCGAAAAACCCAGGCGACCACACGGACCCGCGATTGCGGGCCGCTACCTTCGCTCTGTTCGGGATGATGAACTGGATCTACACCTGGTACAATCTCGAGCGGGACCTTCCCGTCGACGAACTGGAAGAGGAATTTCTCCATCTCTTCCTTCACGGGTACCTCACGCCCCGGTTCCCTTCAGGTGCGCCTGCGCTTCCAGAGGGTCCCAGCATGGGCTCCTCCTCCATCTGGCGACGCGAGTGAGTGTTTGACGTGACGACTGGGCGGACAGGCATCGGGCCCTCCGCAGACCCGAACGCCGCCCCCCGAACCGTGTGGGGACCTCCGGCGCTCTCCACGCGGACCAACACACCAACCCATTGAACGAAACCCAAGACACGAGGATCACCCCCATGGCAGATGACGGAACGCTTGTCCATTACGAAGCCGAGAACGGTATTGCCCTCCTGACCCTGGACGACCCGCCAGCCAACACCTACACCCACGAGATGATGAAGGAGCTGGACGCGGCCGTTCTCCGGGGTCGGATGGATGACGATGTCCATGTGATCGTACTCACAGGTGCCGGTGAGAAGTTCTTCAGCGCCGGCGCCAACATCCAGATGCTGTCCGAGGTCACCACCGGCTTCAAGTATTGTTTCTGCCTCCACGCCAACGAGACCCTCCTCAGGCTGGAGCACACGCCCAAGCTCACCATCGCCGCCCTGAACGGTCACACCGTGGGTGGAGGCCTGGAGATTGCTATGGCCTGCGACCTCATCATTGCACGGGAGGGAGGGGGCCAGATCGGTCTGCCGGAAGTGAATCTGGGGGTCCTCCCCGGAACCGGAGGAACCCAGCGCCTCTCCCGTCTTGTGGGGAAAGCGAAGGCGCTGGAGCTCATGGTCACCGGTGAGACCTTCGGCTTCGACCGAGCGGTGGAGCTGGGGATCGTGAACCGGGCCATTTCCGCCCAGGGGGCCGAGGAGTTCATGGAAAAGGTGATGGAGTTCGCCGCCTCCTTCACGACTCCCAATCGCGCCACCAAGGCGGTGGGTCATATCAAACGATCGGTGCAGTCCGGCTCCATGCTCCCCCTGGAGCAGGGCCTGACCCTGGAGCGGGAGCTCCAGCAGCAGCTCTTCGCATCCGATGACGCCCGGGAGGGACTGACGGCCTATGTAGAGAAGCGGAAGCCCGACTTCAAGGGGAAGTGAGCCAAGATGGCGGACACGGACCAGAACCAGCGCGAGCTCGACGGACTTCGAACGCAGCAGTGGATCCACAACGAATGGGTCGAGTCTGCATCCGGTGAGACCTTCGACACCATCAACCCTGCCACCGGTCAGCTGTTGGCCCGGGTGGCCAGCGCCGGCGGTCAGGACGTGGACCGAGCCGTGGCGTCGGCCCGGGAAGCGGTGGTCGGCGAATGGGGGGCACTGGATGCCCACAGACGGTCCCACCTGATTCTCAGGTTGGCGGACCTCATTGAGGAACACGCCGACGAGCTGGCCACCCTGGAGACCCATGACAACGGAAAACCCTTCTTCGAGTCCCGGAAGGTGGACCTGCCCATGGTGGTGGACACCTTCCGATACTTCGGAGGGATGGCTGACAAGATCCACGGCGAAACGATCCCCGTGTCGGGCCCCTTCCTGAACTACACCCGCAGGGAACCGCTGGGCGTAGTCGGGTGCATCGTCCCCTGGAACTTCCCTCTCAATCTGGCCTCGTGGAAGGTTGCTCCCGCTCTGGCATGCGGCAACGCAGTGGTCCTGAAGCCGGCGGAACAAACCCCCCTCACCGCCCTGAGGCTGGGGGAGCTGGCAGCAGAAGCCGGCTTCCCACCAGGGGCGTTGAACGTGGTCCCCGGGTTCGGGGATCGGGCCGGTTCGGCCCTGGTCCGGCACCCGGACGTGGCCGCCATCTCCTTCACCGGCTCCACCGAAACGGGCCGCATCGTCATGCGGGAGGCAGCCGAGACCCTCAAGGAGGTGTCGCTGGAGCTGGGTGGAAAGTCACCAAACGTGGTGTTCGCCGACGCAGACCTGGGGTCGGCCATCCGAGGCGCCAACTCCGGGATCTTCTACGGAAAGGGAGAGGTCTGTGCCGCCGGGTCCCGCATCCTGGTTGAACGCTCCATCTATGACGACTTCCTGGAAGGTCTGGAAGGAAGAGCCCGGAAGATGTCGGTGGGCAACCCCATGGAATCGGGCACGCGCCTGGGGGCCATTGTGAGCCAGACCCAGCTCGAGCGGGTCATGGGCTACATCCAGGTGGGCCGGGACGAGGGGGCTCGCCTCCTTACCGGCGGCGAGCGACGGGAGGTGGATGGACGGGGGTACTACGTGGAGGCCACCGTCTTCGCGGATGTGGAACCGGAAATGACCATCGCCCAGGAGGAGATATTCGGTCCGGTGGCTGCGGTCATCCCCTTCGACGACTTCGATGACGCCGTGGCCCGGGCCAATCAAACGATCTATGGGTTGGCCGCCGGAATCTGGACCCGGGACGTTGGAAAAGCCCACCGGATGGCCGAGGCCATCGACGCCGGTGTCGTCTGGATCAACAGCTACAACCGCTACGATCCAGCGTCCCCCTTTGGAGGGACGAAGGCAAGCGGGTTCGGACGGGACCTGGGCTTCCAATCGGCTCTGGACAAGTACACCCGCACCAAGAGCGTGTGGGTGGCCCTGGATTGACGGGATGGCGACACCTCCGCTCCCGACCACCTGGATTCCCGGGTCATCCCCTTGCCCCCCTCACTTTCTCCTCTTGAGATGAGGTCATCACACCCGTGAAGGAAGCCTGGATCATCGATGCGGTCCGTACACCCATCGGACGACACGGAGGAAAGCTGGCACCGATCCGACCCGACGACCTGGCCGCAGGAGTGATCCGCGCTCTGCTGGAGCGGACCGGGATCGAAGCCGACCAGGTGGATGATGTCATTCTGGGGTGCACCAATCAGGCTGGAGAGGACAACCGAAATGTGGCCAGGATGGCCCTCCTGGCCGCCGGCCTCCCGGTGACAGTCCCGGGTCAGACAGTGAACCGCCTCTGTGGCTCCGGGCTCCAGGCCGTCCTCTCTGCCACGCACGCCATCCGCGCGGGAGAAGGGAGCATCTTCGTCGCAGGGGGGGTGGAGAGTATGAGCCGGGCTCCATGGGTCCTCCTGAAACCTGACTCAGGCTACCCCCGGGGGACTCCGGAGATAGCGGATACGGTTCTGGGCTGGCGATTCGCCAATCCCACCCTTCCCTCGGATTGGACCATGGGCCTGGGCGAAACCGCCGAAGTGGTCGCCCGGGAGTTCCAGGTATCTCGAGAAGAACAGGACGCCTTCGCCCTGGAGAGCCAGCGTAGAACTGCCGCTGCCATGGCTGACCACCGCTTCGACGCCGAAATCGTCCCGGTTCATGTGCCTGGAAGGAAGGGGGAAACGATGCAGGTGACCGAAGATGAGCATCCACGCCCGAACACCACGGCGGAGAAGCTCGCCCGCCTCCGGCCCGTGTTCCGAGAGGACGGCACGGTAACGGCCGGCAATGCCTCTGGAATCAATGACGGTGCTGCGGTGGTTCTCGTCATGGAAGGGGAACGGGCACGCCAGTTGGGGCTTCAGCCCCGGGCCAGGATCCGCAGTGGAGCCGTGGCCGGCGTCGACCCCCATCGGATGGGGCTGGGGCCCATCCCCGCCTCCCAGCTGGCGTTTCGCCGAGCGGGGATGACCGTCGATGACATGGAGCTGGTGGAACTGAACGAGGCCTTCGCTGCCCAGGCCATCCCCTGCATGACGGAACTGGGGCTGGATCCCAGCCGAACCAATGTGAATGGAGGGGCGATTGCACTGGGTCACCCAGTCGGGTGTTCCGGGGCCCGGATCCTGACAACGCTGGTCCATGAGATGGTTCGGCGGGGCGCAGCCACAGGGCTGGCCACCATGTGCATTGGTGTCGGTCAGGGAATCGCCCTCACCGTGGACCGGACTCAAGGAGGTGCGTGAGATGGCCCGCGACTCGACCTCTTCCCCCTCGCACCCTGGAACGGTGGCGGTCCTGGGCGCCGGGACCATGGGGCACGGGATCGCCCAGGTCATGGCGCAAGCCCAGCACCGTGTGACCCTCTACGACCCGGACCGGACGGCCCTCACCCGGGCCCTGGAGGCGATCGAGGGCAACCTCGCCAAGGGCGTCGAGCTGGGAAAGGTGGCTCCAGAGGAACGGGACGAGACCCTGGCCCGGATCCACACATTCCCGAATCTGGACCAAGGGGTTGAGGGGGCCACCGTCGTGGTGGAGGCCATCCCTGAACGGGCTGACCTCAAGAAGGCGCTCTTCCGACAGGTCGAGCCCCTCATTGCCAGCGATACCCTATTGGCTTCCAATACCTCCTCCCTCTCCATCCAGGAGCTGGCCCTGATTCTGGACGAACCAGGTCGGTTTCTGGGCCTCCATTTCTTCAATCCGGTCCACATCATGAAGCTGGTGGAGATCGTCCATGGCCCGGAAACGGATCGAGAGGCCGTGGACCGGGCCCTGGCCCTGGTGGAGGGGATGGGGAAGGAGCCCATCGTCGTGAAGGACTCACCCGGTTTCGCATCATCTCGCCTGGGGGTGGCGCTGGGACTGGAGGCCATCCGGATGGTGGAGGAAGGGGTGGCCTCTGCCCGGGACATCGATCGAGCCATGGAGCTGGGCTATCGGCATCCCATGGGTCCTCTCCGCCTCACCGACCTCATCGGACTGGACGTTCGACTGGAGATCGCCGAGTATCTTCACCGATCCCTGGGCCAGGACCACTTCGATCCCCCTGAACTCCTCCGTCGGATGGTGGATGAGGGGAAGCTGGGCCAAAAGGCCGGCCAGGGGTTCTATTCCTGGGAAGACTGAACCTCGGGTCCATTCCAAGCCACGTACCGGACCGTTTCAGCCCCCCCTCGCTCATGACCCACAGGATGACGCATGGAGTTTGACACCCTTCGTCTGACTCAGGACGGCCCCATCGCCCATCTCCAGATCCACCGGCCGGACAAGTTGAACGCCTTGAACCGAACGGTTCGCAGAGAGCTGATGGAGGCGGTGGACCACCTTGCGGAGGACGAGAGCGTCCGGGTGGCCATCCTGAGCGGCGCCGGCCCGAAGGCCTTCGTCGCCGGCGCCGATGTACAGGAGTTTGCCGATCGGAGTCCTGGGGAGCAACGCGAAGTGTATGATCGTCGTCGAGTCTACGATGCCCTGGCCCAGTTTCCCAAGCCCCTCATCGGAGCGGTCCACGGATATTGTCTGGGGGGAGGATCGGAGCTGGCCCTGGCCTGTGATCTGAGGGTTGCTGACCGGACGGCCCGCTTCGGGCAGGCGGAGATCCGACTGGGCCTGATCCCCGGGGCAGGAGGCACCCAGCGATTGGCTCGGCTGGTGGGTCCGGGGCAGGCCATGCGAATCGCCCTCACCGGTGATATGATCGACGCAGAGGAAGCCTACCGGATCGGGCTTGTGGAGATCCTGGTGGAAGAGGGCAAGCACGTGGAAAAAGCCACGGAGCTGGCTCAGCGCATGGCGCGCTGGAGTCCAGTCGCCCTCCGACTGGCCAAGCGGGCAATCCGAGCCACCCAGGAGATGCCTCTATCAGCCGGGCTGGAGCTGGAGAAGGAGCTCTTCCTGGCAGCATTCGGGTCGGAGGATGGCCAGGAAGGGGTCCAGGCCTTCGTTGAGAAGCGAGACCCTGAATTCAGGGGAAGGTGAACAGGCAGAATGGAAGAGTCCCACGCAGATCGGTCTTCGGAAACCCGGTCCTCCCTCCCCGGCCAAGTGCAATCCGAGGGCATCCAGGGTGGCCCGTCAGAACCGGAAGACCCGGAGCTGGCCACACTCCGGGCTCGGATCTCTCAGGTCGACGACGACCTGATCCGCCTCATTGGAGAACGGCGGAACCTGGTCATCGAGATCGGCAGGGTAAAGGCCAGGCTGGGCCTTCCCGTCATGGACCCCGGTCGCGAAGCCAAGGTGGTTCGGAAGGCGGCCCAGCGCGCCCGGGAACTTGGGGTCGACGAGGAGATGACCAGGGATGTGATCTGGCGGATCATGGCCGCCGCCCGGGCCGAGCAGGAGAACCGGCCGGCTGGCTGGCCCGAACCGCCTCCCGACGGCTAATGGGGCGAGTCAGCCCTCAGCCCTGACCCCTTCCCAGAGCAGAGACCACCCGTTGGGACTCTCCCATGGGAACCCTGACCATATAGGACCGATCCGGTGGTGTGGCTCCCCTGATCAGGTGCGGGTTCAGCTCTCCCATGAGGGAGGCCGGGATCTCCAGAATCGTGGCAACCCTGGACAACGACGTACCTCCCGGCACCAGGACCTGGTCGAAGAGGTAGGGGAGGGACCGCTCCACTTCGAACCCAAAGTGTTCCGGCTCCTCTGCCAGGAGCGCCGCAGCCAGGAGCTTGGGCACATACTGGCGGGTCTCACGGGGAAGGTGTTCAATGACTTCCCAGTAGAGTCGCTCGTCCCCTCCTTCATCCAGACCTGACCGTCGCAAAGCCTGCTCCACCCGACCGGGACCGGCGTTGTAGCCGGCGGCCGCAAGATACCAGGACCCGAACTTGTCGTAGAGCTCCTGCAGGTAGTCCAGGGCTGCATCGGTAGCTCGGACCGGATCCCGTCGCTCGTCGACCCAGGAGTCCACGGTCAGGCCATAGGCACGGGCTGTGGGCCCCATGAACTGCCAGACACCGGACGCCGCCATGGGTGACGTAGCCGTTGGAGAGAATCCCGACTCAATCATGGCCAGATAGAGAAGCTGTTCCGGCATTTCTCGCTGCCGGAGACGGTCTCGGATCATCCCGCCGTAGAGCCCCTCCCGGACCAGGTACTCTTCGAAGGTTTCACGCTCCGAACCCAGAAAGCGACGAACCCAGGATTCGACCCGGTCGTTCACCTCCATGGGGAGGCGGGTATCCAGGAGGGCCTCGGTGGCGTCGGCTACCGGGAAGGGCGTCTCCGGATCTCCGTTGGTTGAGCCCGCCCCCATGGAGGCAGCCAGTATCAGACCGCCGGCCAGTACCAGGAGGGTCAGAACGGACCAGCGCATGAAACGATGCAAATCTCCGAGTGGATCGACAACGCCCCTCTTTCCGGGTCCCTCGGCATCGTGCTGGACGCGAGGGGGCCGGGTACTTCGGGGACGTTCGTTGGATTCCGATTCGTGCTTCATACTGCCTACCTCCTGCATCTATATGGAATCCCCGCCCTGACGGAACCGGATATCTGGCAAACAAGGGCCCACTCCCGGTACTTCCCACAGGAGGGTTCAAGTCCACCATTCCCGGATAGCCCATCGGGGTCGGCGCATCACTCCGCAGCAGGGAGAGGGTACACCGATCTCGAACCCGGGTCAGTGCCAGGGTCGGGGGTACATTCTGGGTTGTACATTGGGAAACATGGAAAAGGTCCTCGGCACCATCCCGGTGCCGAGGACCCTGTCAGTCCATTGGGAATGGACCGGTCAGTCCGCCGGGTAGACTGAGACGGAAGGTCTACGGCGAATCCGTTCGAACTTCACCACTCCGTCGGTCACTGCGAAGAGAGTATCATCGCCTCCCCGCCGCACGTTCCGTCCTGGGTGGAACCGGGTGCCACGCTGCCGGACGAGGATTCCTCCGGAACGCACGCGTTGCCCACCAAAGCGCTTCACACCCAGGCGCTTCGGGTTGCTGTCCCGGCCATTTCGGCTGGATCCTACACCTTTCTTGTGTGCCATGGAAACCTCCTTCTATTTCGGTCCGGCGTTGGTCACAACTGTTCCCGGCCACGCCTTGGAGACGTGGTGGAATTCAGAGGACGATCTCGTCCACCCGGATCTCGGTATATCCTTGCCGATGACCCTGCTTCCGACGGTAGCCTTTCCGGCGCTTCCGCTTGAAGACGATCACCTTCTTATCACGGCCGTGCCCCAGGACCTCCGCCTTTACGGCTGCTCCGTCCACGGTAGGGGCTCCCACCGAGATGTCGTCGCCATTGGAGGCCAGGAGGACGTCATCGAAGGTGATGCTATCCCCTTCCTCCACATCGAGGGAAGGAACCTTGATCCGCCCGCCGGGCTCAGCCCGAAACTGTTTACCGCCCGTTCTGAAGACCGCGTACATCGGAACCTCGTTCCGGTTCTTGAACCTGTTCAGTGGTCCGACCGCCCGACCGGGAGCCTGCCCCGGTGTTCAGGAAGCCGTTAGCCTGGTAAATGTACGACTGTGCAGCCAAAGGTCAACCCATCCACCCCCCAACGGATTGGCAGGTCCCTTGGAAAAGTTGAAGGTCCTCTGACTGTTTTCTCAGCACATCAGCCAGGTTGCCGGGTCACATATCGTTGAGTGACATCGGTTTCAGCCGCCCCGGCGAGGAGCCGGAATTCGTCTTCCCGGAGGAGGGGATCGTCCTTCAGGTCGAGTTCCAGGGTGACCCGCTTCCTGAGTCGACTCAGAAAGTCCGGCTCCTCCTCCATGACGTGGAGAGCAACCTCTGGATGAACTCGAACCACGATGGCTCGTTCATCCCCGGCCGCCGCCGCCCGCTTCAGGCTGCGTTCCACCCGTCGGATGACCGTGGGAGGTGTGAAGACCCGCCCGGTACCGCCACAATGCTCACAGGCCCGCGTCAGCGTCTGGAAGAGGGACGGACGAACCCTCTGCCTCGTCATCTCGATGAGCCCCAACTCGGAGACGGCGAACGCCTTGGTTCGAGCTCGATCCCGGCCCAAATGTGTCCGGATTTCCTGAAGGACACGGTCCCGGTTCTCCTGGGAGTCCATGTCGATGAAGTCAGCTACGACGATGCCGCCCACATCCCGGAGGCGCAGCTGCCGGGCCACCTCCCGGGCTGCATCCAGGTTGGTTCGGAGGATCGTCTCCTCCGGATCCTTCCGTCCCTTCCCGGTGAACTTACCCGTGTTCACATCAATGGAGACCAGGGCCTCAGTGGGCTCCACGATGATGTATCCGCCCGAGGGGAGGTTCACCCGCCGTCCGAAGGCCTCGGCAATCTCCTCTTCGATGCCGTAGCGGTCGAAGAGGGGGGTGGAGTCCTGGTAGAGACGGACCCGGTCCAGAAGGTCCGGATCCATGTTTTCGACGTACTGTCCGATCTCGTTGTGGACCTGCTTGTTGTCCACGATCAGGGCATCGAATCGGTCGGAGAAGAGGTCCCGGATGACGCCGGAGATGAGCCGTGCCTCACTGTGGATGAGCGTTGGGGCTTTTGAGGACGAGGCTCTCCGCTGGATCTTCTTCCACGTTCCATGGAGCCGTTGGAATTCCCGCTCGAACTTGGTCCGATTCAGCTCCTCCCCGACGGTCCGGATGATGAGGCCCACCGGTTCCTCAGGCAGGATCTCCCGAGCAAGCTCCCTGAGTCGGACCCGCTCCTCCCGCTGGTCGATCTTTCGGCTGACGCCTACCCTGGAGGAAAAGGGCATGTAGACGAGGAAGCGGCCAGGCAGGGATACCTGGGCCGTGAGCCGGGGCCCTTTGGTACCAATGGGCTCCTTGGTCACCTGGACGATGACCGTGCCTCCCCGTTCGAGCTGATCCTGGATTGGAGGATACTTCCGGGATCGGCGGCGGCGCCCTCCCCCGGATCCGTTGTTCCCGTTGGGCCCGTCTTCGTCCTCGTCCTCGTCCCCCTCATCCTGGACCAGGTCGGATACGTGGAGGAAGCCAGCCTTCTCCGCTCCGATGTCTACGAAAGCCGCCTGGATACCCGGGAGCACCGCCTCCACTCGCCCCAGGTAGATGTCGCCTACCAGCCGCCCCTGGTCCGGGCGGTCCAGCATAAGCTCCACCAGACGGCCATCTTCCATGAGCGCCACCCAGGTTTCCTGTGGAGTGGCGCTGATCAGTATTTCTCTCTTCAAGTATCTCGGGCTCCCAGGCAAGCATCCGTTGAATGTCAGCACCATCCGCCCCATGGAACTCCCCTCCCACCCCCGGGCCGGACGCCCTGCAGGGATCGGAGCAAGCTGTTCCCATGGGATGAACGGAAACGTCCATCCGGATCGGAGTACTCGCCGCGCTCGACGATCGGAGTTCTTCCGAGGTCGAGGGTTGGACTACACGCTTCCGAACGCCTCCCTCACCAGGTGGCGTCCGATGACGATTCGTTGAATCTCGCTGGTACCTTCACCAATCTCGCAGACTTTGGCATCCCGGAGCATCCGTTCCACCGGATAACGGTCCGTGTAGCCGGCTCCTCCCATGACCTGAACGGCTTGGATGGTGGCCTTCATGCACAACTCAGAAGCGAAGAGCTTGGCCATGGCCGCCTCCTTCGAGAAGGGACGACCCTTCTCCATGAGCCAGGCCGCGTGATAGGTCAGATGCTTGGCTGCCTGTAGCTCCGTCGCCAGGTCGGCCAACCGAAACTGGACAGGCTGGAAATCAAAGATCTTCCGTCCAAACTGCTTCCGCTGGTTCGTATACTCCAGAGCCGCATCCACGGCTCCTTCCGCCAGACCGATGGAAAGCGCCGCGATCCCGACTCGCCCCGAATCCAGCGTCTTCATGAAGTTGATGAACCCATGTCCCGGTTCACCTACCCGGTTCTCATCCGGCACGAAGGCATCATCCAGGAGGAGCTCTCGGGTATCGGAAGCCCGCCAGCCCATCTTGTCCTCCTTCTTACCAGCCCGAACCCCGTCGGTGTAGCCCAGTTCCCCCAGGCTGCCCATTCCCACCGCGGCCGCAGCCTCCGGATCGGTAGTGGGCTTGGTCACAATGAAGCTGGTGATACCCCGGGAACCCTGTCCCGGCTCGGTGACGGCGGTGACAGTGAAAATCTCACCCACACCAGCATGGGTAATGAAGATCTTGGCCCCATTGAGTCGCCATCCGCCATCCTCTCGGACACCTCGGGTGCGGCTTCCCGACGCATCGGAGCCGGCATCAGGCTCAGTGAGCCCGAAGCCACCCAGAACCTCTCCACGGGCCAAGATGGGCACGTAGGCCTCTTTCTGAGCATCGGTCCCGAACCGAAGGATGGGGGTGGTCCCCAGCGTCGTATGGGCAGAAACGGTGATGGCGTGGCTCGCATCGTAGCGGGCCAACTCCTGCACCACCAAAAGATAGCTCAGGATATCCTTTCCCATTCCTCCCATAGCCTTGGGAATGGGGACGCCCAGAAAGCCCTTCTCTCCCATGGCCCTCACATTCTCCCAGGGGAACCGGGACTCCCGATCCAGTTCACCGGCCACCGGGACGATGGCATCCTCTGCAAATCCCCGGACCTCTCGGACAAGGGCTTCGTGTTCCTCGTTCAGGTATGGCTGCATGACTGAATTGCCTTCCGTCGTGGTAGCTGGCGGATTCCGTCCCGGCTCAGGGGCAGGAGGATCCAGACTTTCAAAGCTACCCCGAACCCACCGCATTCAAAACCCCGTTCCACCCCTGGCACCTGTCACACCCGGGGCAGGGTCGCTCCCCCAACTCCTCCCCGAACCACTTCAGGAGAACCTGACGTCGGCATCTCGAGCTCCGACCGTAGGCAGCCACCGCCCGGAGCTTGACCTTCTCCGCCCTCCTCCTGGCGATCCGGTGACCCAACTCGTTGCGACGAAGCAGCTCCAGCCCCTGACGGAAGCCCCGGATGGGAGGATGTGTTCGATCCAGAAAGGCCCGATGGAGCCTGCCGTCCCCGGGAGATCGAAGTGCCACACAGAGGGCCGCTTCCCCATCTCGGCCCCCTCGCCCGGCCTCCTGGTAATATCCCTCCAGGCTTCCCGAAAGCTGGTCATGGGCCACGATCCGGACATCCGAACGGTCGATCCCCATTCCGAAGGCGTTGGTGGCAACGACCAGGGGACGACGATCCCCGAGGAAATACTCCTGCACCCGCCTTCGCTCCGGATCAGGAAGTCCGGCGTGATACGCCTCGGCTCGCAGGCCTCGGCGAGCCATGGCATCTCGGATCCGTTCTACCCTCCGACGGGTGGCGGCATAGATGAGACGGGCCCCGTGGAAGCGGGCCGACAGTCGATACAAGAGGGACTCGCGTTGGCCAGGGGTGGAGGTGGAGCGGACGGCCCAGAGGAGATTGGGACGATCGAAGCTCCCGATCTGTCGGTAGGGCGATCTCATCTCAAGAACGTCCTCGATGTCCCTTCGCACTCTCGGTGTGGCCGTCGCCGTGAGGGCCAGCGTAGGCACCCCCAAGCGCCGTCGCACCTCTCCCAGTCGGCGATATGAGGGCCGAAAGTCGTGGCCCCAACACGAGATACAGTGAGCCTCATCCACTACCAGTAGGGAGGCATCCAACCGGTCCAGGAGCTCCTCAAAGGAAGTCGACTGGAAGCGTTCCGGAGCAACCAGGAGGATCTTCAGGCGGCCAGCCGACGCCTCCTGCTGCACCTGTCGCCTGGCAGCCACCTCCATCCCGGAGTGGAGGGCTCGGGCCGGGATGCCTACTTCCTCGGCCCGGCGAAGCTGATCCATCATCAGCGAGATGAGAGGGCTCACCACAAGGGTGAGGCCAGGGAGGAGGATGGCTGGGACCTGATAGCAGAGGCTTTTTCCTCCCCCAGTGGGCAGGACTCCCAGGGCGTCGCGCCCCTTCAGGGCCGCCTCTACCAACTCCTGCTGGCCGGGCCGGTAGGAAGGAAACCCGAACCGTTCACGGAGAACCTTCAGAGACGGGGACACGGAGTCAGGACCAGGAACAAGCGACGCCATGGTCCATCCTGGTCACACCGAGCGGGCGAAGGGATGGCTGGGGGGGTCTCCCTACCGACCTTCGTCTGGGAGATCGTCCTCCATGTCTTCCCAATCCTCTTCCTCATCGTTTCCGCCCCACCCCCACGACGACAGAGCCTCCTCTTCTTCTTCGGAGCGGACCCCCTGACCACCAGGAAGGAAGCGGACCAGAAACCCGAGGGCCAGGACGACGATGGCCAACCCGACAATCCAGTCCATCTCCAGGACCATTCCCCCGACGGCCAAGGCAGCTCCAATGACGAAGAACCGAACCTTCCACTCGAGCCAGGGATAGCCCTCGGCTCGCCGGC
>SL_3KL_010_SEDDRAFT_10002587_pt1 | contig 16528 bp, 13 predicted proteins | sample SodLakKL_010_SED_2_FD_10381 | JGI IMG/M metagenome (IMG submission 10381) | reverse complement strand
CCGATATTCTTTAATGCATACAAAACAGTTGTTTATGAAAAAAAATATTTACAGGCTTCCCGGTATCTGGCTTTTGCTTTTGCTGGCTGGGTTTTTTATTTCTTCCTGCGACCACAGCTACCTGGATATGGACGAAATTCCCGACTATACTTATAGCCCGGAATTCGCTGTTCCTATGGTCAAATCTTCTCTTTCCATTGAGGATATCGTTCCCGATGAGGACATAGACCTGATCGAGGTGGACGAAGACAATTTTATTTCCCTGGTTTACCGTAAATCTGCGGAAACCTTAAGGGGGGATGAGTTGTTTACCCTCCCCGACCAGGACTCCCAGGTGGTTTTTGAGGTTTCTTCTGATGGGAAATCCGGGCAGGCCACCTTTACCGAAACCCTGGATTTTTCTTTTGGCGCCGGCGAACGCCTGGACTCCATTTCCATGGAAGCAGGAAATCTTTTGGTGACCGCCTCAGCTGCAGATTTGGCAAGTGACGGATACAATGCCGTGATTGCGGTTACCATACCCCATTCCTATGATGAATCGGGAAACCCCCTTTCCTTTGAGTTCGATCTGAACAACCCCGGTTCGGCATCACTTGACGGTTACACTTTTGTGTTTTATTCCAATGCGGATCAAAACAACCTGTTTGATTTGGAGTACCAGGTGACCCTGACCGGGAATGGCACCCCTGATAATGCCCCGTATGACCTGACCATAAATAAAAGTTTTTTTGACCTGGAGTTTTCTTCTATTTTCGGTGATGTAAGTTATACAGAACTGGCTTTGGGAGAAGGGGAGATTCCCATCAGTATTTTTCGCAACTGGGTGGATGGCACCATTGAGTTTGTTGATCCCTTCGTAAAAATTGATGCCTTAAACTCCTTTGGTTTTCCTGTTTCCGTCAACACCTATGAATTATACGGGCAAGCCGATGAGGAAACCCTTGATCTGACCGGATATCCCAATCCCTGGGAGATTCAGAGTCCGGGGATGGAACAGTTAGGGGAAACGGTAAAAACCTCCCTTTTGCTTGATTCGGCATCCTCTAACATTAAGGAGCTGATCGCCCTTCCGCCCAAAGAATTCTTTTACAATATGGATGCCGGATTAAACCCTGACGGCAAACAAACAGGTTTTGTTAATAACAACAGCCGGTTAACCGTTGAACTTGAGGTATGGCTTCCTCTTCACGGATCAGTGGAGAACTACCGCATAGAGGACACCCTTGACTTTTCCTTAGGCGAAACCATTGATGAGTTGGAATGGATTGAATTTAACTTCGGGATTGTTAACGGCTTTCCGCTGGATACCTATTTCCAGGTTTTTTTCCTGGATGAGAATGACATAGTCCTCACCCAAATGTTTGAGGAAAGTGATGAGAGGAATATCATTCAGTCAGCCGAACTGGACGATAACGGAATGGTGATCAGCGCCACGGAAAAAAACACCAAAGTATTTCTGGACCAGGATAAATTGGATGACATGATCGGCAGTGAGAAACTGATGATCTCTGCCCGCCTGCAGACCACAGAAGAGGGAGAAATCCCCGTAAAAATATTTTCAGACCAGTATCTTGATCTTTCTATTGGTGTAAAGGCCAAAGGAAAGGTTGTCGTTGAATTTTAGAAAAAGAGAATAAGATGGAAAAGAGGTTAAAAGTTATTTATCCTGTCCTGTTTTTTTTACTGCTTTCTTTTTTGCAGCTCCCATCAGCCAGCGGACAGTATTACAATACCATTTTCTGGATGAATGGCATCCCGCAATCTTCATACAGCAATGTAGCCATGAATCCCCAGCCAAGGCTTTATATAGGCATGCCGGGGATCTCTTCCCATTACACCGGTTTTGCCCATACGGGTTTTGCCCTTCAGGATTTCCTGCGTAAGGATGATATGGGCAATTTCTACTGGGATGAAGATAACCTGATCGGGAAATTAAAAAACCGGAACTTTCTCACCACCGACATGCAACATGAGTTACTGGCTTTTGGCTTTTTAAGCGGAAGGGATTACTTCTCTTTTAATGCCACTGAAAAAGTGGGCGGGCGTTTTGGGTATTCAGGCGATTTCATGACTTTGCTCATAAAGGGCAACAACCATTTTATTGAAGAAAACCGGGAAGCGGATTTTTCAGGGGTAGGAATGGATTTTATCCACTACCGTGAGTTTGCTGCCGGGTATTCCCGTCAATGGACCGACAACTTTTCTGCCGGTTTGCGTGCTAAGGTTCTGTTTGGGATGAGCAATGTGTGGTTTGAAAGAAACGACTTCTCCCTGCACACCGATCCGGACTCCTACGCCCTTTTGCTCAATGCCGACATGATTGTCAACGTTTCCTCCCCAAGTCCTTTCAGCCCCATTGACAGCCTGTCCAACGGGGATTTTGATTTTGATTTCGATGCTACGGATTATGCCCTGAATACCCGGAACATGGGGTTTGCATTGGATTTCGGCATGGTTTACAACCCTACCGAAAATCTCACCATGGCCTTTAGTGCGCTTGACCTGGGTTTTATCGACTGGAGAGATGGGGTGGAGAATTTTACCATGAGCGGTGCGTTCGAATTTGACGGAGTAGATCTCAATGATTTTTTTGACAACGATGATGAAAACGGCAATGGATTTGAAGAATTGCTGGATTCCCTGAAAAATGTTTTTGACATAAAAGAAACCGCTTTGGGTTACCGCTCTTTTCTTGGTCCAAAATTTTTCCTTTCGGCAGGGTATGATCTGAGTCCAAAGCATAAACTGGGGTTGCTTGGCCGGGCCGATTTTTACCAGGGAGAAATGTACCCATCATTTACAGCCTCCTATAACTTTAAACCCTTTCATGCCATTGGTTTTACACTGGCTTACTCAGTCATGCATTGGAATTATAGCAACATTGGCGTGGGGTTGAATCTCAACCTGGGGCCCTTGCAGATCTATGCCGTAGCCGATAATGTTTTCTGGGCACTGCAACCCCACACTTTACAAACGGCCAATATACACCTTGGCGTTAACTGGGTCTTTGGTTACCGACCCCGGGCTACCGCCCGCCCCTTGTTTTCATGGTAATCCTTTTTCTCTAAGTAACAAGTTTTTTAGAATCCTCATTTAGGGCTGCTGTTTGCCAGCCGGTATTTTTTGCCGGCGGGTTCTTTGTAACCCTAATAAAGAGGCTTTCTTCCCTGGTTTTTGGTGAAAAGGTTTTGCAGAAAAGCAAAATATTATTATATTCAGGCTTTAAACATAAAAAACTTTCTTATGAAAACTTTTGGTACGTTTTTTTGGTCAATGATGGGTATGCTGGTATTTGTTTTTTCTGCATGCCAAAGTGGTCGTGACATCCCGGCATGGGTTGAAGAAGCGCCTTTAGAGGCAGATTATTATGTGGGCATTGGATGGGCTGAAAAAACTGCCGGGGAGGATGGCTGCCGGCAGCAAGCCGAAAACATGGCATTGGATCAGATCACCGAAGATATAGTGGCAGCCAGTTCCGGAGCAGTCTCCGATGAGGTATTGGATCAGGCAGGCATTGACCGGGTAACCTTTTTTGAGCATTTTACCTTAAAAACCCGGGAAAGGATAGAAGACTTTGAATATGAAAAAGTTGAAGAATATGAAAGCGAAGGTGAATTTTGGGCTTTTTACCGGCTTTCCATGGAGGAATACGGAAACAAACTTGATGAAATGATACAAGCGGCAAGGGATAACAGCTGGGAATACTACCAGCATAGCGAGGAGCTTATGTTTGAAGGGGATCTTTCCATGTCACTGGCCTATGCTTTGAGGGCAGCCGGTGAAATTGCCCCTTACTGGGGTATGGGAATCTCTGCTCCCGATGAGGAGCGTAGGGAAAAGCTGGATGCTCTGGTACGGGATCATCTGCACAACCTGCTCAGGGGTATGCGCTTGCGCGCCATTCCAAACACCCTGGAACTGCACGTTGAAGAAGCCCCGGAAGTTCCAATAGGAATAGAGGTGCAATATTCGGGCATTGCCACCGAAATTAGACCGGTGAAAGAACTTCCCCTGGCTGTGGAGGTTGAGGAAAATGTTATGGAATATTCACCTCCTCAGCCAACCAACTTACAGGGAGAATCCCGCCTTGAAATCGGGGTCGTCCTGAAGGAAGGATACCATGAGGTCAACATCCTTCCCGATGTAAAAAGAATGGGAGACCTGCACCAGGAAACCCTTTCGGCTCCTCTGTTTCAAAGTGTAACAATACCCTATGCCAGATTAATGTTGCGGGTTTCGGGGTATTAAAATAATTGAACCTGAATTTTTCACCAGTTTTATCTGACGGGCCCTGATGGCTTTAAGAAGTTGTCAGGGCCCGGTATTTTATCAATCCGGATTTTTCCCAGGAGATAATATAATACTTCGAAGGTTTTAACGAAATATGTACTTTTGCTCTTCAATCATTTTTCGAAACTATGGAAATCCAATATATTGGTGAGCAACTCCTTCCCGGCTACCTTGGCCGGTTTGCACTGATCCTTGCTTTTATTTCTGCTTTGTTTGCTGCCTTTTCCTACTGGCAGGCCTCCAATGAAAAGCGACCTGATTTCAGGCATTGGCGGTATTGGGGGCGCAATGCCTACCGGGTGCACAGCTTTATGATCATTCTGGCTTCGGCGGCCCTGTTTTATATTTTGCTGAACCGTTTATATGAATATCGTTATGCCTGGATCCATACCGAAAACGACCTGGGTCTGGGTTATCTCATTTCCAGTTTCTGGGCAGGGCAGGAGGGAAGCTTTCTTTTCTGGACACTTTGCCAGGTGATATTTGGGCTGTTGCTGATCCGCTTCGCCCGAAACTGGGAACCCCCTGTAATGACCATTATGGCGGTTTCCCAGGTATTTATGGTTTCCATGATGCTGGGGTTCCGCTTTGGGGACCTTACCATTGGTATGAACCCTTTTATTTTGCTTCGGGAGGCCTCTGAAAATATTGACAATCACTTTTTCCACAATCCCAATTACCTGGCCATGATCACCGATGGCAACGGTTTGAACCCGCTTTTGCGCAATTTCTGGATGCTTTCCCATCCCCCGGTTACCTTTATCGGTTATGCCGCGGTATTGGTTCCGTTTTGTTATGCCCTGGCAGGCTTGTGGAAAAAGAAATATCATGAATGGATCCGGGCGGCCCTGCCATGGACTTCATTCGGTTTGCTTTCTCTTGGTGCAGGGATCCTGCTTGGTGGGGTATGGGCCTATGAATCCCTTACCTTTGGAGGGTTCTGGGCGTGGGATCCCATTGAGAATGCCTCCCTGGTGCCCTGGCTGGTATTGGTGGCTGCCCTTCACCTGATGCTGGTTTCAAGAAAAAAAAGAAACACTTATTTCCCGACCTTTCTTTTTACCATCCTGGCCTTTGTGCTGGTGATCTATGCCACTTACCTGACCCGTAGCGGGGTGCTTTCCGATACTTCCGTGCATTCCTTCGGCAGCGATGGCATGGGACGCCATATTCTTGTTTATTTGTATGCTTTTCTGATCACCGGGTTGGTTTTGCTGGGAATTAATTATAAACATCTTCCCTCAAAAGATACGGAAGAACCTTTTACCAGGGAGTTCTGGTTGTTCATTGGCGCTTTGGTACTGGTGCTTTCTGCTTTCCAGGTCATTTTTTCCACCTCCATGCCTGTGATGAACAAAATGTTTGGGACGGACTTTGCCCCACCCCTTAACGTGGTGGAATATTACAACAACTGGCAGCTGCCTTTTGCAGTGGTAATTGGTTTGCTTATTGGTTTTACCCATTTTATCAAATGGGGGCGTAACGATCTGAAACGGTTTTTCGGAAGCGTTGGATTATCGCTGATACTGGCTTTGGCAGCCGTGGTATTGGTTACTGTTTTCTCTGATATCCAGGCACCCGCGCACCTGCTTATGGCTTTTGCTTCCCTGTTTGCCCTGTTTTCTTCGTTAGACCTGGTATTCCGTTTTAAAGGGCAGTATGCCAAAAACGGAGCCATTGTCAGCCATCTGGGGATTGGCTTGTTTATGTTTGCCGTGGTGCTGACTTTTTCACAAAAAGAGACCATTTCCAAAAACACCTCCGGATACTTCCTGGGTGAGAATTTTTCGGAAACCGAGAACCTGCTTTTGATCAAAGGAGAGATCCTTCCCATGGGAGAATTTTATGTTTCCTACGTTGGCCATCAAAAGGAAGGGGATCGTTTGCATTACCAGGTGGACTTTCTCAAAAAAAACCGGGAGGGAGATTATTACAAGGTCTTTACTTCTTATCCGTCCATTTTGCTCAACGAGCGCATGGGCAATGTATATGAACCTTATGCAAAGGTGTATCCGGGCAGGGATATCTTTACTTACATCACCTTTGCCGACCTGGAAAGACCCGATGACCTGGAAGATTATACCCTGATAGAAACCCTGGAAATTGCCGTGAATGACACCCTGGAGATCGGAAACAACCAACTGGTGTTGAATAACCTGCAAACCCCATCCAGACAGGGTGAGGTCGATCCTGACGATATCCGGATTACCGCCCGCATGGAAGTCATCACCCATTTTGGCAGATCGTATGAGGTAAATCCTTCCTTTATCCTCAAAGACGGTTATGTGTCTTACGAAGATGATGCGGCCCGGGACCTTGATCTGAGGTTTCGCTTTAGCGACGTTACCGATAAACCCTTCACCATTGAACTGGAAGTTTTTGAGGAGCGTACCGATTTCATCATTATCAAAACCATCATCTTTCCCTTTATAAACTTGCTTTGGCTGAGCATCATCGTGATGATGGCCGGATTCTGGATTACTTTTCGTTACCGGTGGAAAAGAAGAGAAAGAGAACCTGAATAAAATCCTTACCATGGAAAAAGGTATAGAAAAAGTGGTGATGATTGGGGCGGGCAATGTGGGAACCCGCCTGGCCCTGGCATTAAAAAACTGCGGCCTGGAAATAATACAGGTTTACAGCCGCAGCTTAGATTCGGCCGGGATGTTGGCCCGAAAATTGGATTGTGATCCGGCCACAGATTTAAAAGACCTGAAAGCCCATGCAGACCTTTACATTGTAGCGATTTCTGATGATGCCATTCCGGAAGTAGCCGAACGCTTCCCTTATCCCGAAAAACTGCTGGTGCATACTTCGGGCAGTACCTCCATGGATGTATTGGAAGACGCAGGCGCCCGGCATGGTGTTTTTTATCCCCTGCAAACCTTTTCCAAAGAGGTGGAAGTGGATTTTTCCCAGATCCCCGTATGTATAGAAGCAGCCCATGAGGAAGATATGGCCATATTAAAACAACTTGCCTCCAGGCTTACTTCCAGGGTTTACCTTGTTTCTTCTGAGGAGCGTCTTTTACTGCATGTGGCGGCAGTATTTGCCTGCAACTTTACCAATCATATGTATGCCATTGCCGAAGACATCCTTACCCGTTACAACCTGGATTTCGAAATGCTGCGCCCCCTGATCCGGGAAACCGCCCGCAAGGCAATGCATGAAAGCCCGGCCGGGGTTCAGACCGGGCCTGCCGTGAGAAAAAATGAAAAGGTGATGAAAAAGCATCTCGAGATCCTCTCTGCCTTGGGGGGTTATCAAAAAATTTATAATTTTATCTCAGAAAGCATCATTGACAAATCCAAACCTGAAAAATCCTGAGTTTTTCCATGACGAATTACAAGCAACTTCTTTCTTCTGTTCAAACCTTTATTTTTGATGTAGACGGGGTGATGACCAATGGCATTGTATTGCTTACCCCCGATGGGGAATTGCTGCGCAGCATGAATGTAAAGGATGGATATGCCATTCAGCTGGCAGTAAAAAAAGGATATCGCATTGCCATCATTTCGGGGGGCAACTCTGAAGCGGTATGGAAAAGGTTTTCAACTCTTGGTGTAAAGGATATTTACCTGGGAATAGGCAACAAGCTCGAGGTTTACCAGCAGTTTATTGAAGAAAACAACATTGATCCCAAAGGAATTTTATATATGGGTGATGACATACCCGACTATGAGGTCATGGCACAGGTTGGGGTTCCTGCCTGTCCTTCGAATGCTGCCGAAGAGATCAAAAGCATTTCAAGATATATTTCTTCTTTTAAGGGCGGCTATGGATGTGCAAGGGATGTTATTGAACAGGTGATGAAGGTGCACGGCACCTGGTTTAACGAAGACGGTTTTCACTGGTAATTTTCAAACAAAACAAGGCAAAAGCATGGGAAAAGTGGGCGCATACCTTCGGCTGTTCAGGTGGCCCAACCTGTTGATCATTGCCCTGACCCAATACCTTTTCCGGTATGGGATCCTTTTGCCCCTTTTTCCGGATGCCGGACTTTCCCATTTCCGTTTTTTTCTGCTGGTACTGGCCACCCTGATGCTGAGTGCTGCCGGATATGCCATCAACGATTATTTCGACCTGCGCATTGACCGTATCAATAAACCCCAGAAGATCATTCTCGGTAAAAAATTAAGCCGGCGGCATGCCATTTTTTCCCATACCCTTTTAAATGTATTTGCCGTTCTCATTGGCGGTTACCTTTCCTACAAGCTTTGGCACTGGCCGCTATTTATTGTTTTCCTGGTGGTTCCAGCCCTTCTTTGGTTTTACAGCATCCGCTACAAACGCATGTTTTTGGTGGGAAACCTGCTGGTGGCTGTTATGACTGCCCTGGTGGTGGTTATCGTATGGTTGGTTGAGATCCATGCCCTGGATGAGGCCACTGTGATTGAGCCCCTGCACAGGCTCTTTGCAGGAAGATTTTTGATCGCTTACGTGGTTTTTGCATTTTTTACCACCCTCATCCGCGAACTCATCAAAGACATCGAAGACATTAAAGGAGATGCCAAAGCCGGATGTAAAACGGTTCCCGTAGTTTTGGGGGTGCGTTCCACCAAAAAAATGATCGTGGTGCTGATTGTTTTGGTCATGCTTTTTGCCGGTTATCTCCAGGTTGCCATGATGAACCGTGGAATTGAGCTGTTGTTTGTCTATATCCTGTTTTTTGTGCAGATACCCTTCCTTCTGCTGATTCACCGCTTGTGGAAAGCCTCCATGAAGCAGGATTATACAAAGTTGAACCGTTTTGTGAAACTGATCCTGCTGGCCGGGGTGCTTTCAATGGTTCTGATACATTTCTATTTAACTTATTGATGGATTTTTTCGAGAAAGTAAAAAAACAATACGATATCATCCTTGCCTCCCAGTCGCCCCGGCGCAAAATGCTGATGGAGCAAACAGGCATCCCCTTCCGGGTTTTGTCCCGACCTACCCCGGAGTCCTTTCCAAACGATTTGCCTCCCGAAAAAGTGGTTTTGTTCCTTTGCCACGAAAAATCCCGTAGTTTTGAGCCGGAGCTGAATCAAAAGGGGCTGGTAGTTATTACTGCCGATACCATTGTTGTTGACAGGGGAAATATCCTTAACAAACCTTCCGGTGCAGGGGAGGCTCTCGCCATGCTAACCCAGCTATCGGGCAAAGGACACGATGTGCTGACCGGGGTTTGCATACGCCACCAACAACAAACAATTTTGTTTTTTGAAAGGACCAGGGTTTATTTCCGTCCTTTGGAAAAAGAAGAGATCCTTCATTACATCAGGCATTATAAGCCTTTTGACAAGGCCGGTGCCTATGGCATACAGGAATGGATCGGGCAGGTGGGCATCCGGAAGATTGAGGGCTCTTATCTTAACGTGGTGGGCTTGCCGGTAGAGCGGGTTTACCGGGAGTTGCGAAAATTGCTTGGTTAAACGCCAGGGAATTATAACCCCTAAATAGATAAAAAAAACAGGCTGCCATTTGACAGCTTGTTTTGGTTTTACTTCGGGGAAGTTTAATTCCTTCTTCCTAAAAAGATCATGATGTAATAGGCCAGGGTTGCCAGGGAAGCCAAAGCTGCGACTACGTAAGTGAGTGCAGCCCACTTAAGGGCATCTTTGGCGTTGCTGTATTCCTCACCAACGGTCATGCCGGTATCGGTAAGCCAGTTCAGGGCTCTTTTGGTAGCATCAAACTCCACGGGCAAGGTAACAAAACTGAAAAGGGTGGTCAAGGCAAACATAACGATCCCTGCCAGGAGGATGCCGGGGAAGGCTTCTACCGTAAAGATACCGGCGAGCAGGATCCACTGCATGTAGCGTGAGCTGATGCTGACCACCGGCACCAGGGCCGAGCGCAATTTTAAAAAAGCATAAGCTTTTGCATGTTGCACGGCATGTCCGCATTCGTGGGCAGCAACTGCCGCTGCGGCAATGCTTCGTCCGTTATAAACTTCAGGGCTCAGGTTGACGGTGCGATCCAGGGGGTTGTAATGGTCGGTAAGCCGGCCGGGGGTGGAAATGACCCTTACCCCGTCAATGCCATGCTCTCTGAGCATTTTTTCGGCAATGTCCCTTCCGGAAAGCCCGGAACGTAACTGCATGCGCGAATACTTTGCAAAGCGCGATTTTAGCTGGGAAGATACCAGCCAGCTTAGCAACACGAATACTCCGAAAATGATGAAAATTTCCATAGTTCTTGTGTGTTAGAATGGGCAAAAAAAAATGCCCGCAAATATAGTCAAAAAACGCGCCGTAGCATAAATGCTGACACTTTGTCGGGAGTTAAAAAAAGTTAAGTCCCAGGGCCCCCTTACTGCTTTGATATATATCCATAACTTTGCGTAAAATCAATTTGCCATGAACAGAAAAAATATTCTTTACCGACGCCTGACGCGTAAGCTTATCAATTACTTTTTTCAGGGACTGTTGTTTATTGCTCCCATCTCCATTACCATCTTTATCCTTTACCGGGTCTTTATCATTGTTGACAGCCTGATCCCGGTCAACATTCCGGGCCTGGGGTTATTGATCGTGCTTATTACCATAACAATTTTCGGGGTGGTGGGTTCATTGCTCATCCGCACACCTTTTACTTTGTTGCTTAACCGTTTGCTGGAAAACATTCCCCTGGTCAAAATTTTGTATTCTGCCCTGAATGACCTGATGTCGGCTTTTGTGGGGCAAAAGAAAAAATTTACCAAGCCGGTAATGGTGCAAATGAGCCGTGACAGCAACATCCACAAACTGGGGTTTGTTACCGGGGAAGACCTAAGTGCCATTGGTCTGGAAGGAGAGATGGTAGCCGTTTACCTGCCACACTCTTACAACTTTTCGGGAAATCTTTTTGTGGTACCAGCTTCCAATGTGGTACCCCTTAAAGCCCCTGCAGCCGAGGTGATGAAATTTATCGTTTCCGGAGGCATTACCCGGGTTTAATTTCCTGCCGGCTGTTATCGGTTGAAGGCAGGCAGTTTTTCCGGAACAAAAACATTCTCTCTTCCCTGGAGTTTAATTAATGTTGCCAGTAAATAATTTGTAAAAAGGCATATTCTTAATAGCTTTGTTACAGAAAAAAATGATATATGGAAAAGCCGATTATATTGGTTACCAATGATGATGGGGTGATGGCACCGGGAATACGCCATCTGGTTCAGTTTATGCTTGAGCTAGGCGAAGTGGTAGTGGTAGCTCCGGATAAGCCGCAGAGTGGGATGGGGCATGCGGTTACAATTGTAAACCCATTGCGTTTGGAAAAAATCACCGTAGATGGTGGGCATGAAGAATACAAATGCAGCGGAACCCCTGTGGATTGCGTTAAGCTGGCCGTAAACAAGGTAGTGAAACGTAAGCCCGACCTGCTGGTTTCCGGTATCAACCACGGATCCAATTCCTCCATCAATGTTATCTACAGCGGTACCATGTCCGCGGCCATCGAAGGAGCCATGGAAGACATCCCCTCCATTGGCTTTTCATTGCTGGATTATCGCTTTGATGCCGACTTTATGTCATCCAAAAAATTTGTTCAGACTATTGCCTCCAATGTTTTGAAGAACGGCCTTCCAAAAGGCATCTGTTTGAATGTGAACATCCCTGCGGTAAAAGAAAAGGATATTAAGGGTATCCAGGTCTGCCGTCAGGCCAGGGCCAACTGGGAAGAGGAATTCGATCACCGCAACGATCCAAGAGGAAAAGATTACTACTGGCTCACGGGCCGTTTCCGCTTGCATGAAAACAGCCAGGAAACCGATGAGTATGCCCTGGAAAACAATTACGTTTCGGTGGTGCCGGTGCAATTCGACTTTACCGCCCATGGACTGATTCCGGAAATTCAAAAATGGAAATTTGATGCTTAAAAAAGATTCCTGGGGCTTGGGTATTTTAATCGGCCTTTTGGTGCCGGTTTTGGTATATGGGTTGTTGTTGCTCATTCTCTCTCCATGGGGATATGTTGAAAACTGGATTTATCAGCTGAATCCCGAAATGCCTTTCCTGGTGGCAATTTTTTCAAACCTGTTACCGCTCAGGTATTTTATGGTTAGTTTAAAATACGACAAGACAGGCCGTGGTATTCTGCTGGTCACCTTTCTTATGGCCATTGCCTTTTTCTATTTCAAATAATTCTTGCACCATTATCCCATTAGGTTTACTTTTGGGTTTTGTTTTCTCTGAAGTTGAATAAACCCTGTTTCATTAACTTAGTATTAAACCCATGCAAGGATGAAGTATTATATCATAGCCGGGGAAGCTTCCGGTGATTTGCATGCATCCAACCTGATGAAGCAGCTAAAGGAAAAGGACCCTGAAGCAGAGTTTCGCTGCTGGGGAGGCGAGCGGATGAAAAAGCAGGGTGCCCACCTGGTTAAGCATATCAACGAACTGGCGTTCATGGGTTTCTGGGAGGTGTTCATCAACTTGAAAACCATCCTGAAAAATATTAAACTTTGTAAACAGGATATCCTTGCTTACCGCCCCGATGTGCTGATCCTGATCGATTACCCGGGCTTTAATTTGCGAATGGCCGAATTTGCAAACAAAAACAGGATAAAGACGGCCTATTATATCTCGCCCCAGGTGTGGGCCTGGAAACAATCAAGGGTAAAGAAGATCCGGCGGTATGTGGACAGGATGCTGGTGATCCTTCCTTTTGAAAAAGCATTTTATGGCCGCTTTAACTATGCTGTGGAGTTTACCGGTCACCCATTGCTGGATGCCGTTTCAAGCGAAAAAAAAGCCCTGGATCCCGGGCAGTTCAAAAAAGTGAACAATCTGCCGGACAAGCCTTTGGTGGCCATATTGCCTGGAAGCCGCCGACAGGAGATCACCAAAATGCTGAAAGTGATGATTGCCGCAGCCGGGCGTTTCCCGGAATACCAGTTTGTGATCGCCGGCATGGAAGGACTTCCTCATGATTTCTACAGGGACTTTATCCAAACGGAGAACATTTCCATAGTTTATGGGCAAACCTATCCCTTACTGGCTTCTTCCTTTGCTGCCATGGTGGCCTCCGGAACGGCTACCCTTGAAACGGCATTGTTTGACGTGCCACAGGTGGTTTGCTATAAGGCCGGAAAAGTTTCATTTCATATTGCCAAACGCCTGGTTAAAGTTAAATACATTTCCCTGGTGAATCTGATCATGGATAAAGAGGTGGTGAAGGAGCTGATCCAGCATGAGTTCAATGAATCCCGGCTGGCTGGTGAGCTGGATCTTTTGCTTCACGATAAAGCTTACCGCAAAGGCATCAAAAATCAATACCTGGAACTTAAAGAAAAGCTTGGGGGAGAAGGAGCCAGCGAGAAAGCCGCCGGGATCATTTATAATTTTTTGAAAAATGAAGCATAACTTCATTGTTTGGGGAATTTTTCTTTTTGTCCTTTGGACCAGTATTTTCAGGGCCCATGGCCAGATGCACATGCCCGAAACTATTGATGCCCGGATTTTTTCAGGCATCAGCCTTACTTCCTTTTCCTTTACGCCCGCCTCGGGTTCCTATGTGCTCAGGGATGAAAAAGGACAAACTTTAATGCGCCTTGAAAAATTCCAGCAATTGAGTGTTCAGTTGAACCCCCGGGGCATTTATGTATCCGCTAAAGACTCCATTTTTTTTGTTGAGGGAAGCCTTTCCCTTGAGGGCAAGCGCCTGGAAAACTTTTTCTTTGTCCGTCCGCATCAATCTGCCGAATCCTACCGGGTTTATGACGATTTCCTGCTGGTCTATCCGGGAGAAGAAGAGTTGATCCTGGTAAACAGGGTAGGCTACGACAATTACCTGGCCGGTGTTGTGGAATCGGAATCGGGCTTCAACCGTCATCCCGAGTTTTATAAGGTACAGACCATCCTGGCCCGCACCTATGCCCTGGAGAATTCCCGGCGGCAGGTGCACAGCGGTTATGATGTCTGCGACCAGGTGCACTGCCAGGCCTATTACGGGCGATCGCGCTATCCGGCCATCATGCAGGCTGTTTTCCACACATATGGAGATGTGGTGGCCGACCCCCACAACCGGCTGATCAGCGCCGTATATCATGCCAATTGCGGGGGTGAAACGGTAGCTTCTGGCGACCTATGGCCCAATCACCTTCCTTACCTGCAGCGCGTAGAGGATCCTTATTGCCTGGAAAGCCCGGGGGCCAGATGGGAAGCCACCATCGCAAAAGATTCCCTGCTTTCCTTCCTCAATGATCAATACGGTATCAATCCTCCGCCAGCACAGACAAAAGCCCTTCAGCGTTTTTCCCAGCCGGCCAGGTTGCTCTCCCTCGACCAGGAAGGCCTGATTACCCTGAGAAGCATTCGGGAGCATTTCAGGCTCAGAAGTACCTTTTTCTCTTATGAAACCCGCAACGACTCCCTTCATATTTCGGGCAGGGGATACGGGCACGGAGTAGGCCTCTGCCAGGAAGGCGCCATGCAAATGGCCATGCAAGGCTATTCCAAAGATCAGATCATAGGGTTTTATTACAAGGGTGTGCGCATCATTAACCTTGAGGTCATTCCTTTTGAATTCATGCCCTGGTAATTTTTTAACACAAAAACAACCTTTTCAAACCATTATTTGCTTAAATTTAAAGCAAGATATGCTGGTTGATGAAAAGGTATGCCCACATCCCGCTTCCCCGGCTATTGCTGCCGACGATCACCGGAATTGTATTGTTCCTGGTGTTTGCGTACCGCTTCCCTTTGTGGTGGTTTGCGGCATATTATGCCCTGGTTTTTGCAGGATGGCTGGTTTTTAAAAAGTATTTTCTTGGGCATTTTTCCCGTCGATGGGTTTTCGGGGCTACTGCAGGGGTGTTGTTGCTTGGCATCGGTTACCAACTGGGGCAGGTCCACCATCAGCTTTACCGTTCGGATCATTTCAGCCGGTATCATGGCCAAAACGGTTACCTGCAGCTTAGGGTGATTGAACCGGTTTCTGAAAAAACGAATTCCTACCAGGTTATTTCCCGGGTAGAGCGGTTTTTTGGAGACACCCTTAAAAAGCGGGTTTCCGGGAAACTGATGGTTTACCTGGAAAAGGATTCGGCTGCTGTATCTGTCCGTTACGGGGATATTCTTTTGATCCGCAATGAGTACCAGCCTGTAAGGGCCCCGCAGAACCCCGGAGAGTTTAATTACCGGCGGTTTCTATCCTTCAGCAATATATACCATTCTACCTATCGCAGGGGCGATCACTGGCAATATACCGGTGAGAACCAAGGTTTTTTTCTGGTGGCCTGGTCGTTAGCCTTGCGCGAAAAAGCCCTGCGCACCCTGGAAGAACACCACCTTAGCGGAAGGGAATACGCGGTGGTTTCGGCCCTTCTGCTGGGATACAGGGAATACCTTGACGAAGACCTGAGAAGGGAATTTGCCGGGGCCGGGGCCATGCACATCCTTTGTGTTTCGGGGCTGCATGTGGGCATCATTTACCTGGTGCTGAAATTCATGTTTTCTTTCCTGAAAAAAATGCCTTATGGAAAGTTCATGCAAACCACCATGATCATTTTGCTGATCTGGCTGTATGCAGCCATTACCGGTTTTTCGCCTTCGGTGCTGCGGGCTTCCACCATGTTTTCCTTTGTGGCCATTGGGCAGAGCTTCCACCGCACCACCAACATTTACAACACCCTGGCGGCTTCTGCCTTTGTGCTGATCCTCATCGATCCTTATATCATTACCCGCATCGGTTTTCAATTGTCCTACCTGGCCGTTTTCAGCATTGTGGCCCTGCAGCCCTGGCTTTACCGGCATTTGTATTTTAAGAACTATTTCCTGGACAAGGCCTGGGCCATTGTTACCGTTTCCATTGCCGCCCAGCTGGCCACCGGACCCCTGGCTCTTTTTTATTTCAATCAGTTTCCCAATTATTTTCTGCTCACCAACCTGCTGGTGATCCCCCTGGCCAGCATCATCATTTATACTGCTTTGCTTACCCTTTTACTTACACCGGTACCCCTTGTCGGGATGCTGACTGGTAAGACTTTGTCGGGGGTGGTTTTTCTTTTGCACAAATCGGTGCAACTCATCGAAGGCCTGCCGTATGCCACCACCCGGGACGTATTTATCAGCCTTCCGGAAACCCTGGTCATTTTCCTGATCCTGATTTTTATGGGCTGGTATTTATTGAATGAGAAGCGTTTTGGACTGAAGATGGCCCTTGGGCTTGGGCTGTTGCTTTCGGTATCTTTTTCGGCCAGGAGTTTTCAGAATTTTCGTGAAACCCGCTTTGTGGTTTACAGTGTGGGCAATGCAACGGCCATGGATTTTATTAC
>SL_3KL_010_SEDDRAFT_10002586_pt1 | contig 16537 bp, 18 predicted proteins | sample SodLakKL_010_SED_2_FD_10381 | JGI IMG/M metagenome (IMG submission 10381) | reverse complement strand
CCCGGGTTAAACAGATGGTGACCTCCCGGCAACCTTCGAAGTCCCCTCTCAGGGCGGGACGGCAGCCGCCGGAGTCAGTCCCGGCTTCACTTGTGTTGGCTCAATAAGTAAGCCCTCCGATACGCCGTGCTTTAAGGTATCGGCAGGTGGCGCCGGGAGTAAAGCCCCCCCTCCCCCACAGGACGGGCTACCCCCGGTAGGACCGCAGCCGGGCCAGGTTCTCCCGGTCCAGCGTGACCATGTCGTCGCCTTTGGGGGTTTCCAGGATCTTCGGGATCGCCGTGAAGCGCGAGTCCGTCATGATCCGGCGGAAAGGCTCCTCGCCCAACGACCCCTTCCCGATATGCTCATGGCGGTCCTTCCGGGAACCGAAGGGGTGTTGGCTGTCGTTCAGGTGAAAGAGGCCGAGACGCTCAAGTCCCAGCACATCCTCGAACTGTGCCCACACCCCCTCGTAATCTTCCACCAGATCGTACCCGGCAGAGTACGCGTGGCAGGTGTCGAAGCAGACCCCCACCCGTTCCCGCAGCTCTGACGGGATGCCGTCGATGATGGCGGCAAGGGACTCGAAGGATGCCCCTACGGAGGTCCCGGATCCGGCGGTGATCTCCAGGAGCACGCGAGTCTCCCCTCCCACCGCCTCCAGGGCCCGGGTCACCCCTTCGGCGTTCCGAGCGAGCCCACTCTGGTGGTCGCCATCGGTGGCGTTGCCCGGGTGGGTCACCAGGAAGTCCAACCCCAGCGCCGCGCAGCGAGTGAGTTCCGCCGTAAACGAAGCCAGCGAGCGGTTCCAGAGATCCTCCTTCGGCGAGGAGAGGTTGATGAGGTAGGAATCGTGGGCCCCTGCCACCTGGATCCCGTCCTGGGTTCGCCCCTGGTGAAAGGCCTCCACCTTGTCCGGCGCCAGCTCAGGTTCAGCCCAACGATTCGGCTGCTTGGTGAAGAGTTGAAGATTCACCGACCCGATATCCCGGGCGCGACCGGGCGCCGTCTGAACCCCTCCAGCCACCGAGACGTGGGCACCGAGCTCATCTACACGATCCCCCATGGGGGGGGCATCCGGCCCACCGCTCACGCCCCGCCTCCCTTCCCTGGGAAGCCCGGCTCCGTCATCCCCCGGACGTCCAGCGCCTCGTCGACCCGCGATTCGTCCAGGAAGCCCATCTCCAGCACCACCTCCCGGACTGACCGCCCCTCCGCCGCCGACCGCTTGGCCACCTCGGCGGCGCGATCGTAGCCGATATCCAGGTTCAGCGCCGTGGCGATGGCCGGGTTCCGAAGGAGGAGTTGCCGAGCCCGCTCCTCGTTGGCCTTGATCCCCACCAGGCACTTTCCGGTGAAGGCCCGGGTCCCGTTGGCCAGCAGGAGGACCGACTCCAGGAAGGCGTGGGCCATGACCGGCATCATGACATTCAACTCGAAGTTCCCGCGGCTTCCGGCCACGGTGATGGTGGTATGGTTCCCCGCCACTCGCGCCGCCACCATCATCAGGGCCTCGGAGAGCACCGGATTGACCTTCCCCGGCATGATGGAGCTCCCGGGCTGGACGGCAGGGAGCGAGATCTCGTGGATGCCGGAGGTGGGTCCGGACGCCAGCCACCGGATGTCATCGGCGATCTTGGTCAGCGATACCGCCACGGTGTTCAGGGCGGCGTGGGCCTGAACCAGACCGTCCCTGGCTCCCTGTGCCTCGAAGTGATCCTCCGCCTCGTGGAACTCAAGACCGGTGAGGGCGCTGATCCGGAGGATGGTGCGCTGGGCGAATTCGGGGTGGGTGTTGATCCCGGTCCCGGTGGCGGTCCCGCCCAGGGGAAGTTCGGCCAACTCCGCCGAGGCTCCGCGAATCCGGACAATGCCCTTGCGGAGTTGGGTGGCGTACCCACCGAACTCCTGACCCAAGCGAACCGGAGTGGCGTCCATGAGGTGAGTGCGCCCCGACTTCACCACACCGTCGAACTCCTTGGCCTTGGCCTCCATGGCCTCGGCCATCCCCTCAAGAGCCGGGATCAGGTCTTTCTCCAGCGCCACCCGGCATGCCACATGGATCGTGGTGGGGATCACGTCGTTGGACGACTGGCCAAAGTTCACATGGTCGTTGGGGTGAATCCGGGTCTCGCCGTCGTCAAGGATCCGGTTCGCCAGTGCGGCCACCACCTCATTGGCGTTCATGTTGGTGGAGGTGCCGGAGCCTGTCTGGTAGACATCCACCGGAAACTCAGCGTCCCACTGCCCGGTAGAAACCTGGTCCGCAGCCTCGGCAATGGCCTCGGCCACGGTCGCCGGGAGGTTGCCCAGTTCCCCGTTGGCCCGAGCCGCCGAGGCCTTCACCACCCCCAGCGCGTGGATCATAGCCCGGCCGAAGCCCTGGCCGCTGATAGGAAAGTTCTCAACAGCCCGCTGGGTCTGGGCCCCGTAGAGGGCCGAAGCGGGGACCCGCACCTCCCCCATGGAATCGCGCTCGATCCGGACGTCGTCTGCCATCTGTCTCTCCGTGGTTCATCCTGTATGAGGGGGTCCGGGTCACCGCCCTATCCCGGCCCCGGGAAGATCCCGCTCTAGCCTGTACTTCATTGGCCCAAAGAGTATCCCCAGCACTGTACAGGTCATCTCGCCGACCCGGTGTGAGCACCTCAACGCTTCGGCGGGCGGCTGGGGCGGATCTCCACCTTGCTGGGGAGTGCCCGATCCGGGAACGACATGAGGTCCGTGATCACCTGGGCGATGTCTTCCGACTGGAGCTTCCAGTCGTGCTCAGGGTGGGGCCCTCCCTCGAAGAAGTGGGTATTCACACTCCCGGGCATGATGCACGAGACCCTGATCCCTTCATGACGCAGATCCAGCATCATGGCCTCGGTCATTCCCAGCAGCCCCCACTTGGAGGCATTGTACGCAACGCCACCGGAGAAGGCGTTCCGGCCCGCCAGCGAACCGATGTTGAAGATCCACCCGCCTCCCCGAGCCCTCAAGTGGGGGATGGCGGCCCGGGAGCAGTGGAATACGGCATCCAGGTTCGTCCGGATCTGCACGTCCCAGATCTCGGGCTCCATCTCCTGGATGGTGGCGAAGCGTCCCAGGCCGGCGTTGTTGACCAGGACGTCCAGGCCGCCGAACCGCTCCACCGCTGCCTCTACCAGGGCATGACAAGCCGCAGGGTCCCGGACATCGCACACCTGGCCGGCCACCGCTCCCGTACTCAGGCCCTGAAGTGTCGCCACCGTCTCGTCCACGGCCTCGCTCCGTCGGCTAGACACCATGACCCGACCTCCCTCCCGGACCAGGGCCTCGGCAACAGCCCGGCCGATGCCTCGGGTGCTCCCTGTCACCACGGCTACGGTGCCGTGGAACCGTCCGTTACCTGGAGTCCCTTCAGTCTTGAGCGTCATCTCGGTCCTCTGCTCCATTCGGTTGGGGGTGTCACTCTGGGTTGCTCGGGAGATGTTGCCTGCGCCCGAGGTGTCGTTTCGCCGGAAGGGTTTTCCTCGTTTCCGCACCGGTATATCCTAACACCATGCACTGTTCTGATTCTGCCTGCGCCGGGTGCGGCCGTCTCCTTGAAGATCGGGGCAGTCCCGCCTGCGGCCGATTCCCCGCCTGTGAGGAAGGCGGTGCGCCCCCCTCTCCCGTCCCGGATATCCCATGAGCTCCCCACCCATGAGCAAGGTCGCCCTGGTAACTGGAGGCGCGGTGCGCATCGGCCGGGCCATCTCCCTGGGCCTCGCCGAAGCCGGATATGATGTGGTGGTCAATTACCGTAGCTCTGAAGCCGAGGCCCTCGCCGTCTCCCGCCAGATCCGGGACGGTGGCCGACACTGCGTGGTGGCCCGGGGCGACGTGTCCCGGTCCGGTGAGGTAGAAGCGGTGGCCCACCGGGTTCGCGACGAGTTCGGCCGCCTGGACCTCCTGGTGAACAATGCCTCCATCTTCCCGCGCAAGCCTCTTATGGATGTGGAGGAGGAGGAGTGGGACCGGGTCATGGAGGTGAATCTGAAGGGGCCCTTCCTCATGGTGAAGGCCACTGCCGACCTCCTCACCACTGCCCGGGGTTGCGTGGTGAACCTGGTGGACCTCTCGGCCTTCCAGCCCTGGGTCGACTATCCCCATCACGCCGTCTCCAAGGCCGGCCTCCTCCACCTCACCCGGGTCATGGCTCGGGCCATGGCTCCCCGGGTCCGAGTGAACGCCATCGCCCCCGGCTCGGTGCTTCCGCCCGATGACTACGACGAGGACGAGCGCGAGCGCTCCCGCTCCCGGGCGGCGCTGGGCACCCTGGGCTCACCGGAAGACGTGGTCCGGACCGTCCTCTTCCTGGATCGGTCCCCCTTCATCACCGGGGAGGTGATCGTGGTGGACGGCGGGCGCCTCCTTGGTTGACCCTGCACCATCCATGACGCTGTTCCCGGAACCGCTCCGCCGCTTTGTCCAGCTCTTCAACGAAGCGGAATTCTGGGAGAGCCACGAGGTCCTGGAAGGTCCCTGGCGGGAGACGGGGAGCGCCTTCTACCACGGACTCATCCTCTGGGCCAGCGCCTGGGTCCACGTACAGCGCAACAACACCCATGGGATCCAGGCTCAGATCGGCAAAGCGCTCCGGGCCCTTGAGGGATTCCCCGACCACTATCTTGGGATCGATGTTGCGGCCATCCGAGCCCGAGGCCAGGTGGTACGGGGTCAGGTCCTGGCGGCCCCAACGGACAAGACGGCGGACCAGGAACCCTGGATCCGCCGTCTCGCTCTCCCCGAACTAGAACTCGACCCCGCCCGCTTGAGGGGAGACGAGACCGAGCTGGAGTGACCTCCTTCCTCGCTCAGTCGCCCGCCGCCACCGCTTCGGCCGACACGTCGACACCGGGATCCGTCGGGTGCCCGTGGGCCAGATAGCGCTCCGCCTCGAGCGCCGCCATGCAACCGGTTCCGGCCGCGGTGACGGCCTGCCGGAAGTAGTCGTCCATCACGTCCCCGGCAGCGAAGATCCCCTCTACAGAGGTGGCGGTCCGCCAGTTGGTGTGGGTGCGGATGTACCCGGCCTCGTCCAGCTCCACGACGCCCCGAAGGAAGGCCGTGTTGGGGGTGTGCCCGATGGCCAGGAAGAGCCCTCCCACCTCCACCTCCCGCTCCTCGCCGGTGTGGGTATCCTTGAGGCGGAGTCCGGTGATGAAGTCGTCGCCCAGGACCTCGGTCACGGTCGAGTTCCACGCCACCTTGATCTTCGGGTTGTCCAGCGCCCGTTCGGCCATGATGGGCGACGCCCGGAAGGCGTCTCGGCGATGAATGATGAGGACCTCCTTGGCGAACTTGGTCAGGTAGGTAGCCTCTTCCATGGCACTGTCGCCGCCACCCACCACCGCCAGCACCTGGTCTCGGAAGGCGGGAAGGGCGCCGTCACAAACGGCGCAGGCCGACACCCCGCCACCGGAGTGGGCCAGGCGCTGCTCATTCTCCAGGCCGAGCCAGTTGGCCCGAGCGCCGGTGGCCACGATGACGGTGCGGGCCCGAATGGTACGGCCCTCCGATGAACGGAGGATGAAGGGGCGACCGGATGCGTCCACCTCCACGATGTCCTCGGTGAGAATCCGGGTGTCGAAGCGCTCCGCCTGCTTCCGCATGGACATCATGAGCTCCTGCCCATCAATGCCCTCAGGGAAGCCCGGGTAGTTCTCCACCTCGGTGGTGAACATGAGCTGGCCGCCGGGGATCATCTCACGACTAGGGGCGCCTTCGAAGACCAGGGGATCAAGCCGCGCCCGGGACGCGTACACGGCGGCCGTCCACCCGGCGGGACCCGATCCGATGATGACCACGTTCTCGATCCTGTCTTCGCTCACTTCAGTCATTTGAACACCTTCATGTTGGTGGAATGGCCTGGATTCACCCGGGCCGAGGGATCCACGTAGCGCACAGCGTTGTTCACGGCGATGGCGGCCTCCGAGAACCCGCTGGCGATGAGGTCCAGCTTCCCCTCGTAGTCCACGATGTCGCCGGCACCGTAGACCCCCGGAAGGTTCGTCTCCATGAGCGGCGTCACGGCGATGCGGTTCCGTTGCACCTCGAGACCCCAGTTCTTGATGGGGCCCAGGTCGGGCTTGAAGCCCAAGAAGGTGAGGACGGCGTCCGCCTCCATGAGGGTCCGATCGTCGGTGCGGTTGTCGAAGAGGGTGACCGCTTCCACCCGCCCGTTCCCCGAGATCTCGGAGACCTCGTGGAAGAGGCGAACCTCCACCTCACCGCGCTCCTCGGCCTCCCGGAGCTGGGTCACCGAGTTCTCGTGGGCCCGGAACCCGTCCCGGCGGTGCACCAGCACCAGCCGCTCCGCCTTGCCCTTGAGGATGAGGGCCCAATCCAGCGCCGAGTCGCCGCCGCCCACCACCACGATCCGCTTCCCGGCGAACTCCTCCGGGTCCTTCACGGCGTAGTAGACACCCTTGTGGAGGAAGTCATCGTAGCCCGGCACCTTCAGCTTCTGCGGCTCGAAGGCGCCCTTCCCCCCGGCGATGACCACAGCCCGGGTCCGGTATTCCCCGCTGCGACAAACCAGGGTGATGACCTCGGAGTCCTGCTCATGGCGGATCTCCCGAACCTCCTCATCCAGGATCACCTCCGGATCGAACTGCATGGCCTGGGCAATGAGATCCAGGGCCAGGTCCTTGGCCAGGACCTTGGGGAAGCCACCCACATCGTAGATGTACTTCTCCGGATACAGGGCCATGAGCTGTCCGCCCAACTCCGGCAGGGAGTCGACGATGCGGACGCTCTTCCCCCGCATTCCTCCATAGAACGCGGCGAAGAGCCCGGTGGGCCCGCCGCCAATGATGGTGATGTCTTTTATGTCCTTCGTCATGATGCCTGTTCGCTGGGTTTCGGAAAAAACCGTATGCGGCCGTGCAGACCGCTTGGAGCCGCACGTCCCGAGGGGGGACGGACGACCTTCGAACGATAAACAATGCCCCCCGCCGAGCAACCGCCCCCGGGCCACCCCGATGGACCATGCGGTCAGGCGGCGCCTTCCTCCCCGGTTTCGTCTGCCTTCACCTTGTGGAAGAGGGACGAAGCGCGATACCGGGCCGCCGCCACCCCAAGGAGAAGCTTCACTCCCACGGCAACCGGGACGGCGATGAGAAGCCCGAGAAAGCCGAAGAAGAAACCGCTCACGGCGATGGCCAGGAGGATCCAGACCGGGTGCAACCCCGTAGAGTCCCCCACGATCCGGGGGCTCACCACCCCGCTCTCCAGCGACTGGGCGATGGTGTACACCACCCCCATCTTGACCAGCGAGATGAAGGGGTCTCCGCTGGCCAGGGCAATGGCCACCGCCGGGATGAGGCTCAGGACGAGCCCCAGGTACGGAACCACATTGAACACCGCCACTACCGCCCCCAGGAAGAAGGCGTAGGGAAACTGGACGATGAGGAGCCCTACGGTGGTCATGGCGCCCACCGTCAGGGATACCATGACCTGCCCCCGGAGATACGCCGAGAGGAGGCGGTCGTACTCCCGCAGCCCCCACCGGATGCCCTCCTTGGTGGGCGGAATGAATTCCCCGACCTTGTGGGCCAGACGGTCGTAGTCCCGCAGGAGGTAGAAGGTGAGGATGGGGGCGAGGACCAGGTACCCCAGGATGGAGAGGGCCGCGCCGATCCCCCGTCCGAGCCCAAGCGCCCCCTCCCGGAGCCAATCCCAGATCAGCTCCTGGCGCTCCTCCACGAACTCCACCACATCATCCGCATCCAACTCACCGAGGCGAGCCAGCCACTGGGCACCGTCGACCCCGGGGATCTGGATGGCGGCGAAACGTTCTTCCAGCCCCTCCGCGAAGGAGATGAGTCGCTCCAGCGCCTGGGGAGCCCGGCGGACGATCCCCGTGAGCTCTCCGGCCAGATACGGGACTCCCCAGACCCCCAGCGCCACCAGGCCGCCCACGAAGGGCACGGCCAGCGCAAACACCGCCACGGTGCGTCCGAAGCGTCCCGTCCCGTCCGGGCCGGCGAACCGGGCCAGGGGGCGCAGGCCAGCCATCCACCCCACAGCCGGGTTGAGGATATAGGCCACCACCAGCGCCAGGGCGAAGGGTGCCAAAAGGAAGCCCAACTCCCGGAAGAGCCAGAAGAGGACCAGAAACCCCGTGGTGGCCACCACGAAGGTGAAGAAGGGCGTCCGGCGAAGGGGCAACAGCACGCCCACCAGTCCCAGGAAGAGAAGGGGTGGGTTCAGCACCTCCCGGAGCGCCAGGAGGAGGAAGGTGAGCAGCACAACGCCGGCTGCGGCGGCGGTCCAGGCCAGAACCTGGTCGTCCCGCTTCAACGCGCGCCCTCCCGCCAGGGAGGAACTCCCAACCTTTCCGGGATCCGGATCCGGCGTGCCGCCTTTTCCAGGATCCCCCTGGCGTTCTCATAGTCCACCCGGCGAGCAGCCTCCGTCAGGGAGAACCAGCGACACTCGGTGATCCCCTCCGCCACCTGTGGCCGGGTTTCACCCCGGGGTGAAGACATGAGGTAGAAGCGGCAGTACTTGTGGATGCGGCGTCCGCGCAGGCGGAAGTGCCAGTCGATGCGCCCCAGATCGGGACCCAGGGAGAGATCTCTCAGCCCTGTCTCCTCATGGACCTCCCGGAGGGCCGCCTCCGCCTCGTCCTCATTGCCCTCGAGATGCCCCTTGGGAAGGCCCCAACGATCGTAGGGATCCCGGATCAGGAGGATCCGAGCCGACCCCTGGACCACCCGCACCACGACGCCACCGGCGCTCCGCTCCACCTCGGGTGCGTCCGACGCCCCGGGCGGGCCGTGTTCGCGAGCGGGAGGTGGTGGATCCGGGACCATGGGAAGGAGCGGCTCAGAAGATGGAGAGTCGGAGGTAGCGCCGTGGATTCAGGCGGACGTCTTCCAGGAGGAGCTGGAGCTCCTGGAGCGCCCCTTCCATCTCTGTAGCCACTCCGGGATCTCGGAAGAGCATACCCAGGGTGCCCTCGCCATCCTCCACAGTGGCCAGGAGGCTGCTCACCCGCATGAGGGTGGAGTCGGCCCGGGCGGCGGTCATGCGGAACTGATCCGAGGTCCCCTCCACTCCCTCGCTGAAGGCCCTGAGGTTGGATGTCACCGCCAGCAGGTCATTCAGTGCCTCGCCCACCTCCTCACGGGCCAGCGTGGCATTGATCCGATCCAGAGTCTCCCGGAGTCCCACTGCCGCCTCGCCGATCTCGGCGGTGGTCTCCTGGATCTCGCCGGTCACACCCACGAAGGCGTCGGCCTGCTGGGAGATAAGCTGGGAGAGACGCTGGGTCACCTCTTCCGTGTTCTCGATGAGGGAGGCCACATTCCGCGCCGTCTCTTCCGAGAAGGCGATCCCCACCCGCTCGGTGAGGATCTCGATGTCGGCCGAAATCCGGTCAGCGGTGGCGGTGAGTTGAGAGATGTCCGGAATGGAGTAGCCCGGGAGGTGATCCTCCTCCCGGGGCTCCGAGTACCGGTAGGCCGGGAAGCGGTCCCGGGGGGCGATCTCCATCTGCCAGTCGCCGAAGAGGGACTCAGGTGAGAGGATGGCCACCGCGTCTTCGGGGAGGGGAATGTCATCCTGGATCCGGGCCCGCACCAGTACCAATTCGCCCTGCGGATCCACCTCGATCTCCCGGATGCGGCCGATCCTCACGCCCCGGTACTTGACGTTGTTGCCGGGGCGGATCAGCCCCACGCTGGTGAAGGCCGCCGTTACCTCGGTCTCGGCAGCCCGGAGGCTCACTCCCTGGAGCCAGAGCGTACCAAAGGTGACAAGGAGCACCGCCGCCACGATGACGACACCCACCAGGGCTTCCTTGGCTCGGCTCACGATTCCTTCTCCATCAGTTCAGGTCGACCTTCGATGAATCCCCGTACCACAGGATCCTCGCAGGCCCGGATCTCGTCGGGCGTCCCTTCGAAGCGGCAACGTCCATTGTGGAGCATGGCGAATCGATCGGCTACCCGGAAGGCGCTGTCCATGTCGTGGGTGATGACGATGCCAGTGACGCCGAGTTCATCGCTCATGCGAAGGATAAGCTGGTCGATCATGGCCCGTGTCACCGGATCCAGCCCCGTGGTGGGCTCGTCGTAGAGGAGATACTGGGGCTTGGTGGCGATGGCCCGGGCGATCCCGGCCCGCTTCCGCTGTCCACCGGAGAGCTCAGACGGGGTCCGTTCTCCGTACCCATCCAGGTCCACCAGCCGGAGGCACTCCTCCACCCGCTCCGCGATGGCCTCTCGGTCCATGTCCGACTTCCGCCGCAGCCCCATGGCCACATTCTCGGCCAGGGTCATGGAGTCGAAGAGCGCTGCGAACTGGAATACATACCCCACCTTGCGGCGCAGTTCGAAGAGTTCCTCCCGGGCCAGCGTCGAGACGATCTGCCCATCCACCTCCACCTCCCCCGAGTCGGGAGTGAGTAGCCCCACCACATGCTTCAGGGTCACGGATTTCCCGGACCCGGACCCTCCCAGGATCACAAGCGTCTCCCCATCCCGGGCCTCTACCGAGAACCCGTCCAAGACCACCTTCGGCCCGAACGACTTGTGCAGGTCCCGAATCACGATCCCCATGACATCCTCGTCCCCGGCGTCAGAGGAGCACCAAGGCCCAGAAGGCGTCCAAGACCAGGATGGCCATACTGCTCACCACCACGGCCCGGGTAGTGGAGTGCCCAACACCCTCGGCCCCCCCCTGGGTATTGAACCCGAAGAAGCACCCGATGGAGGTGATGATGAAGCCGAAGCTGGTCGCCTTGATCATGGCGAAGGTGACATCGAAGGGGAGGAAGAAGAGGGTGAGGCCGTTGACGAAGTCGGCCGAACTCATGTCCAGGAGCTGGATGGCGGTGATCCACCCGGCGACGATCCCCACCCCGATGGCCAGCGCCGTCACCACCGGAACCATGATGATTCCCGCAAGTACACGAGGGACAACCAGATAGGCTATGGGTGGGTAGGCCAGCGTCTCCAGAGCATCGATCTGCTCGGTCACCCGCATGGTCCCGATCTCGGCGGCGATGTTGGCGCCCACCCGGCCTGACAGGGCGAGTCCGGTCAGGACGGGCCCCAACTCCAGCATCATGGTCTTCCCCACCAGCACCCCCACGAAGTAGAGGGGAATGGCGCCGGTGAAGGTGTAAGACGCCTGCAGGGCGAGAACGATCCCGGTGAAGAGGGCGATGAAGAGGGCAATGGGAACCGAATCCACCCCTACCCGGGCCATCTGGGGAATGAGGAGCCGCAACCACACATCCACATGCCGGGCGGCCTGAACCGTTTCGGCGGTGAGCCGCCCCCACTGCCCGACCCCGGCGGCGAGGGTCATGCCGCCCCGACCAAGTAGGGCAAATGGCTTCAGAAGAAGCTGCATGGGAGGGACCGGGTGGGGTGAGCCGGGGGGTGGAAAACGGGGACTCGGTCCGGGGTGGGTTCCGGACTCCGAGAGAGGGAAGATACCAAGAGCCCCCTTGGGGACGCCAGCCGAGGACCTGGGTGGGTGCCGCGCCCCGTCCCCCACCTCCCCCTCCATGCCAGGCACCGGGGAGATAGTCAGGGTGTTGGATCAGGGCGCAGGCGGAAGACCGTTCTCCAAGGTGAAGACCACCTCCTCCTCCCCGGGACCATCCGGGTTCGGGACCCAACACGACACCTGGGCTCGGCGTGTCCGGCCATCGGGGTCGTGGAGGACCACCTCCAGATCCACCCCCTGGTCCGGGCACTGGATCCGAGTCCGGATCCGGTCTCCGGGAGAACGCATCCTGTGGCGGGCCGGGTTACGGAAGAGGATCATGGTGGATTGCCGCCCGGACGGGAGGGAGCGTCCCACCTTCACGTGGCGGAGCCAGTCGGGCGGATAGTTGATGGTGTAGTTGAACCCTCTTTGGTCGGTACCCTCTCCCTCCCGGTTGTGTCGTGCCACGAACCCAAGCCCTCCCCTCCCAAGGTGATCCCCTCCACTGCGCACTTGGCGCAATGTTTCCAGCGCACCCCATCATGTCAACTCGTGTGCACAGGTCCAGCGGCTCAGGGTCCCACGCACCCGGTGGACGGGAGTACCGCGACACCTCCAGGGCGCTGATCCCACTCAGAACGAGACGGGAATCGGTGGGAGGAGGAGGACCAGGCTGCCCATGACGAGCCAAGCCACCACCCGACGCCACCCCGAGGGCGCCGGCTCCGCCGGCATGGCCTCCAGGGGTATGGCGCGATTCCGCCCCATGAGGAAGCTGATGACCCCCCAGGCCCACCATCCGGGCCACATGAATCCCAGGATCAGGAAGACCCCAACCGTGGCACGTGACCACCACCGCTGGCGTCCGGGATGTAGGGCGTAGAGGATCTGACCTCCATCCAGTTGGCCCAGGGGAAGGAGGTTCAGGAAGGTGAGGACCAATCCCACCCAGCCGGCGAAGGCCAGCGGGTGAAGGTGAAGGGCGGCTCCCTCAGCCGAAATCGGCAGTATGACCATCAACCCCTGCACCAGAAGGGGCTCACCCAGGCGGATGGGGATACCCTGAAAGAGGATCAGGAAGGGGAGGCCCTCCCGAGCAGGAACCTCCGCTCCAGTCGATAGGAGAAGGCCCGCGGCCAGGCAGATCACGGAGAGGACCAGGGAGATGAGAGGCCCCGAGAGCCCCACATCCAGGAGCGCCCTGCGGTGGGGGATGGCGGTATGGAGCCTCACCAGACCGCCCAGGGTGCCCACAACTGAAACGTGCGGTGGAAAGGGAATGAGGAGGGGGACTCCCGCCACGATCCCGTGACGTCGCGCCGCCCATCGGTGTCCCCACTCATGGGCATAGAGGATCCCTACGAAGGGGAGGGCGAAGGGGACGCCTTGGACGAGTCCCGACGCCGAGAACTCCGTGGGCCACCAGAAGGGGATGCCCGCAACGGTACGGAACTTGATGCCGAAAGGATCGACGCCGGCCAGGAGGGCCCCGGCCGTGAGGGTCGAGAGAAGGGTCAGCGCCAGGAGCCCGATGCCAAGAGGGAGCTCCCAGGCCGGCCCCTTGACCGGCTCCGGACCGCTCATTACTATGCCCGAAATTCTTCACCCACGGGCGTCCTGCGGCCTCCTCCGCACCAGATTCCAGTCGCCCCACTTCCCCGATTTCCCCAGCCTCCGTGCTGCTCCTCCACAGATCCGGTCGGCCGGACTCGACCGTTCATCCTCCTGTTCGCACCCCTCCCACCTGCCGGGCCCAGACCATCTGGAGACATTCGTGGACATCGCTGATTTGAAGAAGAAGAATGTGGCCGAGCTCCACGAGCTGGCTGACGAGTTGAACATCCAGAACCACTCGGGCCTCCGCAAGCAGGACTTGATCTTCCGGATCGAGCAGAACCTTCTGGACACGGATGTGGTGCTCCGGGGAGAGGGGGTCCTGGAGGTGCTGCCGGAGGGATACGGCTTCCTCAGGTCGCCGGATTGGAACTACCTGTACGGGCCCGACGACATCTACGTTTCCCCGTCCCAGATCAAACGGTTCGACCTCCGCACCGGAGATACCATCCTTGGACAGGTTCGTCCGCCAAAGGACGGCGAGCGCTACCTTGCCCTTTTGAAGGTGGAACAGGTCAACCTGGACGAGCCTGAGAAATCCAAGCATCGCATCGCCTTCGACAACCTGAAACCCCGCTATCCCGAGTCCAGGCTCCGCCTGGAGCGGGAGGGCGGGAGCATTTCCATGCGGGTCATGGACCTCATCGCCCCCATCGGGAAAGGGCAGCGAGGGCTCATCGTCTCTCCCCCCAAGGCAGGGAAGACGACGCTCCTCCAGCAGATCGCCAATTCCATCACCGAGAACCACCCTGAGGTCTACCTCATCGTGCTCCTCATCGATGAGCGCCCCGAGGAGGTGACCGACATGGAGGAGCACGTGGACGGCGAGGTGATCTCGTCCACCTTCGACGAACCTGCCGAGCGTCACACCCAGGTGGCCGAGATGGTCCTGGACAAGGCAAAGCGGCTGGTGGAGCAGGGCAAGGACGTGGTGATCCTCCTGGATTCCATCACCCGACTGGCTCGGGCCTACAACGTCACCGTCCCCCATTCGGGGAAGATCCTCTCCGGTGGCGTGGACGCCAATGCGCTCCACAAACCGAAACGCTTCTTCGGGGCGGCGCGAAACATCGAGGAGGGAGGCTCCCTCACCATCATCGCCAGCGCCCTGGTGGAGACGGGGAGCCGAATGGACGAGGTCATCTTCGAGGAGTTCAAGGGGACCGGGAATATGGAGCTGGTCCTGGACCGCCACATCGCCGACAAGCGGATCTTCCCGGCCATCGACATCAACCGGTCCGGCACTCGGAAGGAAGAACTCCTTCTGACGGAGACCGAGTTGAACCGGGTCTACCTCCTCCGGAACTTCCTCTCGGACATGCCCGGAGCCGAGGCCATCGAATTCCTCATGGACCGCATGCGCAGAACCAAGACCAACCCCGAGTTCCTGGACTCCATGCAGGGCAGCTGAGCAGCCGAGTCGCCTGACGAGCCCTTGGGATCCGGGAAGCGATGGTGCAGAGGTGGCTGTGGTGCAGAGGTGGCGGTGGTGCAGAGGTGGAGGCCCGTGCCGGCCATATCCTGCGCCGGCACGTGACCCTGCGGACCTCAGTCGTCGATGGCCCCGGCGTAACGGGGATTCACCACCCACTCCTCTCCGTCGAAGACCTTGCGGTCCCAGGGGAAGATGATGGTCTGATCCGTCTCCAGGGCGAAGAAGTCGGGCTGATGGCCCCGAGGGCGCTTGAAGGTGGTTGCGGTCCGGATCTCCGCTGCATGCACATCCCGGAGCGCTGCCAGGCCCAGGCGAAGGGTGTCTCCCGAGGTGCAGACCTCATCCACCAGGACCACCCGCTTCCCCCGGGCCTGCTCCGGCGCCGCCGACAGCACCGCTGGACGGTCCCGGACCTGGGTGCCGCCCTCCCGGCGGGAGATCTTCATGGAGTAGAAGTCGATGCTGAGAAGAGAAGCCAGGATGGCTCCCGGGATCACGCCGGCCCGGGCAATTCCCACCACCATCTCCGGGTCGTACTCCCGGGAGACCCGCATGGCCAGGGCCCGGCAAAGCTCACCGAACATCTCCCATCCCAGATCCAGGAACTGATCGTCCCGGATGAGGGGGTTGCCCTGGGGATCCATGGGGACGAACGACCCGGAGGTGGTGGAGCCGGGGAATTCAGCGTTCAGGAGTGGGGGCGTGAAGGGCTCGAGGGGTGACATGGGATCCTCCGGGACCGAGAGACGACAGGGAGCCCCAGGACGCACGCCTCTCCAGCGGCCTGCGCCACTCCGGGCCGGGGCGACGGGAATGGCATGGCCGCACCACCCTTCGCCCCCTGAACCGGGAACTTATGAAACCGTCACCCCCAAGGGGAAGAGCGAAGGAGATCCATGAGCGACGATCTGACCGCCCGGGCCGATGAACGGCTGCAGGCAGCCCTCACTGAAACCGGGGCCCGGGACCCGAGAGATGCCTGCCGAGCCCTGCTCCGGGAGCTGAAGGGGCAGGACGAGGCAGCCTATCCTCGCCTCGTGTCCCGCTGGCGGAGCGGCGTCATCGAACCGCTGGGGCGGGGAGAGGGAGATCCCTTGAGCCTTTGGCTCGAGTTCGGCGTCGAACTGGCGGCGACCCTCCACCCCGGCCGCCCCATGGTGGTGGACACCCAGGGCACCGCCACGCCTCTGGAGGGATCTCCCGAGTGGAACACCCTGGTTCTCCATCTCCCGGACGACCCACGGCACCGCGCCATCCCCGTGGTACTCCCCCCCGCCCCCTCCGCGGCCCAACAAGCCACCATGGATCTTCTGGTGGAAGGCCGCCTCTCCCTGGAGGGTGCCTGAGGGGGATCCCCACCTCACATCTGGCAGACGCCCCTCAGCCGCCCCCTGGGAACGGGGGCCCCACCGGATTCGGTGGCACGATGGTCTGCGAACCCGACGACCGAACCGGCGGAGGGAACGGCCCTCCCCCAACCGGCGTACCACGGGAATTCAGCGCCTGAGGCGCGGCGCCTTCCTCCAGCCCCCGGCCCCCATGAGCGTGAGAGAAACCCGGATCAGAACCTCCAAGAACATGTCGTGGACGCCCCGCCCAGGCTGGGTGACTGTGCGCCTGGTGGGCACCTGTGCCGATCCGGCTCTTCGCCGGGGTCAGGTGGTGACCCACGCTCCCCTTGACCTGGATCCGGTGGCCGGCGCCGAGGAAGAACTCCTGCCCGGCACCATGGTCATCGTTCTGGCCCGGGCCGCCCACCTGGTGGAGGACGACCTCCACCTCATTCCGGAGGACGCGGTGGTGGCGGTGGGCGAAATCCTTCCATGACCTGGAAGTCCCGCTCCACCTCGGTAGGGGGCGTGGTGAACCGGCTCACCACCACCGTCACCAGACCTGCCAGAAAGAAGGCCGGAATCAGTTCGTACATGAGATCGTTCAGGGCCGGTGTCAGGTACCAGACCACGGTGGTGACGGCCCCTGTGGCCACCCCTGCCAGCACCCCGGCCCGGGTGGCTCCCCGCCAGTAGAGGGCCAGGATCATTGGCGGGC
>SL_3KL_010_SEDDRAFT_10002585_pt1 | contig 16540 bp, 11 predicted proteins | sample SodLakKL_010_SED_2_FD_10381 | JGI IMG/M metagenome (IMG submission 10381) | reverse complement strand
TGTCGTGATGCAGAAAATGCAGATGTTCTTGAACCATTTCGGTGGTCTCCATCCTGAACGCCGGGTGATTTCGGCGCAGTTGAATCAGGTCGCGATAGAAAGCAAAAACATCGTAATACTCGGCTTTGTTGTTCCAAACCAGTTGGTTGATGGAGTCGGGGAGATTGTATGTATTGTGTTCCCCAAATTTTGTGCGTACAATTTCCTCGCCTGCGTGTAAAAAAGCCACTCCCTGTGAGGTGAGTACAATGGCATTTGCCAGTTTTTGGATAGCCAGCTTTTCTTCTTTGCTGCAATCGGGGCATGTATAAACGATTTTGTCCCACAGGCAGGGGTTGTCGTGGCATGTGACGTAGGTAATGGTTTTCAGTGGGTTATCCGCGTAGGGGGCATCGGAATAGTTCACCCGAGCATAATCGATCTGGGGGTGTTGCGTGGATGCAACCACACCAAATTTGATGCTTTCTTTCATGCTTGGGGCGCCCACCATGAATCCCGGATCATCATTGTGCATCCAGTGTCCACGGATGCCGTCGCGGACATCGTCACTGAACACGGCGATCCGGTCCAGTTTTTTGGCATGTGCCTTTAATGCGCGTTTTTCAAAGGGCAGAGGAGTGTCGGCGGCTGTCCAGCCTTCTCCATACAAAAAGATATCCGGATTTACCTTATCCATTTCTTTTCTGATCAGATTCATGGTTTCGATGTCGTGGAGTCCCATAAGGTCGAACCGGAATCCGTCAATGCGGTATTCTTCTGCCCAGTAAACCAGGGATTCGATCATAAAGCGGCGCATCATTTCGCGTTCGGAAGCGGTTTCGTTGCCGCAGGCTGCTCCGTCGGAGTATGTGCCATCAGGGTTCAGGCGGAAGAAATAGCCGGGTGCCAGTTGTTCAAAAGGAGATCCGGCCGCATCATACATATGGTTATACACTACATCCATGATCACACGAATGCCGTTTTGATGCAGTGCCTGTACCATCTTTTTGAATTCGCGGATCCGCACATTTCCATCATAAGGATCAGTGGAATAAGAGCCTTGCGGTACGTTGTAGTTTTTCGGATCATAACCCCAGTTATACTGTGGCTCATCCAGGCGGGTTTCGTCGATGGTATAAAAGTCGTAAACGGGTAACAAATGGACGTGTGTGATGCCCAACTCTTTCAGGTGGTCAATACCTGTTGCAAACCCTTCCGGACTGCGTGTTCCCCTTTCAGTAAACGCCAGGTATTTTCCCGGATATGATGAGCCGGCACTTGGATGTATGGAAAAATCGCGCACGTGGATCTCCCAGATAATTATATCGGCATGGCTGTTTAAGGGAGGGCGGATATCATGTTCCCATCCTTCAGGATTTGTAGCAGCCAGGTCAACAATCATGCCCCTGTTGCCGTTTACGCCTACCGCCCTTGCCTGGGGGTCAGGAACTTCATTTTTCCACTCACCGTTAATCCGGGCCTGAAATGTGTAATAATGGTTTTTCCAGTCACCGGGTAAATTGAGAATCCAGGTTCCATCGATATCTTTTTCCATTTCCAGGCTTTTCATCGCCTGTCCACCGTGGCCCTTTTCATACAGATGAAATAATACTCTTTCTGCGGGTGGTGCCCAGATACGCATAAATGTTTGTTCCGGACTGTAGTGTACACCCAGGTCGCTGCCTTCATACACAGGATAGTCTTTCCATTTCTCGTGGGGTGGTCGTTCCATATTGCAGGCTGTTAATAAGAAAAATATTGGTAAGAAAAATAAAATAAATTGTCTGATTTTGGATGGTGATGTTTGCATGGCTTTTGGGTTTTGAAAGGGCAAATATAGTGATGATTGGTTTTATGCTAAGGTTTTTTATTCCTTATCCATAAAAAAATATGCATAATTAAGTACATAGGTGTCGCCGATTGGGAAAGCAGGGTGTGTGGCGCGTGCTACTCCAACATAATGGAAATCAGCATCGAGGATAATTCTGCGGTGGCTCCGTGCGCTTACCTGGTCGTTGATCAATAAGTAGAGCAGCGCGTCATGTGGAGAAAAGCTGCCATAGGCGATGTTTTCGGCAAGCCGGTTTTCCCAGTTGCCGAAGCGCTCAACACGCGCCCGCAAACCTCCCTGTCCCGCATGGCCTCTTGCCCGTCTCCGGATAAGGTCCTGAAGATGAGAATCTGCCGCACGCGAAAGCCCTTCGGATGGATACAGCAAGCCCATGGGTCTTAATCGCACAAGTTCGGTATATAATTCCCTCGCCGCATAAGCACCTTCCGAAGTAATCAGAATGTTTTCCAGTCCCGGATAATGAAACTCCTTATCCACAAAATAACTAATGTATTCATTAACATAGAGTCTGGCAAACTTCCTGGGATTGTACCGCACCAAGTTGTGGGCAAGAATGATGCTTTTTTCATAATCATCCAGGTAATCTGCATCGAAAGCGGTATTCAGGGTATCAACCGGCCATCCGTCGGCCAGTAACCGAAAAACATATTCATGGTGAGATAAGCCAGGGTCGGAGGCCCGTACTGTGCTGGAAAGGCCGGTATCCGGCCTTGGAAACAAAAAGGTCCCGCAGGCAAGCAGGAAGAGAGCCGGCAATATAAATAACAGCGAATAAACTATCTTTTTTTGGAACATTTTTTCAAAATCAGGTCATGCTGGTTAGCGATGATAATTTTGTCATCTGCATCCTAAAAATAGTAAAAACAGATAACTTCAAGTGCTATACCTGTAAACAACCATGTTAAGAGATGCCAAGTTATTAACGATTGATGCCGTATAAAAGTTTTTCCATACCAATATTTTCAGGCCTTTTTACATCCGGAAGCGGTCAGGCCGGTTTTTGCAAAATGAATTTGCAGATTTCCAAATAATTAAATATATTGCAAATGAAACCCAATTTGATCAGCCAACCAATCTTATACAACGTCAGGAGGACCAAACATGAAAAATATCCAGCGTAATTCAATGTACACGAGAGCCGTTGCCAATTGGCGTACTTTGCTGCTAACGCTCTTGGTAAGTTTTTTTTTCACACCCGCTTTTTGTGTGGGGGATATCAACGCTTTTTCGGATCATCATGGCGGGTTACCGGCAGACCGCTCAGTTCAGCCACCGTCTGTTCATTCACCTGAAAGTTTTGATCTGGATGCCCGTGCCGCAATGGGTGTTACGGCATCCCTTATTGAGCAATACCTGCATCATGCGCTTACTTCATTGCGCTTGATTGCTGCTGCACCAGCCACAAGAAGTGGTATCTGGCCTGAAATCAGGCCGGCAATGGTAACTCTTTGCCAGGCTATCCCAGGAGCTGCGCTTTATATTGAAGCTGACGGAAACTATTATAGTGTTGAAAGGGGTTACACAGGGTTGAATCTTTCTGACAGGGATTATTTTGAGGATTTGTTTAACGGGCATGAAATACATGGCTCACTGATTTACAGCCGTTCAACAGGAAAACAGTCGGTGCTGATGGCCGTGCCTGTGATAGATGAAGGCGAAGTGACGGGTGCTGTGGCACTGTCCATTTTTCTGGATGATTTTCAACAACTGATCTCCGAATCTTTGTCCCTGCCGGATGGCTACCTTTGGTATGTCATTGACGAGAACGCAAGCACTGTACTTCATCCCAGGAGGGATTTTGTGTTTATGAATCCCGCTGAACAGGGCAGTCCTTCATTGCGTCTGGCCATCGAGAATATTCTGGCCGGAAGGGAGGGCTATACTACTTATGTATTCGCAGGCAGAAACACATGTATCCTTTACACTACCCTTAATTTCAACAACTGGCGCCTGATTTTCGGCAAAATCGGTGAGCCGGTGGAAGATATGTATATGCCGAAAGCTTATGATATCCTGGACCGGATTACCCTGACCGTCAGGCAGCAAATCCAGGAAATGGACAGGAGTCTTCAAAATGTTGTGCTTTCTTTCGGAGAATCAATCCCTGCTGAACATATTGTCAGAAACACTTTCAGGCAGCTTTACCGTGAAAACCCCTTTATCGTTAAACTGGCACTGATCAACAGGCAAGGCATGATGATGCACGTTGAACCCTCCGATTATGTTAGATCGGAAGGTACTTTTGTAGCTGATCAGGAGAGCTTTTTCATGATTCAAAAAACCAATGCGCCTGTTATGAGCAGCTCGTATCTCGCAGTGGAAGGTTTTGACGCGGTTAATCTTACGCATCCCATCATCGACAACCAGGGAAATTTTCAGGGTGCTGTGAAGTTGCTGATCAGGCCTGATGTGATGATTGAAGAGCTTGTTACGCCGTATGTTGCAGAAACCATTTACGACCCGTGGATCATTGAACCTGAAGGCAGGATCATTTTTGATAAAGCCAAGGGCGGCACTGGAAGAATGTTGTTTTTGGATTACAGGTATGAAGAGCAACAGACATTGCTGGAGTTGGGGGATAAGATTTCAGACAACCAATCGGGCCGGGGAGATTATATTTTCATTGATCCGCAAACACAAAGACGCCTTGTCAAAATGGCTATCTGGGATACTTTTGCCCTGCATTCAGCTGAATGGCGGATCATATTGTCATATCCTCCGTACGATTAACCAGGNATAGTATGTTTTACCGATTCGGCCGTCGGAAGATTCCTGACCACTAGTGTCATGTCAACGCTTCTTTAGCCGGCCCAGGTCTTGATCTTTTTCCTCATATTTTCAAAATAAAATCTCTACGTAGCTAAGGCTATGCGCAGATTTTCTTTTTGTGATCTGAGAAAAAATCTCTGTGACTTAACCGACACAGCAGCATTGACACCACACCAGGTATCAGGACGATCATCTTTGCCATCGTGAAACGGTTTCTGTGTTACCGGGGTTAAACCCGCCCGGGGCTGTTAATTCACGGCGCCCAGAATATCCAGCAATTCTCTTTTTCTTCTCCGCGATACAGGCAGCTCATGTCCGCGAATTTTTACCATTAACCTGTTATCTTTGATCTCTAACTCTTTAAGCCGCTTCAGGTTCACCAGATATGACCGGTGGATCCTGAAGAAAGGCTGATCTTTCAGCAATTCTTCCAGGGCTCCCAATGGATAGTCGATCACTTCATTGGAGCCGTTTTTAAAAACGACGATGGTGTATCCCTTAAAGACGAATACGTAATCGATGCTGCACCTTTTGGCAACCAGATTTTCTATAATGTATCTGTTTTCCATGCTTTAAGTGTTTTAATTATGTAGAATATGTAACAGTCGAATTGTGTAAAAGTCCTCGTTTGCTGTCTCAGGTCCTGTTTGCCAGGAACCATTCCAGTTTTTTTTTCTTGCGCCGGGAAACCGGCACGGCTATACCGCCTGCTATGTAGATCATTGCGTCCTCAACATCATAAAAATCTATCCATTTGCCATTGATCAGGTAATTTCTGTGGGTGCGGATAAATTTTTCGTCAGGCAGCATCTTTTCCAGCTCTGATAAGGGAATACGCAGCTTTTTAATCATCTCCCCGGCTGAATATATTTTTGAAACCCCATCGCCGTGGATGATGTGTGTCAGCAAATCAAATTCCACCAGCTGTATCTTTTTTTTGTCTCTAACCCATAATCCGGTTCTCATCAGACCACAGGGTCTACCATCATTTTCTTTCATCATTATAAATTTTATATCTCAAAATTACAATGATAAAAAGAAAAAAACAAATAAAAAAGAGTAAAAAAACGTCAACGGAAGAAAACTTTACCTAAGTGGTAAAAGCGGAAGAATGAATAGTCCGAATGGTTGTTGGGTTTAAAACTCAGGAATGCAGATAGTTATCAAGAAAAGCCTTAAACTTTTTGAATTCTTGTTCTTTCATCACCCTGGGAACCTTTACCTGGCCGCCTTTAGATTTGTTTTCTTCGATCCAGTTATGAAAGCCGGCAGGTGTTGTGATCGTAATCCGGATATCTTTCAGCGCTTTGCTCCTGGCCATTTTATAGGCTTTGTTCATTTCTTTAAGAAAATTATCCAGGACTGTTTTTACTTTTTCGGTATCGGTTGTGCCTTCGGCCCCGATAATCCATTGGTGAACGTAATCGTCGCCTTCCCTGACAGCGGCCACCGTAAATTCAGGAATTTGCAGTTCAAAACGTTTTTCGAGTTCTTTCATGGCCCTGTTCATCTGAATCACTGAGAGTTGCGATCCCACTACGTTTAGGAAGTGTTTGGTGCGACCGGTGATGATGATCTCGGCCCTGTCTTTGTCTGTAAAGCGAATGGTATCTCCGATCATATAACGCCAGGTACCGGCAACTGTGGAAATGATCAGTATATAATCCCTGTCATTTTCTACCAGGGAAAGGGGAATGGACTTTGCACCGGCAACCACGCTGCCATTTTCATCTATGCTATCGGCGGTAAAAGGAACAAATTCGAAATAGATTCCGCTGTTGGTGGAAAGTTGCATGGCCATCTTTTCATTGGGGCGGGCCTGAAAGGCCAGGAAGCCTTCCGAAGCGAGGTAGGTATCCAGAAAAGTGACGGGTTTTCCCATGAGTTGCTCAAATGATTTGCGGTAAGGTTCGAATGCTACCCCGCCACTGGCAAATACGCGCAGGCTGGGCCATATTTCATGGATATTGTCAGCCTTATTGTATTCAATTACTTTTTTAAGCATGAGTTCATTCCAAGATGGGATGCCTGCCATGGCTCCGATGTCCCAGTTTTTTGCTTCACCTGCAATGGCAAGAACCCGTTCGTCCCAGTTGGTAATAGATGCAATCTCCTTACCGGGACGGTAAAATCTTTCGAACCATGAGGGAATATTGCCGGCGGCTATCCCGCTAATTTCTCCCTCAAAATGTTTGTCTGCCCTGGTTAGTTTTGTACTGCTGCCCAGCATCATGATTTCTTTTTCAAAAAAATCAGCGGGAAGATCAAAATTAGTGGTTGACAATATCTGCAACAAGCTTGTTTTCCTGATCGCATCCAGCATTTCTTCCGACACAGGGATGCGCTTGCTCTCTTTGCCGGTGGTTCCTGCGCTCAGGGCATAATATTCCACTTTTCCCGGCCAGCTCACATTGGGTATGCCTTCCAGCATCTGTCTTTCCCACCACCGGGCAAACATGGTATCATAGTCATGATAGGGGACTGCTTCGGCGAAGGCTTCAGCAGGATTATCAGCGGCAGCAATCCCTTTAAAATGGTAATGACGGCCAAAATCGGTATCACCCGCTTTCTCCAGCAAGTCCTTCAAAATTTTTGCCTGTGATTCGGTATGGTCATTATCCGGTATGACCAAGTCGGTGATTTCCAGGGCAGCTTTGATAATGTTTCCCAATACGGCCATAGGCTATGATTCTCAGTTTCTCTTTTGTGTATATTTTACTAACGCAGTTTATCCTTTTCTGTTTTGTTTTTTGGTAGAAAGCAAGCCACAGGCGGCATCAATATCCTGCCCGCGTGAACGGCGGATGGTGGTGGTGAGGCCTTTGCTTTCCAATGCTTCTTTGAAAGCTGTCAATGCCTGATCATTTGGAGTTTCCAGGGGACTGCCGGGAATGGGATGGAACCTGATCAGGTTGATCCGGCAGCGAATACCCTGAAGCCGGCGTGCCAGTGCCTTCACGTGCTGCATGTTATGATTCAGGTCTTTAAAAACAATGTATTCAAACGATACACGCCGTTGCCTGTCAAGAGGCGACTGGCGCAATACTTCCAGGATGCTTTCTAACGGTGAGGTATGCTGAGCGGGCACCAGCCGTTTTCTTTCCTCATCAAAAGGAGAATGTAAACTTACCGCCAGATGACAGTTGCTTTTTTCCAGGAAAGTTTCCATAGCCGGCAATAGTCCGATGGTAGAAACGGTGATCCGCCTGGGGCTCATGGCAAAACCATAATCCGCGGTGATGATCTCCAGGCTATCGAGCACCGGCTGCAGGTTGTCAAGCGGTTCACCCATGCCCATGTACACGATATTTGTAAGCAAATGATGCTCCGGGATACTGCTGATCTGGTTCAGGATCTCTCCCGCGCTTAACTGACCTTTCAAACCCTGTCGCGCGGTCATGCAAAACCTGCAACCCATGCGGCAGCCCGCCTGGGAGGAAACACACAACGTATGCCTGTCGCTTTCGGGAATGTAAACAGTTTCAATAAATTGACCTTCGCCTGCCCGGAAAAGGTATTTTTTGGTACCGTCAACCGACTCCTTCACCTCTGAAGGCATGGTGAAACCCGGCTCTGCGATCTGCATCAACTCAGCTCTGACGGTTTTTGACAGGTTGGTCATCTCATCGATGGTTTGAACCCTGTTTTTGTAAAGCCAGTTGGCGATTTGCTTTGCCGTATAAAGCGGCCAGCCCTGTTTTTCAACGAAGGTTTTCAGCTGTTCCAGGGTTTTTCCCAACAGTTTTTCTTTTTCCGGTGTTTTATTCATTTGAAAGGCTTTTGGGCAGATTTGGCCGGGTGATATTTAGGGTTTTACAGGAAAGGCAAAGGTAAGCGAAATATTCAAGTGATGCCGTTTGCCAGATCAACAACGTTAACAATAATGTAACTTCTTTTTTTTACTTTTGTTTTAGAAGATACACATTGCCGTAAGTGCTTATTCTGCGTAAACGGCAGGCGGTTTTGCATGTAATGTCTGCTGTTTGGGGACAAAAGATAATGTTATGCCTGCCTTGAAGTAAGGGTTCTTAGCCGCAGGAAATTTAAGTATTAAGACCGGTTTTTTAATAAATAGGAGTTATGAAAAAAAAACTATGTATCCTGTTGTTATTCTTTTTTTGGGGATGGTCAATCCCTGTGTCCGGTGCTCCTGACGAGGCCGGTGATGAATTTGCCGGATTGCAGGGTTTTTATAGTCGCGATGGTGGTCATCTTCGGGCATCCTATCTTTCCGAATTGCCTGATAAAATGGTGTTTCTCAAAATAGGACAGGGCTTTTCATTTGGCCGGTTGCTGGATCAGCATATGTCCAACCTGCACTATACCGGTCCGGGTGGTGTGTTGTCATTCAGCCGTTATGTGGAGAGCCGCCGGGGCATTACGGAAATAGTGTTTGCCAGGGGAGGTATGCATTACGCCCGGCCTGCTCACGAGAATACCCTTGTTTATAATCCGTTCTTTGGGATGAGCTATCAGCATTTGCGACGGCTGCAGGGGAGGAGTGTTTTCACTGTTTATGCGGGAGGACGGGCTGATGTGTTGGCCAATATCAGAATGGCTCCAAGGCTTGGCAATTCCTATCTTTTTGCCGATTTCATTACAGAAATTCAGCCTATGGGACAGGTAAGCTATCAGCCGCATTTTTTTAACCGCGACTGGCATTTTGATTTCTCCCTTTCATTTGCCCTGTTGGGATATGGGGTGCGAATGCCGGAATATGCTACCAGTTTCATGATTTCACCTGACGGGGGCTCTGCCTTCGCGGATTTGGAATCCGGCATATTGCATCCGGCAAATTTTGCGCATCTGACAAGCGGCATCTATATCAAAGAATCATTTGGCGGTCAGTATAACCCCAACTGGTTCAGGATCGGTTATTTCTGGGATTATTACCGGATCAGCGGAAATCACGACCGTAAATTTTTCAATGCCAACCACCAGGTGGTGCTGGAGTTGTATTTTATGGTGAACTGAGTTGGGAGTAGGGACAGGGCTTGACCTGTCCATGATAAAATTTGATTTTGTACGAAAATCGAGACCTTTAGACCTTTAGACCTTTTGACATTCAACATTTACACGTTTTTTCAAAACATATACCTATGAACAAAGAAAAAAAAATAATTTGGTTTTTGGTTGGTTTGATGATTTTAATGGGTTCCTGTGAAAAAGTATTTATGGATCCGGATGCAAAGAAAGATCCGGTGAGTATATTTGAGGAGGTATGGACGTTTACGGATCGCAATTATTCATTTTTTGAGGAAAAAGGGATTGACTGGGACGCTGTTTATGATGCATACAGGCCTTTGATAAGCGATGAAATGGGCTCCATTGAGCTATTTGATGTGTGTGCCGATATGTTGTATCACCTGCGCGACGGCCACGTGAATCTGCTGAGTTCTTTCGACAGGTCACGCTATTGGGAGTGGTATCTGGACAGACCTGAAAACTTTTATTATTCTGTGATAGAACGTCATTACTTCAAAGGAAATCAGAGGTATGTGGGACCGCTGCAGTTTGTTTTTCTCAGAAACAATATCGGGTATGTCTATTACGGCAGTTTTGCCAATCCTGTGAGCGAGGGAAATTTGAATCTGATCCTTAACAGTCTGGGCAATTCTCCCGGTTTGATCATTGATGTGCGTCACAATGGTGGGGGGAGTCCCACCAATGCCAGGGATATTGCTTCTCGCTTTACGGAGGAACAGGTGTTTATTGGAACCAATTACATCAAAAACGGTCCCGGACATGAGGATTTTCGTTCAGAAAGGGTATATCTTGAGCCACATGACGGCATTCGTTATGACGGTCCGGTTGTTGTGCTCACCAACCGCAAAAGCTACAGTGCCACCACGTATTTCGCCCAATACATGCGTAACCTGGCGAATGTAATGCTGGTGGGGGATACTACCGGCGGGGGCGGGGGGCTTCCTGCTTTTCGTGATCTGCCAAACGGCTGGTTGCTAAGGGTTTCAAGTACGCGTTTTCTGAATCCTGAAGGGGAAAGCATAGAGCCGGGCGTACCTCCTCATATTGTTGCTGAGATACCCCCGCCGGGAAATGAGAATGACCTCACAAGGGATGAAATCCTCGAGACGGCCATTGAGCTTATACTTGGGAAATAATTGCGGATAGGTCAGGAAAAATACTGTTTTCATTTTGAGCAGTTTGATCGAGTTGTGAAAGTGAACAAGCGGAGATATCAATATTTGTAATTTCCACATAGTTATTCTGAAATAAGTTGCTAATTTTTTTGTACCTTTCAGGGGAAGGTTTTTCTGTGCCGATTAAAAGACATGAGCATCCATGGTTAATAAAGCAATACCATTGTATGATCATAATCAACATCCTGTTTGTCAGTAACTAAAAAGAACATATCATGAACCAACGTATTTCACTTTTTGTATTGTTTTTTGCCTTTTTGCATCCGTTGTATTCCGGCAGCCTGCCCGGTTCAATGGAAAGGATAGAAACCACTCTTAACCAAAGAACATCTTTTATTTCCAACCAGGGCCAGTGGGATGAAGAGGTAAGGTATTTTACTCAAAACGGAAACATGAACGCATGGTTTACCGGTCGCGGTGTTGTTTTTGATTTTTTCCGGATGACCGCCGATAACGGACAAAGGTCGCTTCGAATTCCCGGTGAAAAACCCGGTGAGCGGGAAACTGTTCGTCGCATGGGCCATGTGCTGATGATGACCTTTGTTACATCTTCAGAATCGCAGCCGGTATTTCGCACCCAGCAGCCGCAAACCACCCGGTATAACTATTTTCTGGGAAACGATCCCACCAATTGGGCACAAAATGTTCCTTTGTTTGATGAAATCATTCTGGAAGGTGTTTTTGGTAAGGATGCCGGCATAGATGTCCGTTACTATTATGAGCCCGAAGGCCTCAGGTATGACTTCATTGTGCATCCGGGGGCACGGGCGGATGATATTGCCTTTATTATTGAAGGGGCGGATGAAGTGCTTGTAAAAGATGACGACGAACTAATCATTATGACCAGCCTGGGAGAAATTCGCCATAAAGGATTACTGGCTTACCAGGAAATAAACGGCGAAAAAAGAGAGGTTCCGGGAAGTTTTCATCTGAATGAAAGGGGCGAAGTGGGCTTTCATGTCCATTTGGAGGATGCAACCCGCCCGCTGATTATCGATCCATTGATCTATTCCACATTTTTGGGGGGCAACATAACGGATCAGGCATATTGTCTGGCACTGGACTCGCAAGGTAATGTATATGTGGCGGGCCAGACAAACTCCCCCATTTTCCCAACCACTCCCGGTGCCTATGATGAAACTTTCAACAATAAGCGTGACATCTTTGTGAGCGTGCTAAGTCCCGACTTAAGTGAGCTTCTTTACTCCAGCTTTCTCGGAGCAGAGGATGAGGAGATTGTGTTTGGGCTGGCATTGGATGAAAATGACATTGTGTATATAACCGGGCAAACTGGTTCGGAATTTTTTCCTACCACTCCGGGTGCATTTGATACCGTGCACAATGGATCGGGTGATGCCTTTGTCAGTGCCTTAAGCCCTGATCTGGGCCAGTTATTGTACTCTACATTGCTAGGCGGAACTTCTTCAGACGTTGGCTATGATATTGCCGTGCATCCTGATGGAAACATTTATATTGTCGGTTATTCCGGTTCGATTAACTATCCGTCCACTGCCGGTGTGTTCCAGCCAAGCAACAGCGGCATCGGGTCAGTGATTGTGAGTGTTTTGAATCCGGACCTCAGCCAATTGGTATATTCCACATTTCTTGGCGGGTCTCCCATGTGGGAAAGCGGCCGCAGCATTGCTTTTGATCCCGATGGAAATGTTTACATTACCGGTGAAACATGGTCAAACAACTTCCCTGTTACCCCGGGGGCTTACAATGAAACTCACAACGGGGGCAGCTGGGATGGCTTTGTCAGTATTTTGAGCCATGACCTGAGCCAGCTCCTTTACTCCACTTTTATCGGTGGTAGCCATGAAGACTATGGACTTAGCATTACCCTTGATACCGAAAACAATGTTTATGTTTCAGGCATGACCAGGTCTGCTGATTTTCCGGCAACTCCCGGTGCGTACAGTACATCTTTCAGTGCCTACAGAGACGCGTTTATCTGCATCTTTAACCCTGACCTGAGCGATCTGTTGTATGCCACATACATTGGTGGCAATACCTGGGATTATGCCAATGATATTGCTCTTGCCAGCAATGGATACGTGTATATTGCCGGATTTACCTCTTCCAGCAATTATCCTGTAACGCCGGGTGCCTTTAATGAAACCTTCAGTGGAACAAGACAAGTGATTATCAGTGTGTTTACACCCGATTTAAGTGAGCTTGCCTATTCCACTTTTCTTGGCGGCAGTTCTTTTGAAGAAGCCACAAAGATTCTGTTTGATGAGACGGGAGATATTTATCTGACAGGGTGGACATTTTCCGCTGATTTTCCCACAACGGAGGGTGCATATAACGAAACGCACAATGGCGGATATGATGTTTTTGTTTCTGTTTTCCAGGGCGGTTTTCTGTCCTCCTTTAACCTGGCATTGCTGGCTAACCCAGAGGAGGGTGGCACTGTTTCAGGGGATGGCGTCTATGTTGAGGGGCAAGAAGTAACCATTACAGCAATACCGGAGGAGGGATGGACATTTCTCCATTGGACAGGCGATGTTGAATATGTGGATGATCCCGATGCTGCCGAAACATTGGTAAGCATGCCGGCTGACGATGTTACACTTACCGCCAATTTTGAGCTAATGTATTATGTGCTCACACTGGAGGCAAATCCACCTGGCGGTGGCTCAGTGGTTGGTGGTGGCGAATACCACAAAGATGCGGAGATAACCGTTACGGCAGAACCCGCAGAGGGTTGGGATTTTTTGGATTGGACGGACTCCGAAGGGGCTGTGATCAGTGAAGAACCCGGTTTTTTATTCACCATGCCACCAGGGGATGTTACGTTAATAGCAACGTTTCAGTTTCCGGAGCAGGTAACAGACATACCGGGTGTTAACCTTATGGTGTATCCCAATCCTGCCCGGCAATTGTTAACCGTGTCGTCAAATGAGCTTATCGAACAGATCCGGATGGTTAACCTCAGTGGCCAGATCGTAAAATATATGACCGTGGATGCATTACAAGCTGAAGTCAACATCCAAAACCTTCGTGAAGGCTTTTATATTATGCAGGTTTATACTGCCAAAGGGCTTGTGATGAAAACGGTTCAACGGATAAACAACTGATAAGGATCCTGCCTCAAGAGGATTATTTTGTTTGGAAATACATTTTGCTCTTAGGCAGGAAAAGCATATAAAAGTCAAATCAATTAAATCTGTATGCTAAAAAATAAAAAATTATTCCAAATTTAATTTGGAAGCTGAATTATCTTTTCATACATTTGCCATTGAATCATGTGCATGATGACCAGGCATGTGATTGTTTCCCTGAGGACTACACCCTCGTTTTTACAGCATTTAGCCTTATGCTGTTCATAATCGTTTTTGAATAGGCCCTATTGCATCCGGACCGTTATCGATCATGAAATATATTCATGATACATTCTTTTTATAAACCAAAAATGATACTATGAGAAAAAAACAATTTACGATTTTGTGTTTAATGATTTTTTTGATGGGAACGGCCGCAGACATTAAAGCGGATGATGGTGAAGATTATTTACATGTTGGGGGAGCGGTTCGATACAACGTTGTAAGTCAGCGTTATGAGAGTGAAGCGGGCACAACAAGTCATTATGCCACATGGGATACATGGCGAGTCAATGTTTCAGCAAGATATAGCGGTGTTTCGCTTGTTTTTGAATACCGGTTCTATCCCACTTTCAACACACATTTCATTAAGGAGGGTCATATTGGATATTCTTTTTCCGATGCCTTATCGATGCAACTGGGCGTACCCCAGGTTCCTTTCGGCAATGTCACCTACAATTCACACAGCTGGTGGTTCATGAGTGGCTATTATGTTGGTCTGGAAGATGACCACAATATGGGCATCAAGTTCATGTATGATGTTACGGACCGCCTGAACATTATGGCAGCCTATTTCCGACAGCAGGACCCTGCCGGGCCGGCACACAATACGGCCCCTTACAGTGGCCCCGGGGCGGGTACTTATTCTTACAATGTAATCCCTGATTATGAGGGTGTGCTCACCGGCAGCCCTGCCCACATCCGTGAGTTGAATCAGTTCAATATACGTGTGGGATACGAGTTAATCCCCGGCCTTGAGGTTGGTATGTCGGGTCAGATACAGGGGCTCTACAACAGTGTGCTGGATGATACTGAATATGGACACGCCTTGGCCGTTCATACAGATGGCTGGTTTGGCAATTGGAGCACCAAGCTTCAATTCATAAATTATGACTACAAGGCGAAAAATGATGCCGGTGAGATCATGGACCGTGTGCAGATGGGGGCTTATGGGGATCCCTACTATGGAGATGGTGTGGCCGCCAGGGCCAACCTTCTATCCGTTGGCGTAGGGCATTCTATTGATGTGGACTGGGGTCCTGTTTCAAACATTATGCCCTACATTGACTACGCATTGATGACCAAAGACGGGCAGCTGGAGGTGGACGAACAGATGTTTGACTTTGAAAACAGCCATATGCTGGTCCCCGGTTTTTTGGTTACGGCGGGGAATATTTTTACCTATGTTGATTTTGCCCTGGGAAAAAACCATCCATGGCTCACGGACAATTTCGGAACAGGTATGGGTGCCGGACATCTGGACGAAAACGGTCGTCCCATGCCAGTTGAAGATCTGGACTGGAACTTGCGCTTTAACATCAATATCGGATACTACTTTTAAGACAATCAGTTGAATGTTGCTAAAAACATTTTTCATATTTTTTAACCAAAACCGGAGGAAAAACAAATGACTTTTTTAAAGAAAATTACAAGGAAAACCCTGACTGTTTTTATGGCATTGTTGCTTATGCTTGCAATAGCCGCAAACTTTCAGTCTTGCGCTCCCGAGGAAGATAAAGTGGAGTTGGGATATGTATTGTGGGATTGCGCCAATGCTTCCACCCATGTGATGGCGGCACTTATTGAAGATGAACTGGGCAAAGAGGTGAACCTCACATCGGTTGATGCCGGGCCTATGTGGATGGGACTTGCGCGCGGTGATTTTGACGCAATGGTAACGGCTTGGTTGCCTGGCACACACGATGCCTATTACGAGCAAACCAGGGGCGATGTGGTGAATCTTGGTGCAAACCTGGATGGAGCCAGGATTGGCTGGGTTGTACCTGCTTATGTTCCCGTTAACAGTATTGATGAGCTTCATGATTATGCTGATGAGTTCAATGCGGAAATCACCGGAATCGATCCGGGGGCAGGTCTGATGGCTGCCAGCGAAAGGGCCATTGATACATACGATCTGGATTATAACCTGTTGTCAGGATCAGATGCAGCCATGACTGCCGCCCTCGAGAGGGCAATCAATCGTGATGAATGGATCATCGTTACCGGCTGGACACCCCACTGGAAATTTGCAGCATATGACCTGAAGTACCTGGAAGACCCGAAAATGGTTTTTGGTGATGATGAGCATATTGCCACTGTGGTGCATCCTGATCTGGCAGCGAATCATCCGGATGTTTATCGCTTGCTGGATAATTTCTACTGGACGCCGGAGGACATCGGTACTGTAATGGGATATATTGAAGACGGTATGGAGCCATTTGCTGCGGCAAGAAAGTGGATTGCCGATAATCGGGACCTGGTGAATACCTGGCTGCCTTAAGGACTTAAAGACAATCCGGCCGGCAGCTAAGTCCGCCGGATTGTCTTAACCAAAAAAAGAGGTAGTTTCTATCATACCTTATTCTTCATATGAAAGAAAAAATAATTGTAAAGAATCTCACCAAAGTTTTTGGACGCCATCCTTTAAAGGCCCTGGAAGCTTTGGCCAAAGG
>SL_3KL_010_SEDDRAFT_10002584_pt1 | contig 16541 bp, 15 predicted proteins | sample SodLakKL_010_SED_2_FD_10381 | JGI IMG/M metagenome (IMG submission 10381) | reverse complement strand
CCTCGACGGTCCCCGCGCCAGCCTCTCGATCCTCGGCAAGCGCCGGTTCGGTCGGTACAGGAAGGACCTCGAGGGGGTCGTGGACCGGCTCCCCACCGCCTAGCCTGGCGTTCGTCGGGAGACGGAGGACGAGGATCATGAGCGATGCCCGTGCCTATCCGACGGTGACGCCCTACCTGCTGTACGAGGACGTCGATGCCGCGCTGCGCTGGTTGACGGACGCCTTCGGTTTCGTGGAGCGTCTTCGGTTCCAGCCCGACGGCGGCGTGGTCAACCACGCCGAGATGGTGGTGGAGGGTGACGGTGTGGTGATGCTGGGCCACCCCGGACCCGACTACCGCTGCCCCCGATCGAGCGGTCACGGCAGCGCGCTGGTCCACGTCGTGGTCGACGACGTCGAGGCCCACTTCCGCCGTGCACGTGGTGCTGGTGTCGAGATCCTCCAGGAGCCCGCGGACCAGGAGTACGGAGACCGGCGCTACGACGCACGCGATCTCGAGGGCCACCTGTGGTCGTTCGCGCAGCGGGTCCGCGAGATCGCACCTGACGAGTGGGGTGCGCAGACCTCGGCGTGAGCACGCCCCAGGGGTGAGCACGTAGGGCAGAGGCCCGCTCGCGTCCCCAGACGACCTGGACCGTTGTGCCGGTACCGCTTCGTCGGTGACGTGGAGGTCGCCTTCGTCACCGGGCGGGTTCCCGCGTCGCTCACTCCTCGTCGGCGCGTTCGTGCCAGCCCTCGTCACCTGCGGGGCGGTCGTCACCGCACAGCTCGCGCAAGGGTCCGAGGGCCAGGAGCCGGTCGCCGGCCTCGAGCCGTCGGGTCGAACGTGGTCGGTAGAACCAGCGCGCCTGGCGCTGGATCGCCAGCACCTCCATCCCCGTCGCGGTGTGCAGCCGGAGCTCGCGCAGGGCCTGGCCGTCGGCCTCGCTGCCCTCGGCCACGATCGCTTCCGCGACGATCTCGTCGGCCTCGGTGAGTGCCACAGCGATGATCGGATGTGGTAGTCCGTCGTCCTCGATGAGCCGGCACATCGACTGGGCCGAATCGACGATCCGCTCGGCCGCGGCCGCCAGGTGCAACATCCCACGCAGTTCGTCGGGGTCCTCGAGCTCGGCCGCAGCACGCAGGACCCAGCCCTCGAGCTGATGGAACAGCTCGTCCGAGCGGTCCTCGATCACCCCGACCTCGGTCGCCAGCGCGATGTCGCGGAGCAGGATGGCGGAGTAGGCGAGCCCCACCGCGACCTCGGAGAGGTTCTTGAGCTCGACCATGATGTCGACCGCGCGGTCGAGGTGGGACAGCTTGGCTCGCTCGGGTGGCGGCGGTAGCTCTCGTGGCGTACCCCCAGCGAGCTCCCGCACCTCGTCGACACCTTCCCGGGGGCCCTGGAGGAACAGCACGTCGCCTTCGCGCAGGACGTCGCCGCCGTCCGGACCGTAGATCCAGTCGACGTCGCGCCGGATCGCGATCACCCACATGCCCGTGAAAGCAGGGAACTCGAGGTCCCGCAACGACGCCCCCTCGAGACGGTTCTCCTCGCGGATGCGCACCCGCGCGGTCACCTCCGTCGCGTGGCGGAGGTCGTCGCGCAGCTCCGGTGGGACACCGAGGTCCTTGAGCACGACCCGGGCGATGTCCTCCGCGGAGTCCGCGATGCCTTCGATCGAGACGGCGAGGGACAGCACCCCAGCGAGCTGGTCGGCGTCCTCAGGGGTGCGCGCAGCGAGCATGCACGCCGCACGCAGCTCGACCAGCAGTTCGTCGACGCGCTCCTCGAGCCGCAGGACCTCACGCGCCAGCGAGTCGTCGCCGAAGAAGATGGCTGCGTAGGCGAGGTCGACCATCAGCTCGGCCGCATCCTTCGCGCCGACGAGCAGTTCCTTGACGGTACGACGGTTCCTCATGATCAAGCTCCCACCGGTAGCAAGGTGATGGCGGCGACCAGGCACAGGACCCCGGTGAGGTCCATCGTCGCCGTGACGATCGGGATGCCGTGGTTGTCGGGGTCGAACCCGAAACGGAACGACGTCGCTGCTGAGGCGTAGGCCGCCATGCCGAGGATCGGGAGGGCGAACAGACCGGCGAGCAGCGTGATGCCGACGGTCTGGCCAGGGCCGAGTGGCTCGACGCCGGGGACGATCACCGCCGCGAGCCAGCCCGCGACGCCGACACCCGTGAAGGCGAGGATGGCGAGCAGGGCGGTCAACGAGAGGTCGAGCACGGCCAGGCGACCGGGGACGAGCCGCGGCACCAGTTGCCCGACGTGCAGCTTGGATGCCAGGCGGCTGGAGAGCATCCCGCCGAGCGATCCACAGTTGGCGATGAACGGCGGGATCAGGACGAGCATCGCAGCGGTGTCGAACTGCCGCTCGGCACGGGCCTCGACGACCACGCCGGCCAGGACATCGACCGTGACGGCGATCGTGAGGACGACCAACGACTCGCGCACCACCCGCCGGATCACCGGATCCTGTTGACGGATCCCGAGCACGACGGCGATCGCGCCCCCGATCAGGCCAACGAGACCGACGGCGAGCGAGAGCGTCGGCACGCGCAGGACCAGCGTCGCGACGAGCAGCGCCGGCAGCGTCACGAGGTCGCCGGTGGCCGTGATGATGGGCGCGCCTGCGTCGTCGAGGTTGAACCCCACCGAGGCCGATCGTCGTGCCATCACGATGACCACGACGAACAGCACGAGCGACGAGAGCATCCCGCCGATGAGCGATATCGCGACGAGGTCGAGCAGCGGCACGGTCGGCAGGCCGATGAGGAGGCTGATCGCCCAGGCGATCAGCCCCGCCTGGGTCGCGGAGGCCACGCTGAGGATCGTCGCCGCCTCGATCTGACGGCCGAGGTAGCTGCGTCGGGTGAGGCTCCGCTCGAACTGACCCGTCAGGATCCCCGTGGCCAGCCGTGAGCCCAACGCACCGAAGATGGCGCCGCGCATGCCGATCGCGGCCGGGATCAGCGCGAGCAGGCCCGGGATCGCCTCCAGCTCGTCCTCCGCCGAGGCCAGCACGATGCCGGCGATCAGCGTCGCGCCGAGGCCGAGGCTGAGGGCTGTGCTGCCCGTGCGGAGGCTCCGGGCCTCCTGGGCCCAGTAGCTGCGCACCTCGCTGATGGGCAAGCCGATGAGCCGGCCGAGGAGCTTCAGGGGGCGGGGCGTGCGGGGGAGGGGCACCCGCCTACGCTCGGCCACGCCTGGCTCCCATCGTCCGGTTGCGGTCCGCGGCGCTCGAGGCTGCCTCGATGTCCGTCGGCCCAGGGGGTCGCGTTCGGCCCGAGGGTAGTGCGCAGCTACGCTCGGGCACATGGACACCTACACCGCGCCGCTCCGTGACATCCGTTTCGTCCTCGAGCACGTGACCCCGTTGTCGGAGCTCACGGCGCTGGAGGACTTCTCGCACGCCGAGCCCGACCTCGTCGCCGGTCTGCTCGAGGAAGCCGGTCGTTTCGCCGCCCAGGCCATCGCACCCACCAACCGCGAGGGTGACGAGCAGGGCGCGAAGCTCGTCGACGGCGAGGTGGTGACCCCCGAGAGCTTCAAGCGCGTGTACAAGCAGTACGTCGAGGCCGGGTGGGGCGCGGTCCAGCACCCGCCGGAGTTCGGTGGTGGCGGGTTCCCGTTGCTCGTCGCCAACGCGGTGAAGGAACTGATCACCAGCGCGAACATGGCGTTCTCGTTGGGGCCCCTGCTGACCACCGGCGCGGTCTACCTCATGACCCACCACGCGTCCGAGGCGCAGCAGCAGACCTACCTGCCCAAGATGGTCTCCGGGGAGTGGGCGGGGACGATGAACCTCACCGAACCACAGGCGGGCTCGGACGTCGGTGCGGTCACCACCAGGGCGGAACCGGCGGGCGACGGCACCTACCGGATCACCGGACAGAAGATCTACATCACCTTCGGTGAGCACGACCTGACCGACCAGATCGTCCACCTCGTCCTGGCGCGGCTGCCCGATGCCCCGCCGGGGACCAAGGGCATCTCGCTGTTCATCGTGCCGAAGTACCTCGTCAACGAGGACGGCTCCCTCGGCGAACGCAACGACGTCAAGGCCGTCTCCCTCGAGCACAAGCTCGGCATCCACGCGTCCCCGACCGCCGTGATGGCGTACGGCGACGACGGTGACGGCGCCATCGGCGAACTGATCGGCGAGCCGAACGAGGGCATGCGCCTGATGTTCACGATGATGAACGACGCACGGTTGGGCGTCGGGCTGCAGGGTCCGGCGATCTCCGAGCGGGCCTACCAGCAGGCGCTCGACCACGCCAAGGAGCGCCGGCAGGGTCGTGCGCCGGGCGCCGAACCCGGGGAGCAGGCGCCGATCATCGAGCACGCCGACGTTCGTCGCATGCTGGTGACGATGAAGGCGTCGATCGAGGCCAGCCGGGCCGTGTGCTACGCGAACGCGCACGCGCTCGACCTCGCGCACCACCACCCCGACGAGGCGGTGCGTGAACGGCAGCAGAAGCTCGCGGACCTGCTCACCCCGTTGTCCAAGGCCTGGAGCACCGACCTCGGGGTCGAGCTGACCTCGCTCGCGATCCAGGTGTACGGGGGCATGGGCTTCATCGAGGAGACCGGTGTCGCGCAGCACTACCGTGACGCGCGGATCGCCCCGATCTACGAGGGCACCAACGGCATCCAGGCCCTCGACCTCGTGGGTCGCAAGCTGCCCTACGACGGTGGCGCGTTCGTCAAGGGCATCCTCGAGGACATGCGGACGACCGCCGACGAGCTGCCGAGCGACCTGGGCGACATCGCCGAGGCGCTGCGGGATGGTGTCGACACCCTCGCGCGGACCACCGAGTGGCTCGGAGGGCGGCGTGGCGAGGACCTCAACGACGTCCTCGCCGGCGCGACGCCCTACCTGCGGATGTTCGCGACCGTCACGGGCGGGTGGCTGCTCGCCCGCGGGGCGGCCGCCGCCCAGCAGCTCCTCGACGACGGCGACACCAGCAGCTTCAGCACGGACTTCCTCGCAGCCAAGCGCACGACCGCCCGCTTCTACGCGACGCAGATCCTCCCGCAGGTCCATGGACTGGCACCGTCGGTCACCGCGGGCGCAGGTGACCTCTACGCCGTCTCCGCGGAGCAGCTCGCTCCCTGACGGCCGTCATGGCGGTGCGCCGTGGCAGCGCGGTCGGCCCGGCCGCGCCTGCACCGCTGCGTCACCGCGTGAGCCACGTGGTGACCCGGTCCCCCGCGGCCGCGGACCGATCGGTGCCGCGGAGCACCACGGTCGGGCGGTGCTGCACCAGGGGTCGCACGGCCACGGCGAGCAGACCCAACAGGGGGTCCACGTCAGCGGCGTCGAGACCGATCGTGCCAGATCCCGGCGAGATCGCGCGCGCCTGGTCGAGCATCTCGCGCTGTGTCACGGCCCGCCCGCCGGCCCGCAGCGCCGTCGCGTCCGAGGTGGCACGGGGGAGCGGGGGGTGGTCGGGGAAGGTCTGGACCGCCCGCACCCAGGGCTCGACGGCCGTCTCGGTCGTCGGTGACCCGTCGATGCGGTCGCCGAGCACGTACACGTCGTCGCCAACCGTCTCGGTCAAGCGATCCTCGTGGGCGACCACCACCTCGGCGTCCTCGTCGAGGGTGATCGCGATGCCGGCCCACCAGGCCGCCAGGCTCACGGCCGCACTGGTCCAGGACAGGGGTGCGTCGAGCCGGAGGACGTCGCCGGGCGTGAGCATCAGGTCGACCTCGAGCAGGTGCGCGCCCTTGGCCGCCCACTGCGCCAACGAGGCCACACCCTGTTCCTGACGCCCTGCGGGGAACAGGACCGTGACGGCCGGAGCGGCACCCACCTTGTCGTTGGCGTCACGGACCGCCGCAGCGAGATCGGCCACGTCGGGGTCGGGCCCGGAAGGCGGGGACAGCTGCACGTCGGTGGTCCTACGACCGCATCGGCCAGGTCGGGGAGGCGACCCGCGATGGTACCGTGCGGGGTTGTCCGGTCCGGCGGGCCGCGCCGCCGAGGCGGCGACGTCGGGCCACCTGGCGTTCCCGTTCCCGTCCGCGCTCCGCAGACGCGCTCCGAGGCTGGTCACGCGTGTCCGACACCCTGTTCTCCTCCGCCCGTCGCGCGCCCAGGCGCTGGTGGCGGCGTGGTGCCGGCATGGTCGTCGCGCTGGTCCTGGTGGTGGTCGTGGTCTGGGCCCTGCTGATCGGTGCGCTGTGGGTCTACGCCTGGTTCCAGCTCGGTGGGCTGGATCTCAGCGCGACCGAGGACGACGTCGCTGCGCTCGGCAGCGTGGGAGCACAGTCACCCGATGGCGCGACCACGATCCTCGTGGCGATCACGGCACCACGCGACCCGACGATCCCGCGGGAGCCGGACCTCGTCGGCCCGGTCGCGCTCCTCCAGCTCAGCCCGACCCGCGAGGTCCCGGCCGTGCTGCTGCTGCCGACGGAGCTGCCTGTCAGCGTCGAGGGCCTCGGACGTGTCGACCTCGACGAGGTGCACGCGGAAGGTGGCGAGGACCTGCTCGCGCGGGCCGTGATCGACTACGCCGAGGTGGAGGTCGATCACGTGGTCAGCGTCACCGAGGAGGCGATCCCACGGATGGTGGAGCTGTTGGGTGACGTCGAGTTGTGCACGCCAACCGGCTGTACGCCTGCCAGCACCCAGCAGATCCGAGCGGCCCAGCGCAGCGACGATCCTGAGATCTACGTTCGGACCCTCACCGACGTGCTCCGCGGCATCGGACGCTCGATGGACCACACGTCGGTGATCCGATCGCCGCTCACCGCCAAGCGTGCGATCGACGTGGTCGCCGAGGAGGTCCGCACCGACGCGTCGCTCCGTGGCCGGTCGCTGCTCCACCTCGCCGAGGGGTTCTCGGAGGTGGGGGGCGTCGAGTACGACGAGGTGCCCCTGCTCCGCAACCCGCGATCGGGTGAGCTCGTCCCACTCGAGGAGCCCGCGATGGTGCGCTTCCAGCGGTTGCGCGACGGCAGTTCGCTGGACGTCGACGAGGAGGACGACGCCGTCGAGGACCTGGTGATCGACCTCGTCGAGGTCGCCGTGCTCAACGGCGCAGGTGTCGCAGGCCTCGCGGCGGACATCCAGGTCCAGTTGGAGACGGAGGGTTTCCGGGTGGTCGGTACGGGCAACGCATCCAGTTTCGACCGGACGACCACCGTCGTCGCCTACGGTCCTGAGCCGGAGACGACGGAGACAGCAGCGGTGATCCTCGCGCAACGCCTCGGTGACGGGGTACAACTGGACCCACTGGAGCGCGCACCCACCTTCGAGGGAGAGCCGGTGGATCTGTTGGTCACGGTCGGATCGGACCTCGCCCCGGAGGGCGGGCCGTGACGAGCGACGACACGCGTCCCGGACCGTCCTCAGCCGACCCGAGCATCGGACCCTGGGGCCCGACGGTCGACAACGAGCGCGGGATGCACCCGCTGGTGCGGGTGCTCGCGGTGCTGGGGGTCGCGGCGGTGGTCGGCATCACCGCCGTCGCGACGACCGGCGTGCTGCTCGTCCAGCGTGCCGAAGCGAGCCTGACCCGGGTGCCCGTACCGGCCCTCGACGAGGTGGGTGGGGACGTGGATGGCTCGGGCGCCCGCCACTTCCTGATCGTCGGATCCGACTCGCGGGAGGGCCTGAGCGCCGAGGAACGCCGCGAGCTCACCCTCGGTTCCTTCGAAGGGCAACGGGCCGACACGATCATGTACGTCGCGATCAGCGCCGACCGTGAGACCATCTCGATCGTGAGCCTGCCCCGGGACCTGCTCGTCTACGACGCCAACGACCGGCATCGCAAGATCACGGACGTGTTCGCGGGCGGCGCCGACGACCTGGTCAGTGTGATCCAGTCGAACTTCGGGCTGCCGATCAACCACTACGCCGCGATGTCGCTCGGCGGCTTCATCGAGGTCGTCGACACGCTCGGCGAGGTGGAGATCTGCCTCGACGACCCCCTGCGCGATCGCAAGAGCGGTGCGGACTTCGCTGCGGGCTGCCACGACATGGACGCTCAAGAGTCGCTGGCCTTCGTCCGTTCGCGCAGCGGCCCTCTGGGTGATTTCGACCGCATCGACCGGCAGCAGCGGTTCATCCGCGGCGTGTTGGGCGAGCTGACCGCGGCCCGGGTCCTCGTCGATCCGGTCCGCCTCTTCGCGTTGGTCGAGGACGTCGCCGGCAACCTCGAGACCGACGAGGAGCTGTCCGTCAACCAGATGCGCCAGCTCGCGGACGAGGCGCGGCAGGTCGTCGGCGGTGGGATCCCGATGACGGCCGTCCCTGCCTACCCCCAGACGATCGACGGTGTCTACTACGTGATCGCCTACGGGCCGGGTGCCCGCGCGATCTTCGACAGCCTCCGCGCCGGCGAGCCGATCAGTGATCGCGGGACGCGGGAGGAGCGTCGCGAGACGGTCGTCTCGGTGTGGTCGGGTGGGCGTGTCAGCGAGCAGCGCATCGTCATCAACACCCTCAGCTTCGGGGGGTTCCTCCCCGGCGGCGCGGGGTCCGGACCGGAGTCGCTCGACGCGGGCGGGACCACGATGGTCTACGCCCTCCCGGAGCACGAGGAACAGGCTGCGTGGGTCGCGGCGACGCTCGGCACGACCGTGCAGACGTTGCCCGACGACGTGTCGCCGCCCGAGGGCGCGCACGTCATCGTCGCCGTCGGGGACGACGCCCGCTCGTGAGCCGGTCCCGGAGTGCATCGATGAAGGCGCTGGTCCTGGCCGGCGGTGCGGGGACGCGCCTGCGGCCGATCACCTACACCTCGGCGAAGCAGCTCGTCCCGGTCGCCAACGTCCCGATCCTGTTCTACGGGCTGCGACACCTGGCGGTCGCCGGGATCACCGACGTCGGGATCGTCGTCGGCGAGACCCGCGCCGCGATCGAGGACGCCGTCGGTGACGGCTCGCGGTGGGGGATCACCCCGACCTTCATCCACCAGCCGGAGCCGCTCGGGCTCGCCCACGCGGTGCTGACCGCCGCCGACTTCCTCGGCGACGACGACTTCGTCCTGATGCTCGGCGACAACCTGATCGAGACCGGGATCGAGGACGTCGTCGGCGCCTTCGAGCGCGACCGTCCGACCGCTCAGCTGCTCCTCAAGAAGGTCGCGGACCCGACCAGCTTCGGTGTCGCGGAGCTCGCCGGAGACGGCAGCATCCTCCGACTGGTCGAGAAGCCGTCGGAGCCGCCGTCGGACCTGGCGCTCGTCGGCGTGTACCTGTTCAGCTCGGCGATCCTCGATGCGGCACGGCGGATCAGCCCGTCGGCTCGCGGCGAGCTGGAGATCACCGACGCGATCCAGCGGCTGATCGACGACGGCGAGCGCGTGGAGGCCTCCGAGCTCGAGGGCTGGTGGCTCGACACCGGGAAGAAGGACGACCTCCTCGACGCCAACCGCATCGTGCTCGGCGGCTTGCAGGGCGAGCTTCTGGGCACGGTCGATGACGGATCGATCGTTGCGGGCGAGGTCGTGCTCGGCGAGGGCGCCGAGGTGGTGCGCTCGACGGTCCGCGGTCCCGCGGTGATCGGTGCCGGTACGCGTGTGGTCGACAGCTTCGTCGGCCCCTTCACCTCCATCGGCGAGGACTGCGTCCTCGAACGGACCGAGATCGAGCACTCGGTGGTCCTAGCCGGTTGCCAGGTCCGCGACGTCGGGCGCCTCGAGGGCTCTCTGCTCGGCCACGGGGTGTCGGTCGGCCGAACGGCCAGGCGTCCGGCGGCGCATCGCCTGCTGCTCGGCGACCATGCCGAGGTCGAGCTCTCGGAAGGCTGACACGTGCGTGTACTCGTGACCGGAGGGGCCGGCTTCATCGGCTCCAACCTCGTGCGCCACCTCCTCGCGATGGATGAGGGCGTCGAGGTCACCAACCTCGATGCGCTCACCTACGCGGGCACCCTGACCTCGTTGGCCGACGTCCAGGACGACCCACGCCACCGGTTCGTCCACGGGGACATCACCGACGGGGGCCTGCTCGCCGAGGTCGTGCCCGGGCACGACGTCGTGGTCAACGTGGCGGCGGAGAGCCACAACAGCCTCGCGGTGGTCGACCCGCAGCGGTTCTTCCGCACCAACGTGCTCGGGACCGTCGCGTTGCTCGATGCCGCTCGTCGCGCCGGTGTGGAGCGCTTCCACCACATCTCCACCTGCGAGGTGTACGGCGACCTCGCGCTCGACAGCGCGGAGGTGTTCCACGAGGACTCGCCCTACCGGCCCCGGACGCCGTACAACGCCTCGAAGGCGGGTGCCGACCACGCCGTCCGGGCCTACCACGAGACCTTCGAGCTGCCCATCACCATCACGAACTGCGCCAACAACTACGGCCCGTTCCAGTTCCCGGAGAAGGTGGTCCCGCTGTTCACCACCAACGCGCTCGACGGGCGTCCGTTGCCGGTGTACGCGTCCAGCGAGAACCGACGGGAGTGGATCCACGTCGATGACCACGTGTCGGCGATCACCCTGGTCCTCGAGCGGGGTGAGCCCGGCCGCACCTACCACGTCGGGACCGGCGAGGAACGCAGCGTCGCGCAGCTCGCTGACGCGATCATCGAGCACACCGGCGCGGATCGGTCCCTGATCCGGGAGGTCCCCGATCGTCCGGGACACGACCGGCGCTACCTCCTCGACGCTTCGCGCCTGCGTGACGAGCTCGGCTGGGTGCCGCAGCGCACCTTCGACGAGGGGCTCGCGGAGACGGTCGCCTGGTACCGCGACAATCGTGCCTGGTGGGAGCCGCTCCGTGACCGTGCGCCGGTCGCCGAAGACTCGGCCTGGGGTGGCTCGTCGTGAAGGTCCTGATCACGGGCGCCGGTGGCCAGCTGGGCCTGGACCTGGTCGACGCCTTCGCCGACCACGAGGTCGTCGGGTTGGCTCGCGACGACCTGGACGTCAGCGACGAGGCAGCCGTCGTTCACACGGTGACGACCCACGCACCGCAGCTCGTGGTCAACGCGGCGGCGTGGACCGACGTGGACGGGTGCGAAGGGGACCCGGTCCGCGCCCACCAGGTCAACGCTCTCGGGCCGTGGTGGCTGGCGCGGGCATGCACGTTGGTCGATGCCACCCTCATCACCGTCTCGACGGAGCACGTCTTCAGCGGTCCGGCGCCGAGAGCGGGCGGCACGGCGCGCGGCTGGACCGAGTTCGACGTGGTCGCACCCGCCAACGTCTACGGCCGGACCAAGGCGGCTGGGGAGGAGCTCGTCCGCCGCACCCTCGCGCGTCACCACATCGTGCGCACGTCGTGGCTCGCCGGTGCCCGGGGCAGCAACTTCGTGACCGCGATCCTGCGAGCCGCCCGTGAGCGCGACCACCTCGACGTCGTCGACGACGAGGTCGGGGCCCCGACCGCGACCCGGGACCTCGCCGCGGCGATCCGTGAGCTCGCGGTCTCCGGCCGGTACGGGACGTGGCATCGCACCAACGAAGGCCACGTCGATCGCGCCGATCAGGCGCGCGCGATCCTCCAACTGGCCGGCATCGACACCGAGGTCCGGCCGATCAGCGCCGCGACGCTGACGCGTGCGGCCGAGCGGCCGGGGTGGTCGGTGCTCGACGCCACCCACGCGAGCGCTGCCGGGCTCACGCCCCTGCCGCACTGGCGGGACGGTCTCGCCGGGGTGCTGCAGGAGATCGACGAGCTGCGGGGAGCGGCGGGTGCCGCGACGACGGTGCCGCGTGCGGGGACGGCGTGACGCAGCGCCCGCGGACCGCGGTGGTGATCGTGACCCATCAGACCTGCGATGAGGCGCTCACCTGCCTCGCGTCCCTGGACGGTGAGCAGGCCGACGTCGTCGTCGTTGACACCGGGTCGAGCGACGGGACCGCCGAGGCGGTGCGAGCAGCCCACCCGGATGTCCGGGTCCTGGAGCTGGCCAACGCCGGGTTCGGCCGTGGGGCCAACGCGGGCGTGCGCGTCACCTCGGCGCCCTACGTGGTGGTGGCCAACGCCGACGTACGGTTCGGGCCGGCGAGCGTGCAGCACCTCGCCGACGCCCTCGACGAGGACCCCTCGCTCGGCGTGGTCGGTCCGGCGGTCTTCTACCCCGACGGTCAGCCGCAGGCATCGGCACGCCGGCTGCCCGATCCGATCACGGCGATCGCGCACGGCGTGCTGGGGCGGCTCGCCCCAGCGAACCGCTGGACGCGGCGCTACCGGGCACTGGACCACCCGCATACGCAGGCCCGGGAGGCGGACTGGCTGTCCGGGTGCACCCTCGCCCTGCGCCGTGGCGCCTTCGAGCAGGTCGGCGGCTTCGACCCCGGGTTCCACCTCTACGTCGAGGACATCGACCTCGCCGTCCGCCTCCGTGCGGCGGGGTGGCGGCTGCGTTTCGAGCCCGACGCGTGGGTCGAGCACGACGTCGGGGCGTCCACGTCGGCAGCAAGGTGGCGCGCGCTCGTCACCCATGCGCGCAGCCTGGATCTGTTCCTGCGCCGCCACCACGCCGGTGCGTTGGCCGTGCTCGTCCGGCCCGCGCTGCGGGTCGGGCTCGTCGCCTGGGCGGTCGTGACCTGGGCCTGGGAGCGCACCCTCGGAGGCGGCCACAGCCCGACCGGGGAACGCCAGGCGGACATCCCGTGAGCGCCGTGCGCGAGGCGATGATCGTGGCGGGGGGCGCGGGCACGCGCCTGGCCCCGCTGACCGACACCACGCCCAAGCCGTTGCTCCCGCTGGTCGGGGTGCCGTTCCTGACCGGCATGATCCGGCGCCTGGCGTCCGTCGGGATCGAGCGCGTGCTGCTGGTCGTCGGTCCGGATCCGGCGCCCTTCGCGATCCTCGACGAGGACGCCAGCGCGGTGGGTGTCACCGTCGAGGTGGTCCCCGAGCCGTCGCCCCTGGACACCGCCGGCGGGGTGCGCGGCGCCATCGACCGGGTCACCGGCACCTTCCTGGTACTCAACGGGGACGTGCTCACCGGCCTCGACCTCGAAGCACTGGTCGCCCAGCACCGTGACCAGGGCGCGCTGGCCACGCTCGCGCTGACCCGCGTCGACGATCCCTCCACCTTCGGGGTGTGCGTCCTGGAGGGCGAGCGGATCGTCGATTTCGTCGAGAAGCCGCCACCTGGCAGCCTTCCCGGTCACGACACGGTCAACGGGGGGACCTACGTGCTGGAGCCCGAGGCGCTCGTCCGCTTCCCTGAGGGTGCGCTCAGCTTCGAGCGTGAGGTGTTCCCGGGGCTCGTCGCCGACGGTGCCGTGGTCGGGGGCATGGTGTCGGACGCGGTCTGGGCCGACCTCGGGACCCCGGAGCGCTACCTCCATGGCCATCGCCTGGTCCTCGACGGCGAGGTGGCCTGGCCGTCGGTCGGACCCGGTGACCGGCGCCACCTCGGCGTCGACGTCGAGGTAGCCGGGAGCGCAACGGTCCGCGAGCCGGTCTGGGTGGGACCCGGGACGCGCATCGCGGACGAGGCGATCGTCGGGCCCTACGCGGTCCTCGGTGCGGGCTGCCAGGTCCACGAGCGAGCCGAGGTGAGCGGGGCCGTCCTGCACGACGAGGTGCTGGTCGAGCGCCGATGCCGGGTGCTCGGCGCGGTGATCGGGGCGCGGGCCAGGATCGGTGAGGGGGCGCGGGTCGGGGCGCGTGCCCTGATCGGCGCGGGCTTCGAGCTGGGCCCGGGGGACGTCGTCCTCGAGGGTGATCGTCGACCTGAGGTCGCACGATGATGTCGACCACAGGTCGCGCGATGATGTCGACCGCAGGTCGCGCGATGCTCGGGCTGCCGACGGTCCGGTCGTGGGCCTGTGCTACAACGCTCGTAGGCCGTCCGCGGGACGGGTGTGAGCTCGCGAGGATCGACGCGGCCGTGGACGTCGACGTGCAACGGGAGGCCTGAGGTGTCCGTGGCCGACGGAACCGCTCCACCGGGAGCGCTGCGTACGCTCGGGGGACGCCTGGGCGAACGTTGGCGTGCGCGTGAGCTGCTCGTCCAGTTGGTCCGCAAGGAGCTGAAGGTCCGGTACCGCAACTCGGCGCTGGGGTTCCTGTGGTCGATGCTCACGCCGGCGTTGATGACCGTCGTGTTCACCGTCATCTTCACGCTGGTCGTGCGGATCGAGGTCGGTGGCCCGTTCGCGGCGTTCTTCATCGCTGGCTACCTGCTGTGGCAGTTCTTCCAGAACTCGTGTCAGGGCGCGATCCACTCGATCGTCGGCAACGCCGACCTGGTCAAGAAGGTGTACTTCCCCCGGGAGGTGCTCCCGCTCTCGCACGTCCTGGCCCAGCTGGTCCACCTGCTGTTGGCGCTGCTGGTCATCTCGCCCTTCCTGATCGCCACGCGGGGCTGGGGGGTGCTCGTGCACCTGCCGGCGACGGTGGTGGCGATCGCGTTGCTGACCGTCTTCGCGGCCGGGGTCGCGATGTGGCTCGCCGGGGTCAACGTGGTGTTCCGCGACCTGCAGGAGCTGTTCGTGGTGATGTTCCTGGTCTGGTTCTACGCCACGCCGGTGCTCTATCCCCTGGCGCTGGTCCGAGCACAACTCGGCGCCGACCACGTCCTGCTGACGTTGCTGAAGCTCAACCCCATGACCTGGTTCGTCGAACTGTTCCGCATCCCGATGTACGGGGTCGTCGAGGTCGCGGCCGAGGGCCCGGACCCGGTCATCTCGCTGGCTCCCACCTGGCCTCCGCTCGGGACCTTCGGGGTCGCCACGCTGTTCGCGGTCGTGGTGTTCGCCGGTGGTTACGTCGTGTTCCTCCGCCGGGCCCGCACCTTCGCCAAGGAGGTGTGAGGTGTCGGACCGTCGCTCGCTCGGGCAGCTCACGGGGCTGGAGGTCGATCCCTCCCGGCCGGCCGTGCTCGTCGAAGGGCTCACCGAACGTTTCCGGCTCTACCACGAGCGTCCTCAGGGCCTGAAGGAGCGCCTCTACCGGCTGCGCCGCTCGTCCTACACCGAGTTCAACGCGTTGGAGAACCTCTCGCTGACCGTGGACCACGGCGAGTCGGTCGCGATCATCGGGCACAACGGGTCCGGCAAGTCCACGCTGCTCCGGCTCCTCGCACGCATCCTCCCACCGGACCACGGCACCGTGGTCACCAACGGCCGGGTCGCCTCCCTGTTGGAGCTCGGTGCCGGGTTCCACGGCGACCTGACCGGCCGGGAGAACATCTACCTCAACGGGGCGATCCTGGGGCTGTCACGATCCGAGATCGAGCAGCGGTTCGATCAGATCGTCGACTTCGCCGGGATCCGCCCGCTGCTGGACACCGCGGTGCGCACCTACTCGTCCGGGCTGTACGTCCGGCTGGGCTTCGCGATCGCGGTGACCGTCGACCCCGACATCCTGCTCGTCGACGAGGTGCTCGCCGTCGGGGACGCCGAGTTCCAGGCTCGCTCGCTCGAGCGGATGCAGCGCTTCCACCGCGAGGGGAAGACGATCCTGCTCGTCAGCCACGACCTCGACGCCGTGCAGGAGATGTGCGATCGCACGGTCGTGCTCGCCAACGGACGGCTCGTCTTCGACGGCCCCGTCGAGGAGGGCATCGACCACTACCGGCGGCGCATCGCCCGCACCTCGGTCGCGGGTGCCGCCGAGGTCGGCCCCACCCACGACCCGCCCGTCTCGATCGAGGACGTGTCGCTGCTCGACGGGCAGGGTGTCCCGACCATCGAGGTACCCACCGCCGGTCCGGTGTGCCTGCGCATGCGGATCGCTGCCACCAGGGCCTTCCAAGCCTGCAGCGTCGGCATCCACGTCGCAGACGGCCACGGTGTGCCCTTCTACCGCTACCTCAGCACGAGCGAGGGGGTCGGCGTCGGACCGCTCCCCGAGGGCGGGACGGCGACCGTCGAGGTGAGCTTCGTCGCTCCGCGTCGAGCCGGCGACTACCAGGTCACCGCAGTCGTCGCCGGACCCGACGGCGAGACCATCTGGGCGCTCGCCCCAGCTGCCGCGTCGATGCAGGTCATGGTGGCAGAGGGGGCTGGCAGCGGCATCGACCTGGGTGCCTCCGTGAACGTCGTCGAGGGGCCGGTGGCCGCGGTCGTCGACCTCGACCTCACCGACGTGCCCGAGCTGCATCACGGCGTCGAAGAACGGTCCCGTCGCCGTCGCTCGGGGTGACCGCCGTGAAGGTGGCGGTCATCGTCGTGAACTGGAACACCGCGGAGCTGCTCGAGGCCTGCCTCGCCGCGTTCGACGCGCAGGACCACGACGACCTCGAGATCATCGTGGTGGACAACGCCAGCACCGATGGGTCGGGTGCCCTGTTGGACGCCGCGGCGTCGACCGACCATCGGCACACCGTCAGGGTCATCCGCCAGGAGACCAACCGCGGGTTCTCGGGGGCGATCAACGACGCGCTTGCGGTGGTGGACGCGCCGGTGGTGGTGTTCTCGAACGTGGACGTCGTCCCGGAACCGGAGCTGATCCCGCGGGCCCTCGAGGCGCTCCTCGCGGGTGACCGCCGTGGCACGGTCGCCCCGAAGCTGCTCCGCACCGTCCGCACCCCGGAGGGAGGTGATGTGCTCGACAGCGCCGGGCACGTGCTGACCACCGCACGGCTCGTGCACAACCGAGGAGAGGGCGAGCTCGACGAGGGGCGCT